>TBL_comb47_HYPODRAFT_10005289_pt1 | contig 14450 bp, 12 predicted proteins | sample TroBogypolimnion_40_FD_10682 | JGI IMG/M metagenome (IMG submission 10682)
CGATGCGCTTGTCCTGTTCCAGCTTGGCCGCATCCGCTTTCATCTTTTCTTCACGAACAATGCGCAGTTTTTCAACCTGTTTGGCGTCTTCTTCTGCCTTGGCCTGAACACGTTTTGCCTCAGCGTCCTTCCTAGCCTGAGCTAATTGTTGTTTTTTATCGGCCAGCGCCTTTGCTTCGGCTTCATGTTCAGCCTTCAACTGAGCCGACGCTGCCGGATGCCCTTGCGCGGCCGACTTTCCATACCATACGTCAGCCCACTTCTTATCCTTGACACACCCCAAACCGAGCGCATATCGACCCGCCAGACGATACTGCGCCTCAGCATTTCCCTGTTCTGCCGCCTGACGGTAACGCACTACCGCACGCGGATAGTTTTGCGTCGTCCCCTGCCCCATCTCATTCATGATACCCAGATAAAGTTGCGCGACCGCATTTCCCTTATTCGCTAGGGGAAGCAACACCTGCAAGGCGCTTGCGTAATCACCGCTTTGATAAGCATCCAATCCGGCTTGCAATGGCGATTTACTGTCTGTCGTCAAGGGTACGGCTTCCACCGGTTTTTCAACGAGGGTTGCCGCCTTATGCTCGTCAATCTCCTGCACCGGCGCTAACTTTTTCGCATCGGATTCAGCTTTGGCTCTGGCTTGAATCAATTCCTTATCACGCAGCGCCACTCGCGCTTCCTCGCGTGCAACGATTTTTGCTTGCGCCGGCGCAAACCCCCCTTCAGCCGACTTAACGTACCATTGCGATGCAATTTTTTTATTCAGCGGGACGCCTAACCCTTGCTCATATTTTTCTGCGAGCCGGAACGCTGCCTCTGCATCCCCCGCTTCGGCCGCCTGACGATAACGACTCATCGCGCGCTTTTCATCGCGTGGAACACCTTGCCCCATTTCATTCATCTCACCGAGACAGCGCTGGGCAATGGCATCGCCCTTATTGGCAAGCGGCACGAGCAACTTGAGCGCTAACGGATAATCACCGTTTTTCCGGGCATCCAGACCGGACTTCAATGCGTCCCTCAACTCAATCAACGGCTTGACGGCAGGATTTGCCGGCAGATGATCTGATCCGTCCTCAATGAGCTTACGCGCACTCTCAATTTGCTCAGGTGTCATCAGCTTTAACAAATCGGCACTCAGCGACTGCGCCAACTCGCCCCCCTGATTAGCCGCCAGCTTCGCCCAGCGGTAGGCTTCTACCAGATCATAGCCCCCCCCCTGACCATTGGCATACATCACAGCCAGATTGAATTGCGCCTGCGCATCCCCCTGATTAGCTGCCAGCGTGAACCACTTCACAGCCTCAAATTCGTCCTGAGCCAATCCTTGCCCGGTTGCATAAGCCACGCCGAGATTCAATTGCGCCAGACTCAACCCATGTTTGGCCGCCGCACGATACCAATATACGGCCTTGACCGAGTCCTGCGGCACGCCGCGCCCACTGGCATACATCATGCCGATATTATATTGAGCCTGCGCGTCTCCTTTACGAGCGGCGAGCAAAAACCACTTGGCCGCCTCAGTAAAATCCTGGCCAACTTCTTCACCCTTAAAATACATGCTGGCCACACTCATTTGAGCTGCCACATCGCCGCTAGCTGCACGCGTGCGTAATTCATGCATGGTTGGCACACCCGGCGTCACATATCCGGTGGGCACAGCCGCTTCCACACTTGCAATACTCGACGACAAAGCCAATAAAATCAAAAAATTCCGCATATTCTTTTTCATATCATGTCCCATACTCGTCATAAGATTCCACGAACTGCACCACCGCGCCGACTCATCACTCCGTTTTTGAAACACCGCGCTGCATGGCAATCAGAGCCGCTTCGGTGCGTGAACGCACGTGCAGTTTTTGCAAAATGCTGGTCATATAATGTTTGACGGTTTTTTCCGCAATAAACATCTGTTCGCCGATCTCCCGGTTAGTCAGCCCCAGACTGACCAGCTTGAGAATACTGGTTTCACGCGCCGTCAATTCAGCAAATGAATCGATAGGATGCGGCTGAGAAAACTCGGTCAACATATCGGCCGCCAACGCAGGGGTGACATAGGCCTCGCCTCCCGCCACACGCCGCGTGATGGCGCGCAACTCACTGGCAGAGACACCCTTCAATACATAGCCATGCGCGCCTGCCTTTAACGCCGCCATCAGGTTCTCCCTGTTTTCAGAGACCGTCAGCATCATGATGCGCACACCGGGCGAATCGGCGGCAATCTTACCGGCCGCTGCAATTCCGCCCATGCCGGCCATAGAGACATCTAGCAGCACGATGTCAGGATGCAGGCGCAGCGCCATCTCGACGGCCTCCTCGCCAGAGTCTGCCTGAGCGACAATCTCAAAATCAGGTTCTGAACCCAGCGAGTGCGCCACCCCCTCACGGAACAAAGGGTGGTCATCGGCAAGCAGAATGTGGATGGTATTAAGCATGGATCATCTCATCAGTGGATAGGGGAAGGCGGGCGCGTATCACAGTACCACGTCCGGGGGCAGAATCAACATCAAAAACACCGCCCAGCAATCTGACACGCTCGCGCATGAACGCCAATCCCAGCCTGCCGCCAACGGCTGCCGCATGGGTATCAAAACCGACGCCCTGATCCGCAATCGTGACGATCACCTCATCATCCAGTTGATGCACATACACCAGGGGCTGACCTCCCGGCGCATGCCTCCAGCTATTCGTCAGCGACTCCTGTATCAGCCGATAGACGGTAATCTTGACGGCCAGCGGCGCACTGTCCAATACCTCGTCGTTTTCCAGCATCACTTTCTGACCCGTCATGCGTTCAAAATCCCGTACTGCGCGGCGGGCGGTATTGGCGAGCGAGAGTTCGGTCATACCCGGCAGCGCCAGCCCGGAAGAAATCTTGCGTACATCACGCAGCGAGGATTGTAGCGCCCCTTGAATACTGGGGAGTTCTTGCGCTGCATCACTCGTAGACGCGATACAGCCGTGACACGTCTCGGCAAACTCATCGAGTCGCATCAAGGCGAAAGCAATGGTTTGCGCGGGCCCATCGTGAAGATCGGCCGCGATGCGGATCAAAAATTCCTCATTGAGCGTGGTCATACTCACCCCCGCCTCTCTGAGTCGCTCGCGCATATGATCATTTTCCTCCAGCACGGTGCGCAACTGCTGGAGCTGATGACTCATATCCCGCTGCTGACTATGTATGGTCTCGCTTGCACGACGCACCAGACCATATAGCAGCAAATAAATGGCCAGCGTAGCGAAGGTGACCAACGCCCAACTGCGCTGCTGCGCCGCATGTATTTCCCGTTCCAGCGTATCCATCGCATAATAAACTTCGGCCACCGCGATAACCTCGCTGTGCGCACCCGAGCGGATTGGCACATAGACCTCGAGCAATCGCGGCCAGCGTGCATGTTCCGGCCAATTATCCGCATCATTCAATGTACTGATACGAGAGCGAACCTCACCGGCAAAGGCGGCGGCCAGATGTTTTCTGAGCTGGAAGCGGCGCCCTATCTGTTCGCTATCGCTACTATAGACGATACGACCGCTGGAATCCCAAAGTTTGAAACGAACCACCTCGCGATGCAACGGACCCTCGACAAAAACACGATCCAGCACCGCATGCGTTTTTTCATCGACGATTTCTCCGCCAGGCCAGTCATGTAACTGCGCACCAAAAATGCTTTCTATATAAACCGCCGAAATGGAAGCGGCGCGACTCACCTCACTGCTCTCAATCTGATTACCTATCCATGAGCCGATCACCACCGTCCCTGTCACCAGCACGGCGACGAGGGCCAGCATGAATTGGCGTGAAAAACTCAACAGATCGAAGGCGCGTTTTAAAGAAATCAGCATAGACCATCCTGAAAATATAGGCGAAATTATAGCGCCGATACTAACACGCGACTGTTACACCTACCTCAGACCTAAGTCGACTGAAAATCGAGACTTTAGTCTGAGATATTTTGCGCTAATAGACCGTAGTATCGACATGGTAGAAAGTTGACAATGCGCCATGAAATATCGATTTGTAATTTTTAATTAATCCTTGTGTGCTATACCGTTTCGCTGCACACCGACCTTATTAAGTGCACGACCACTTTAAATTTCAGGAGATACAAATGATCCGTCAAGCTCAAACCGCATTACTGTTCGCCGCACTGGCCTTTTCCTATAACGCCTCAGCCGCTGTCGATGTAGAAGCAGCAAAATCTCTCGCTCGTGAAAACAACTGCTTCAAGTGCCATGGCGTCGACAAGGAAAAGGACGGTCCTTCCTATAAAAAGGTCGCTGAAAAGTATCACGGAAAAGCCGATGCGGAAGCCAAACTAATCCATCACATCACATCAGGTGAAAAAGCCAAGTTCCCTGATGGCCACGAAGAAGATCACAAAAACATTCAAGGCAAAGCCGCGCCAGATGCCATCAAAAATCTGGTTGACTGGATTCTGTCGCTTTAACAATCCGTAAAATATTCCCGTAAATGAGAGGAAGAGGAAAATGAACTATCCAACACATATTCTGGCCGGTGTTATTGCGGGCGTTATCGTTCTTTCATTTACGGCACCTGCGTTTGCCGAGGATACCGCAACACCGAAGGTCGATGCCGTTGCAGCAAAAAAATTGGCCCGCTCAGATCATTGCCTGCGTTGTCATGCTATAAACCGGAAAAAAGAAGGTCCCTCCTTCCAGACTGTTGCCTACAAATACAAAGATCAGCCTGATGCACAAGAAAAACTGGTTCAGCACATCACCTCAGGCGAAGACCGCGTAAAACTGTCTGACGGTCACATGGAAACACACAAATTCGACAAAACCAGCGATACCGGCAAGATCAACAATTTAATTAAGTGGATACTTGCCCAGTAACAAATCCGTACCTGATTAACCAAAAAATTGTAATTTCAAAGAACAACAAGGGGAGCAACATGAAATTTTTGAATAAAATTATGGTCTTATGCGCGTTCATCGCTGGCATGGGGACGGCAGGCAGCCTAATGGCAGCCGGAAACGAGCTTCCTGAATTGGGGGGCGCCGCCGCAGCTAAGTCAGCAGCAGCCTATTCAGCCAAAGCATCTTTGCAAAAGGATGCAATCTGCACACGCTGCCACGATGAAAGCGAAACCGCACCGATACTTTCTCTGTATCAGACCAAACACGGCGTTCGCGGCGATTCACGCACACCAAACTGTCAATCTTGCCACGGCGAGAGTGAAAAGCATCTGAAGGGTGATCCTGCCGTCAAGGGACGCGCAGCTCCAGATGTCATCTTCAAAAAGGGCACCTATGCCTTGTCCGATGACAAGACACGCTCCGGTCAATGCCTGGCTTGCCATAAGGGTACCGCCCGCACCAACTGGGATGGCAGTCAACATCAGAACAATCAGGTCGCCTGCAACAGTTGCCACAAGATCCACGCCCCTGTCGATAAGGTACGCGAAAAGAAGACTCAGACTGAGGTCTGCTTCACCTGCCATAAGGAACAGCGCGCCGACAGCCACAAGATTTCCACCCACCCGATCGATGCTGGCAAAGTAGTATGTTCTGATTGCCACAATCCACACGGTTCAGTGGGTCCTAAAATGTTGAAAAAGAACACAGTGAATGAAACCTGCTTCCTCTGCCATGCAGAAAAGCGCGGTCCATTCCTATTTGAGCATCAACCAGCGGTTGAAGACTGCACCAATTGCCATACGCCGCACGGCTCCAATATCACCCCGCTGCTGAAATCGCGTCCACCATTCATGTGTCAAGAATGCCACGACGGCGCTCATGCAAGTGGAACACCGGTAGGCCCCAATGCGGCTGGCTATCAAGGCGGACTCAGCAAGTTGAATACAGCAGGTAACGCACCGCTTTATCCAAGCAGCAATCTGGTAGGTAACGCTTGCATGAACTGTCACAGACAAGTTCACGGCTCAAATAGCCCTGCCGGCGGCTACTTGCAACGCTAATTCATGAAAATTGGAGACTGCTATGAAAAATAACAATGGAAAGATGCAAGTCAGCCTGATGGCACTTGCTGTACAGGGTGCGTTGCTGGCGATGTGTACGATGTCAGCTCATGCGGAAGAGGACGAAGTCGCAGCGCTGACCAATCCTGTCAACACGATTGAAATCGGCGCAACCAACGTCTCGCGTCCTTCAGCCAAGTTCGGCGAGTACACTGGCATGAATAAGTCGGGGGTTGATACCGACCTCAGCCTGAGCATGAAAGGTGGTGATTCGTACGGACAAAACGCCGGAATCCGCCGCTGGTCAATTAACGGCACCGATCTGGGACTGACATCTCGCTCTGCCGGTGCGTCCATGAGTGATCAGGGCAAGTGGAACATCGGCATTGGTTACGATGAGTTACGGCACAACCTGTCTGATACCTATAAAACGCCTTATCTAGGAGCAATGGGTGGCAATAGCTTTACTTTGCCGGCAGGTTTTCCCCTGATCAACACAACTGCATCTGGAACTACTCCAGTCGGAACTAATCTCGCAGCCAATATGGCGGCGATCAATGCCGCCTTTCACCCAGTGGATGTCAGCAGCACAAGAAAAAATGGTTCAGTTAATGCCGGTTTTATCTTTAATGATCAGTGGGATGTAAAGTTTGATTACAACCATCTGGAACAGTCCGGTGCAAAACTGGAGAGTTTTGCTTCAATGGCGAATGCGACCACCACAGCAGCTTCGTCCATACTAGGACAGGCGGTTTCCATTTTGCCTAGTCCGACCAATTACAAGACAGATACGATCAATCTTGCTCTGAACTGGAAAGACGATAGGTCCTATGTGACCACTTCATATTTTGGTTCGTTCTTCAAAGAAGGCTATGACAGGGTCAATTTCCAGACCTTTGGTGTTGGTGGTGCTGCGACGGGAGCAACAACCATGGAAAGCATGAGTACTGCGCCCAGCAATGAGTTTCATCAGTTGAATGTGAATGGTGGATATACGCTAACCCCCACAACAAAACTGGTAGGCGGATTGTCATACGCACGGAACACACAAAATGACGCTTTCGTAGACCCCAATAAAAATTTAACTGTCGGCGGCGTTTCTCAGATGTTGGCTAACGCACCACAAGCATCTCTCAATGGTTTGGTTAACAACTATCACGCCGATCTTAAACTGACAGATCAGACTAGTAAAGACTTAACCCTATCAGCAGGACTCAAATTTGATGAGCGCGACGACAAGACCGCGTCGAATTTTTATAATTTTAATGCAGTGGATACCGGAACGGGCACACAAGCTTATTTCCCAAACACACCCTACAGCAACAAGAAAACCCAATTGGAACTAGCTGGAGACTATCGCCTGAACAAGGAACAACATCTGCGCTTTGCCTATAACCACGAAGAGGTTAAACGCTGGTGTAATCAATATGCAGTAGGCGGCTTACCTGCTGGAGGAACATCTACTGTACCCGGTGTGAGTTCCTTCCCTGCAGGTACTAATTGCGTGGTAGCTACCGGCAGCAAGGATGACAAATTAGGCGGCTCTTACAAATTCAAAGCAAACGACGATTTGAACCTGAATGTAGGCTATTCCTATAGTGATCGCGTGACCACATCGGATATGAATGCAATCACTGCGCGGATATCGCTTAATGGCAATCCGAGTCAGGCAGCCGCCAACACAGCCACAAATATTCAGGGTATGAATGCCGGTGACTTCAGGGGATTCTTTCCGTTCTTCGACGCTTCCCGCAAAGAGCAGATGTTGAAAATAAGTGCGAACTGGCAAGCTAATGAAAAGTGGGCTATCGATGCGGGGATGAAATATACCGATGACAAGTATCCTTCCACTTATGGTGTGACTAAGGGTAATTCGTGGAGTGTGAATCTGGATGCGACCTATGCCTACAGCGAGAACAGTTCAATTGTATCATATCTGACTCAGCAACACAGGCAGCGCGATCTCACGGATTTGCAAAAATCTTTTACTGCAGCGGTCACTGGTACAGGTGCCACGCTTAACGGTGCGTCTGCCACTGCAATTGCTATTCCGCCAGGTGCCAGCTGGTCTGATAAGGAAACGGACAATGACATAACTATCGGAGTCGGTGCAAAACGCAAGGGGTTGATGGACTCCAAACTTGAATTGGCTGGCGATCTGACCTATACAATGGGAAGAACAGGCTACGGCACAACACTTAACTACGCGACAACGACCTCTACGGGTGGATTTACCTGCGCTTCTCCGCAAATTCTTTCCTGCGGACAACTGCCTGACATTCAGAATAAGGTGGTTCAGTTCAAATTGACTGGAAAGTATAGCGTCAACAAGCAATCCAGGGTAATGATGGCCTATATTTACCAGCAGATGAAAAGCACTGACTTCTATTACAATGGGCTGCAAATTGGCAATACGCCTAGCTCGCTGATGCCGACCAATCAACAGGCACCTAACTATACGGTGAATGTAGTTACCGTAGCTTACATTCACGATTTTTAACGAGGCCGATGACTCACTGAAACGATACGGCGCACACAGTTGCGCCGTGTTTTTTCATAACATGATTACAAAATTTTAATTGGAGAAAAAAATGAGCATTTTAAAACGTACATGGGATTTTCTTAAAACACCGAGCGTGAAGTATTCTGTGCTGGGAATAGGCACAGTTTGCTTTATCGCCGGTATCATCTTCTGGGGTGGTTTCAACACCGCGATGGAAGCGACCAACAAACTGGAATTCTGTATTTCCTGCCACGAGATGCGCGACAACGTATACCAGGAATACAAAAAGACCATCCATTACCAGAATCGCACCGGTGTACGCGCCATTTGTTCAGATTGCCACGTGCCCAAAGACTGGGGACACAAGATGCTGCGTAAGATCCAGGCCAGCAATGAAGTCTGGGGCAAGATCACAGGTTACATTGATACGCCGGAGAAATTCGAGTCACATCGCATGGAACTGGCGACACACGAATGGGAACGCATGAAGGGTTCGGATTCTCGCGAATGCCGCAATTGCCACAACTTTGATGCGATGAGCGGAATCATTCAAAAACAGACCATCTACAACAAACACATGAAGGCGAAAGCTGAAGGCGGAACCTGTATCGATTGCCATAAGGGTATTGCGCATAAACTGCCCAAAGAGTACAAAGATCCAGACGAAGAATAGTATTTAGCAACTTCAGTAAAAAACCCGCCAATGGCGGGTTTTTTACTGAAACAACAGAATAGCAACATATTGAATATTAATGATTTTAAAAAACTATACGGACAATTGGCGGTAGGATTTTTCCAACCGATCTGCGAAGGATGCACTGCGCATATTGCGGCAATGCACGATGGTCACCGTCCAGTTGCGACGATCGAAGTCTATCAACTCGTTAAACAACACCGACTCGGCCTGTCCGAGATCAATATTCTCCCGCTTCACGCCCATACGATCCAGAATAATCGGCGTCTGATCCAGCCGCAAATGCTGCTCGGGATGCAGCAGTACCGCCTCAAAATCTTCCTGATAATGACTGAAATCCTGCGCCCCCGAGTCGGACTGGATGTTCGCCAGCATATCGGCGAACTCGGCCTCCAGTCGCGAACGCGTATGCCCGTCCGCCGCACGCAAGCGAGCGACCAGACTATCCTTTTCCTGTAGTTTCAAGCGCTGCTCCAGCCTACGCGCCTCGACCCGTTTTTTCACCTTACCGACCAGACTATCAAAAAAACTTAACGTCACCTGTGCCCTGGCTTGCTCTTCGGTGGATGCCGGATTTTCGATGGTATGGCTGGTGAAATAAACCACACTCTGCACCACATCCCGCTGCAATAACGTGCCCGAATACTCCATACCCAGCAAGGTTTTTTCGACGCGACGCATCCCCATCAAGGCATACAGCTCATCCGCATCGGGATTGTGATGATAATAGTCGTGCAAGGCGCGACTGGCGCAAAAGGCATCGGTGACGAAATCGGCTGAAGGAAACAAGGCGTGCACCAGCGCATCCTTCGCATAGGATTCACGATTGATTTCCACCGGTCCCGGCACAAGCGCCGCCAGACTGTTTGCATACGCTAAGGCATGTGCAACCGGTTGTTGATAATGCGCCTGGTAACCGCTGGTCTGCATCAACCGGGGCTCAACCTGACTGAGCGCGCGCTCGATGGCGACCAACAAAGCCGGATCGTCGCTTTCCTGCTCATGACCCAATAATTGCCCAAACCAACTCATCTCTGTTCCTCTTACCTTGACTGACTGTGCGCCAAGCAACAGTTTACAGCAAGCTGAATGGACAAAATGCAGGCATCCGGGTTTATCGGTAACTTGCCGCAAGTCGCACGCAAAATTAACCCTGTAACACCAAAGGAGGTAGGGACATACCCGCTACTTTCTAGTATCCTACACACTGCGTTAAATCAACAAGCTGCGATGAAAAAACATTACACCTGGATAACGATTTCCCTGCTAACCACCCTGTTTCTGGGAGGTGGCAGTTTGGTGTATGTTGACTGGCGAGATACGGCCGAAATCACCCCGCCCGCTGCACCTGCACCTAACACCACCTCATCAGAAGCCATCACCCCGATTCCTCTTAATCACTCACTCGACGCCAGAAAAGTAGCATTAGGCGCTCGCCTGTTCAACGACACAGTACTATCCGCCGATGACACGGGGTCCTGCGCCCACTGCCACAACCTTACAACCGGCGGAGTAGACCGCCTGACACACTCAAGGGGCATCAGCGGCAAGGAAGGCAACATCAATGCGCCCACCGTATTTAACAGTGGATTTAATTTCCGCCAGTTCTGGAATGGCCGTGCAGAAACACTGGAGGAACAGGTTGACGGGCCATTACATAACCCGCTGAGATGGCTGGCAGTTGGCCGCAAGCCATGGAGAAACTGTCTACCGATACGCAATACGTCGCCGCATTCAAAGCCATCTACCGGGACGGCATACAAGCGCACAACGTCAAAGATGCAATCGCCACCTTCGAGCGTTCACTGATTACGCCGAATTCCCGCTTCGACCAGTTTCTGCGCGGAGATCAGGCGGTGCTGAACCATGAAGAACAGGCGGGGTTTCTGCTCTTCAAACAAATCGGCTGCACCAGCTGCCATCAGGGCATCAATATCGGCGGTAACATGTATCAGCAACTGGGCATCATGGAGGATTATTTTGCGGTACGCGGCAATGTAACCGAAGCCGATATGGGACGCTACAACGTCACCAAGCTCGAACAGGATAAGCATTTTTTCAAAGTCCCCTCGCTGCGCAACATCGCCGTCACCCCGCCCTATCTGCACGACGGTTCGGCCAAAACACTGGAGGACGCTGTGCGTATCATGGCGCGCTTCCAGCTCGGCAAAGAGCTCACACCCGCAGAGATGAGCCGCGTGGTCGCTTTCCTGCGCACGCTAACCGGCGAATATCTCGGTAAACCGCTCCTATGAGGCGGCTCAAGGAGCCATCGGGATATGCCGATTTGTACCGGATGAGTGCGGCGATACTAGCGGCCGTTCTGCTGGTATTTCTGTTTATCTTCACCCAACCCATCGACCTGCGCCAGCACAACAATTTATTAAATAATTTCAAAAATTTACACAGCGATGAAGCAAGACTCGGCGAGACCGTACTGGAATTAAACTTCAGCTTATCCAATAATTACGATCAGATCAATCTCATCATCAGCCACATACGAAGCACGGTTAAAGAACTCAAAGAAGGACCCGCCGCCGCCAATTTGCGCAAGGACATCGAGTTCCGGCAAAAATTGCAGGTGCTCGACGAACGCCTCCCCATCCAGGTTGCCGCACTGGAACGCTTCAAGTCATCGAACGCGGTATTAAAAAACTCGCTGATTTACCTGCCCCGCGCAAGAGATGATATGAAACGGGATCTCCCGCCGGGAACCCTTGCACACGAACTGCTCGATGGCTTGGTCGAACAAGTATTGCTCAATCGCATTCGCGGGGGACGAATTGAACATCTGGATTTCGATGCCACACTGAATACCGTACAAAACGAAACCGCTCATCTGCCCGCCAGTTTCCAAAATCGACTGAAACATCTGCTCCACCATATGCGCCAGATTGATCAGATTGAACGCGACATGCCGGCGCTGATACAACAGTTAACCAAAACCTATACTGAAACCGCAGAACTTGCCGAAGCCTATCAACACTATTACAACCGTCAGCAGCAAAGCGCAGCGACTTACCGTATCTTCCTGTTATTGTTCACTCTTGCCTTGTTAGTCTATGCGATTTTGGCGCTCATCCGGATCCGCCAGCAATCTCGTTCCCTGAAATTAGCCGCCAGCGTGTTCGCATCAGCTTCAGAAGGGGTCATGATTACAGACACCAATGGCACGATACTGGATGTCAACGAGGCCTTTACACTCGTGACCGGCCATAGCCGTGAATCCGTGCTGGGTAGAAACCCGCGCCTGCTGCAATCAGGTTTACAGGATCACGCTTTTTATCAGGATTTGTGGTCATCCGTCAGAGAGACCGGTCTGTGGCAAGGCGAAATATGGAACCGGCGTAAAAACGGAGAAATCTACCCCGAATGGTTGACCATCACCACCGTAAAAGACAGCGATGGCATGGTCAGCAACTATGTGGGCATTTTTAGTGATTCAACCAAGAGCCGAGCCGCCGAGAAAGAGATCCAGCATCTCGCCTTCTACGATCCGCTGACACAGTTACCTAACCGGCGCCTGCTGCTGGATCGGCTGCAACAGGCGCTGGCCTCCTGCACCCGCAGCGGAAAACAAGGTGCGTTGCTGTTCATCGATTTGGACAATTTCAAAGTCATCAATGATACGCTGGGGCACGACAAAGGAGATCTGCTCCTGCTGCATGTCGCGCAACGCCTGACACAGTCTGTGCGCGAGTGTGACACCGTGGCCCGCTTAGGCGGCGATGAATTTGTGGTCATACTAGCAGATATTAGTGCACACAAGTTGGAAGCCGCCGAGCAAACCGAAACGGTCGGTATGAAAATCCTCAGGGCACTCAATCAACCTTACCAACTCACTAACCATGAATATTACGGCTCATCGAGTATCGGCGCGACCCTGTTCAACAACAATCAACAGTCGGTCGATGAACTGTTCAAACAAGCCGATATTGCCATGTATCAGGCCAAGAATGAGGGCCGCAACGCCCTGCGTTTTTTCGATCAACAGATGCAGGATGCGATTAACGAGAGCGCGGTGTTGGAAGCTGAGTTACGCAAAGCCATTGAAACCAGTCAATTTTGTTTGCACTACCAGATTCAGGTGGACGAATCTCACCGGCCGCTGGGCGCAGAAGTATTGATCCGCTGGATAAAGCCCGGAAAAGGCCTGATCCCGCCGGCGCTGTTCATTCCACTGGCTGAAGAAAGCGATTTGATACTACCCATAGGCTGGTGGGTACTGGATACCGCCTGTGCGCAAATCAAGGCATGGGAAAACAACGAACTCGCCCGCGAACTGGTTCTAGCGGTCAATGTCAGCAGCAAGCAATTGCGTCAACCCGATTTTGTTGCGCAAATTGCCAGTCTGGTGCAGCACCACGCCATCGAACCAAAACGCCTTAAACTGGAGCTTACCGAGAGCATGCTGCTCGAAAATATCGAACACACTGTGCTCACCATGACGGCGTTGAAGGAGATCGGTGTACAAATTTCGCTGGACGATTTTGGCACCGGCTATTCATCGCTGCAATATTTGAAGCGCCTGCCACTCAATCAACTCAAAATCGACCAGTCGTTTGTCCGGGATATTGCCACCGACAGCAACGACAAAGCGATCGTGCGCACCATCATCGTGATGGCACACAGTCTGAATCTGGAAGTCATCGCAGAAGGTGTGGAGACCGAAGAGCAAAAGCAATTTTTATACGATTCAAATTGCACGCACTATCAGGGCTATCTTTTTAGCAAACCGGTGCCGATTGCAGAGTTCGAGGCATTGCTCAATTGACAGACAACTTCAATCAACCTTAGAATTCTGGCCCTATGAGCCATGCCTATATTGTCGGTCAGATCACTATAAAATCGCCTGAAATCTGGGCAGAATATTGCAGCAAAGTTCCGGAAACGATCATCCCTTGGGGTGGAGAATTGGTCTTTCGCGGCAAACAGGTCGCTGCGCTTGCAGGCAACAATCCTCACGCCGACATCGTTGTTATCCGCTTCCCGAATATCGCCGCCGTGAACAACTGGTTTTCCGCGCCCGCCTATCAAGCACTGATCGCGTTGCGCCAGCAGGCGGCGGACGTCACCTTACTGTCCTACGAAGCCTAGTTGGCCGGTTAACCTTGACGGCACACAGGAATAAGAGGGCGCTCTAAATCCGTATTTTCTATCGCCGGTGGCAGCCCGGCGGCTGGTTACTTTGGCTGCGTCTATGTTTCTTTTCAATGATGCGCCCAAACTGCGTTTTCTTTTGCAGCCAAATACCAAAGACAACGAAGTTGCAGTGAGGCATAGCTGAAACTAAAAGGCGACCCCG
>TBL_comb47_HYPODRAFT_10005291_pt1 | contig 14447 bp, 10 predicted proteins | sample TroBogypolimnion_40_FD_10682 | JGI IMG/M metagenome (IMG submission 10682)
GTAGTCTGGGCGAGGGAGGGCCTGCCCGCCGCAGCCTCGGCGAAGGAGGGTTACGATTGGGTGACAGCGGTGGTTACGATTGCGCGGCGATTCGCCGACAGCTTCGCTGCAGCCCGTCCGACCGCCATGAAAATCAATCTGTTCGACAAGGATCAGGAGTTTACCACGGCCGCCCCGGGCTTGGTCGTGTTTCGCGAAGGTGACACCGCCAACTGCATGTACGCCGTCATTGAGGGCAAGGTGGACATCGTGATCCACGGCCAGCTCGTGGAATCGATCGAGGCCGGCGGCGTTTTCGGGGAGATGGCGCTCATCGAGGAAAAGCCCCGCAACGCCACCGCGACGGTGACAGCACCGACGAAGCTCGTGAGCATCGACCGCCGCCGCTTCCTCTTTCTTGTCCAGCAGAACCCATTCTTTGCCATCCAGCTCATGACGGTCATGGCCGGGCGTCTGCGAAAAATGGACGAGCGCCTCTGACGCAGCCCGCACTCAGGCGGGCTTGCGCGGGTTGAACTTCGAGCTGCTCGCCAGCTTCTCCCACTGCGCGCGCTCCTCCGCGGAGACCGTGGCGGGAACTTGGATTTGCACCGTGGCGTAGAGATCACCGCGGGTCTTGTCTTCGCGCGGCAGCCCGAGCCCGCGCAAGCGCAGCCGGCCGCCCGCCATCGTGCCCGGGGGCACGCGCAGTGACGTCACGCCATCCAGCGCGGGGATCTTCACCGTCACGCCCAGCACCGCTTCCCACGGCGCGAGGTCGAGGTCGAAATTGAGGTCGGCACCATCGACGGTGAAATCCGGATGCCGCGCCAGCCGCACCCGCAGGTAAAGATCACCCGCCGGCGCGCCGCCGTGACCTGCCCCGCCCTGCCCGGCCAGCCGGATGCGCTGGCCCTCATGGACGCCCGCCGGGATTTTCACCTGGTAGGTGTCGAGCCGGTCCTCGCCGCCATCCCGGGCTGGTCGGCGCAGCGTGACCTTGCGCTTCGATCCGCTCAGCGCGTCCTCGAGCGTGACCAGCAAATCGGCCTCCACGTCGTTCCCGGGGTGGGAAAACTCTTCCTCATCCTCGTCCATCGCTACCGGCCCGCGCCGCCGCGGCCCGCCCGCACCGCGCCCGCTGCCAAAGAACGACTCGAAAAAGTCGCTGAAGCCCGTGCCGTCGAACTCGAAGTCCGGCCCCGCCGCCGTCTGCCGGCGATACCGGGGACCCGCTCCCTGCGCCGCCGCGCCCCCATCCTGCCAGTTGGCGCCGAGTTCATCGTAGCGCTTTCGTTTCTCGGGGTCGCCGAGCACCTCGTACGCCTCGTTGATCTCCTTGAATTTCACCTCGCCGGCCACCTTGTTTTTCGCGACGTCCGGATGATGCACACGCGCGAGCTTGCGGAACGCCTGCTTGATTTCCTCGGGGGTCGCGGTGCGGCTCACGCCGAGGGTTTCGTAGTAATCCTTGAATTGAACGGCCATGGGAGTTTGCCAACCTAACCAAAGGTTGCGCGTGATTCAACTGCCGCGATGCTTCCAGCGTCCGTCGTGGGTCGGGCTTCACGCCCGACATCCTCTCTGAGCGGCCAGGTTTGGCCTGTCGGGCGTTAAGCCGGACCCACGGGGGCCATCGGCTCCGCGGGAAATTGCGCATCTCGCTGCACATTTCTGCTCGCCCCGCGCAGCGAAACTCCTGTTCGCTCTCACGCATGATTTTTCCGCGCCCGACCTTCCTCGCTTTCCTGATCTGCGCCGCGCTCGCGCCCGCGACGTTGCTCGCCAAGTCGCATCCCACGCGTCCCGCCACCGTGCCGGACGGAATGGCCTACAAGGGCGCCGTCATCATGGACGCCGCGACGGGCCAGATCCTCTTCGAGGACCACGATGGCGAGGCCAGCCCGCCGGCGAGCATGACGAAGCTCATGACGTTCCTCGTCATCCACGACAAACTCCAGAGCGGCGCGATCTCGCTGCAGACACCCGTCACCGTCAGCGCCGCCGATTCCAAGATCGGCGGCACGCAGGTGTGGTTGAAGGAGAAGGAAGTCTTCCCCGTCGAGGAACTGCTCTACGCGATGATGATCCAGTCGGCCAATGACGCCGCCCACGCCCTCGCGCGCACCGCCGCGGGCTCCGTCGACGCCTTCGTCGAGTTGATGAACGCCAAGGCGCGCGCGCTCGGCATGACGCACACCACGTTCCGCAGCCCGCACGGCCTGCCTCCCGCCAGCCGCCACCTGGCCGATGGCGACCTCACCACGCCGCTCGATTTCGCCCTGCTCTGCCGCCACCTCGTGTTGAAGACCGACGTCCTCAAATACACTTCCGTCAAGACCCGCAAATTCGGCGAGGGCGTCCGTCCTTTCGACAGGGTCATCGTGATGAACAACCATGACCACCTGCTCGGCAAGGTGGACGGCGTGGACGGCCTCAAGACCGGTTTCACCAACGGCGCGGCGTTCTGCCTCTCCGCCACCGCCCAACGCAACGGCCGCCGCATCATCGTCGTCGTCATGGGCAGCCCCGATTCCAAGACCCGCGACATCAAGGTCGCCGAGCTCATCGAGCGCGGATTCTCCGCGCTGCCCCTCACCGGCCACGCGTTCACGCCGGAAACCGGCCCAGCGCCCGAGCCTTCGCCAGTCACCGCTGCACCGGTCCCCGCCGCGCCCGGAAGCCCGGATATCAAGTTCGCCCTGCCGCCGCCCAGGAAATAAGGGCCCGCTTTGACACTCGTCCGCCTTGCACAGCCCCACGACGGGCTTTGACGTGGGGCGCGAATCGTTAATTCTTTGTCGTTCCTCCGCATGACCTCCCGCGAACGCTTTCTCTCTGCCTGTGCCTGCACCGCCCTCGAGCGCCCGCCGTTGTGGGTCATGCGCCAGGCCGGCCGTTATCTGCCCGAGTATCGCGCGCTGAAGGCAAAATCGTCGTTCCTGGAAATGGTGCGCACCCCCGCGCTCGCCGCCGAGGTCACGCTCCAGCCGCTCCAGCGCTTCCCCGGCCTCGATGCCGCGATCCTGTTCTCCGACATCCTCGTCATCCCCGAGGCACTCGGCCAGGGCTACCGTTTTCGCGAGGAAGGCGGCATTGGCATGGAATTCCGCCTGGAAACCCGCGCCCAAGTCGATGCGCTGACCCCGGCCGCGGCCGTGCCTGACCGCCTGCGTTACGTGGCGGACACCCTCGCCCTGCTCAAAAAGCAACTCGGCGGCCAAAAGGCCCTGCTCGGCTTCGGCGGTTCGCCGTGGACGCTCGCCACCTACATGGTCGAGGGCGGAAGCTCGGACGAATTTGAGCGGATCAAGCTGCTGTTCTACACGGATCGCGCGCTGTTCGACGCGCTCCTGGAGAAACTCACCGCCGCGCTGATCGCGTATTTTCAGATGCAGATTCGCGCCGGAGCGGACGCGATCCAGATCTTCGATTCCTGGGGTGGCATCATTGCCGGGGCCGACTACGAAGCCGCCTCGCTCAAGTGGATCCGCCAGATCATCGCCGCCCTGCCGCGGGAATTTCCCATCATCATTTATGCCAAGGGCACCGCGCCGCACGTCACGGACCAGGCCTTCGCCGGCGCGCGCGTCGTGAGCGTCGACTGGACCAGCGACCTCGCCATCGTCCGCCGCTCGCTGCCGGCCAACGTCGCCGTGCAGGGTAATCTCGACCCAGTGCTGCTCAACACCACGCCCGCGATCGTCCGCCACGAGACGACGCGCCTCCTCGAGTCCATGCGCGGGCTGCCCGGGCACATCTTCAATCTCGGCCACGGCATCCTGCCCCAAGCCAAGCTGGAGTGCATGGAAGCGCTAGTCGGGACCGTCACCGGGTGGAAGTGACTGCGGAAGCGGTCAGCCATCAGCTTTCAGCCCCAAATCTTGCGGGTTGTAGCTCGAACAAGCTGACAGCTGAACGCTGATCGCTGACGGCTGCCCCCAGCCTTGACTCACTCGCGGCGCAGCCTAGCCTCGCGCGTTTTCTTTTGGCATGGCGCTCGAACTTAAAGACACGCTGCAGCTCCCTAAGACGGACTTCCCCATGCGGGCCGGACTGGCCCAGCGGGAGCCTGGACGGGTCGCGCATTGGGATAAAACAGGCCTGTATGCCGCCATCCAGCAGCGCCGTGCCGGCTCGCCCGCCTTCGTTTTGCATGACGGCCCGCCCTTCACCAACGGCGACGTCCATATCGGCACCGCGTTGAACAAGACCCTCAAGGACCTGATCAACCGCTACAAGTCGATGCGCGGGTTCCGCACACCTTACGTCCCCGGCTGGGACTGCCACGGCCTGCCGATCGAGCAGAAGGTCACGGCTGAGCTGCGCGAAAAGAACGAGACGGTCACAACCGCCCAACTCCGCGCGCGTTGCGACGCCTTTTCCGAATCCTGGATCGCCAGGCAGACCGCGCAGTTCAAGCGTCTCGGCGTCCTCGCTGACTGGAAGAACGAGTATAAAACCAAGGCACCTGCCTTCGAGGCCGACATCGTCCGCACCTTCGCCGCCTTCGTCGAAAACGGCCTGACCTACCGCGCCAAGAAGCCCGTTTACTGGTCCATTCCCTTCGAAACCGCCCTCGCCGAGGCCGAGATCGAATACAAGGACCACACTTCGGTCGCCATTTGGGTGAAGTTCCTCGTGCCTGCCGACGAGGCAAAGAAGTTCGGCCTGCCCGACGACAAACCTCTCTTCGTCGTCATCTGGACCACGACCCCTTGGACCATCCCTGCCAACCTCGCGATCGCCCTCCACCCGACCGTGGATTACGCCGTAGTGGAGATGCTGGACGGCCAATTCAAAGGTCAGCGGTTCATTGTCGCTGAAAGTCTTCATCTGTCGTTTTTGGGCAAAATTGATCCAGCGCTGGCAGCATCGAAGGAATTCCCGGCAAACGCCGCGAAGGTAGTGAAAGTCTTCAAGGGGGCGGAGATCGAGAATCTCGCCGCGCGCCATCCTTTCATCGACCGCGCTTCCCCCGTCGTCCTCGCTGACTACGTCACGACCGAGAGCGGCACCGGCGCCGTCCACACCGCGCCCGGCCACGGCGCGGACGACTACCAGACGGGCCTGAAATACAAGCTCGAGATCTACTGCCCCGTCGGCGACGACGGCCGCTACCTCGACGACGGCCGGATCCCGGCCGACCTGGTCGGCCTCACCACGCTCGAAACCGTCGAGGATCTCGCCGCCAAGAAGCCCGCGCCGGCCAATCTCGCCGTGCTCAAGAAGCTCGCGGCCGCCAACGCGCTGCTTGCCAAGGCCAAGTATGCGCACAGCTACCCGCATTGCTGGCGCTCCAAGACGCCCATCATCTTCCGCGCCGTCGACCAGTGGTTCGTGTCACTCGACAAGAACAACACCCGCGCCACCGCCCTCGCCGCCATCGCCGGCATTGCCGCGCATCACGGCTGGATCCCCGCGTGGGGCGAGGCCCGCATCCGCGGCGCCGTCGAATCGCGTCCCGACTGGTGCATCAGCCGCCAGCGTTCCTGGGGCGTGCCGATCCCGGCATTCTTCGACGCCAAGAAAACCGCCTACCTCGACGCCGGGGTCGCCCGCGCCGTCGCTGACAAGTTCCAAAAGGCGGGCTCCAATCTTTGGTATGACGCCACGCCCGCGCAGATCCTCGAGGGCGTGACGCTCCCCGCCGGCTGGCCGGCGGCGACCGAATTGACGTGTGGCCGCGACACGCTCGACGTGTGGATCGACTCCGGCTCGTCCCATGCCGCCGTGCTCAAGCGCGGCCAGGGCCACACGCAGTGGCCCGCCGACCTCTATCTCGAGGGCAGCGACCAGCATCGCGGCTGGTTCCAGTCCTCGTTGTGGACGAGCGTGATCGCCTTCGGCGCGGCGCCCTACAAGGCGGTGCTCACCCACGGCTTCATCGTCGATCAGGAGCGCAACAAAATCTCCAAGAGCAGCAGCTACGAAAAGCCCCAGACCAGCGACGCCTACGTTGCCGACTACGGCGCCGACGTCCTTCGCCTCTGGATCGCCTCGCAGGATTTTCGCGACGACATCCCGATCTCGAAGGAGATCCTCGGGCACGTCGGCGAGACCTACCGGCTCATCCGGAATACCTTCCGCTACCAGATCTCGAACCTGTTCGATTTTGACGTGGCCCGCGACGCCGTGGCGTATGCCGAGCTCGATGTTCTCGACCGTTGGGCGCTGCACCAGCTCGCCGTGCTCGTGCGCGAGTGCACGGCGGCGTATGAAGCCTACGAGTTCCACCGCGTCTACCAGCTCTGCAACCAGTTCTGCTCGGTCACGCTGTCGGCCACCTACCACGACATCCTGAAGGACCGGCTCTATACGCTTGGCACCCATTCGCCGCTGCGCCGTTCGTCGCAGACCGCGATCCACCACATCTTCCGTGCACTGGTGAAGGTGCTCGCCCCCATTCTCACCTTCACGGCAGACGAGGCCTGGTCGTTCGCCACTTCCGGCAAGGAATACTCGGACGACTCAATCCACCTCCAGGACTGGCCCGCCGTCCCAGCCGAGTGGACCGACTCTGCCCTCGAGGCCGAAGTCGGCGCGCTCCTCAAGGTCCGCGCCCACGTCAACGAGGCCATCGAGCCGCTTCGCGCCGCCGGCCAACTCGGCAAATCCCTCGACGCGGCGGTCACACTCACGGGTGCAGCTCAAGACGAAAATTTTCTCCGCCTGGAGAAACACCGCGACTTTCTGCCAGAACTTTTTATCGTCTCTCATGTCACTTTAGCGCCCTCCGCCGGGGCAACTCCCGCGGTTCTGGTTCGCCCTTGCAGCGAGCTGGGCCACGTGCGCTGCCCCCGTTGCTGGCGCTGGGTGCCAGCCCTCGAACCCTCACCCCTCGGCGATGTCTGCCCCCGCTGCATCGACGCCTTGAAATCCTGACTTTCTTACCCTCCCCGATTCTCCCCATGGCCAAATCTAACAAGAAACCCATCGCGAAAAAATCTCCCGCGAAGAAGCCAGCCAAGCCAGCCGCCAAGTCCGCGCCGAAAAAATCCTCGGCCGGCCATTCCACCCCGGTTTCCAAACCGGCGCCGGCGTCCGCCAAGGCAGCTCCCTCCACCATGGAAAAACCGTCCAAAAAAACCGCTCTCCGCGACAACATCCTCAAGCTGAAACAAAAGGCTCCGGCCAAACCCATCGCCTTCAGCCTCGATGAGGTCCGCGCCATTGCCAAGACCGTCACCAGCAAGACCGCCGCGCCCTTCGGCAAGGGCGCCAAGGCCGCCCCCAAGGCTCCTGCCAAGGTCCTGGAACTGCCCAAACCCGCCAAGCCGCACCACATCAAGGCCGCGTCCCTCTCCGAAATCCTCGGCTTCAATCCCAAGCGCGCCAAGGCCCCCGTGCTCGACGAGGGCAAGGACGTCCCCGAGAAATACAAGCGCTTCTACAAGCTCCTCATCGATCTCCGCAATCACCTCACGGCCGGCATCACGCTGCACTCCGAGGAGACCCTGAAGCGCTCGAGCAAGGACGACAGCGGCGACCTTTCCAGCTACGGCCAGCACATGGCCGACGCCGGCACCGACACCTTTGACCGCGACTTCGCGCTGAGCCTCGTGTCCAGCGAGCAGGAGGCTCTTTCCGAGATCGACGCCGCCATCAAGCGCATCCACGCCGGCACCTACGGCATCTGCGAAATCACCCAGAAGCCGATCTCCAAGGATCGCCTGCTTGCCGTGCCGTTCACGCGCCATTCCGCCGAGGCCCAGAAGGGCTTGGAACGGAATCGTTATCGCGCGCGCACCGCGGGTGGACTCTTCGGCGAACTCGGCGAGGAGGGCGGCAAGATCTCCGACGACGACAGCAGCCGCGGCGAGGAGTAAGCCCTCCGGCCCCATCGTGTCGCCCGGCGAACCCACTTCCCCAACCGTCCCCGCCCCGCCCGTGCCGCTGCACCGGCGCTGGCGCGCCTACCGCCTCCTGCTGGCGATCATGTTCGCCGTGCTCGCCCTCGACCAAGCCAGCAAGGCTTGGATCGTCACCCACCTCCCGCTCGGCACCTACGGCCAGCCCGCGGGCGCCATCCCGGTCATCCGCGGCTTCTTTTACCTGGTCCATGTCGGCAACACCGGCGCCGCGTGGAGCATGCTCACCGGCCGATCCGTGCTGCTCGCCCTGCTCGCCGCCGGCACGCTCATCGCGATCTTCCTCTGGCGCCACGCCCTCGGGTTGCACGACCGCATGGCCCAGATCTGCTTCGGCCTGCTTTGCGGCGGCATCATCGGCAACCTCACCGACCGCCTGCTCTACCACCACGTGGTGGATTTCCTCGATTTTCATTTCGGCGGCTACGCCTACCCGACATTCAACATCGCCGACTCCGGCATCTGCTGCGGCGTCGTGCTGTATCTCATCCATTCGCTCCGGCAGCCCGAATAGCCCGAAACGCCAAGTGTTTCGGGCGGAGATGGGAGTTGGCAGATGGAAGATAGGAATTCACGAGCAGAGACGATAGTCTCACTGCGAAGGGCACGGATTGATTGGCCCTAACTCCCATCTGCCATCTTCCATCTCCGAGCCGCTTCCGCGGCTCAGCGGTTCCGCCGTTATTCGACGTTGGCCATCTGCTCGCGCACGCGCTCGAGCTCGTTCTTCAGCTCGATCACGGCCCGCGAAATCGTCAGGTCATTCGCCTTGCTGCCGATCGTGTTCACTTCGCGGCCGATTTCCTGGAGGATGAACTCCGACTTCCGGCCAATCTCCCCGCCGGATTTGATCAGCGCCGTGAACTGCTCGAAATGACTCCGCAATCGCGTCAATTCCTCCGTCACGTCGCAGCGGTCCGCGAACAGCGCGATCTCCCGCAGCACGCGCTCATCGTTCACGTCCAGCTCCAGCCCCGCCTGCCGGAGGCGCGCGAGCAGCTGCTCCCGGTAACCCGCCGTCACCTGCGGCGCCCGCGCCGCGATGGCATCCACGTGCACGCGCAGCGTGTTCAGCCGCGTGATGAAATCGATCAGCAAGGACTCGCCTTCCTTCGCCCGCATGGCGCCGAAACCCCGCAGCGCGTCGGCCAGCGCCGCCCGGATCACCGGCGCCGCGTCCTCGGCCACCGGTAGCTCCGCGGTCTTGCGTCGGGAGTTGGCGATCGCCCAGAGCAGCTCGGCTGTGGGAGTGAAGGAAACGCCCCGCGCATCCGCCAGGTCGGACAGCCGGTCGAGCGTCTCGCCAATTTCGATCTCGTCCCAGACCAACTCACCCGCGCCATTCTCGCCGGTCAGCTCGACCACGACGCTGACGCGCCCGCGCAGCGCGACCTTGCGCACCTGCTCGCCGAGCGAAGCCTCGAGGCTCTCCCACTCCTCCGGCAGCTTGATGGCCAAATCGAGCGTCTTCCGGTTCACGGAGCTGACCTGCACCGTGAGGGTTTGCGTGCCCAGCGAAGCCAGCCCCCGGCCATAGCCCGTCATGCTTTTCATTGGTTAGTGGATTAGCCGCTAAGACCGCTCAGGTCGCGAAGAAACTTCCCGGTTGGCCTTCGCGCTCTTTGCGTCCTTTGCGGTGAATAATTCTTAGGACTTCGCCGCGAGGATTTTGGCGACTTGTTCAACGTCCTTATCGCCGCGCCCCGACAGGTTGACGATGATAACTTTGTCTTTCCCCAGCTGCTTTGCGCGCTTCAGGCCCTCGACGAGGGCGTGGGTCGACTCGAGCGCGGGGATGATGCCCTCTAACCGCGAGCAGAGCTGAAACACCTCGAGCACTTCGTCGTCCGTCGCGAAGGCAAACTCGATCCGTCCGCGCTCGCGGTAAAACGCGTGTTCCGGCCCCACGGCGGCGTAGTCGAGGCCGGCGCTGACCGAGTGCGTCAGCTCGATCTGCCCATCCGCATTCTGGAGCAGGAAGGTCTTGCAGCCCTGGAGCACGCCGAGCCGACCGCCCGCAAAACGCGCGGCGTGCTCACCCGGGGTGATGCCGCGGCCGCCGGCTTCGACGCCGATCATGCGCACATTCGGCTCCTCGAGGAATTCAAAGAACAGCCCGATGGCGTTGCTGCCGCCCCCGACACAGGCGATCAGCTCGTCCGGCAGCCGGCCCTCACGCACCAGGATCTGCTCCTTCGCCTCCTGGCCGATGACCCGGTGAAAATCGCGGACCATCATTGGATAGGGGTGCGAGCCATAGGCGGTGCCGAGGATGTAGTGCGTCGTCCGCACATTCGTCACCCAGTCGCGCATGGCCTCATTGATGGCCTCCTTCAGCGTCTTCTGCCCAGCCTCGACGCCGCGGACTTCCGCGCCCATCAGCCGCATCCGGAAAACATTCAGCGCCTGCCGCGCCATGTCGTGGGCGCCCATGTACACGACGCACTCCAGTCCGAACTTCGCGCACGCCGCCGCCGTCGCGACGCCATGCTGGCCCGCACCCGTCTCGGCGATGATCCGCTTCTTGCCCATCCGCTTCGCGAGCAGTGCCTGCGCCAGCGCGTTGTTGATCTTGTGCGCCCCGGTGTGCAGCAAGTCCTCGCGCTTCAGGTAAATCCTCGCCCCGCCCGCGTGCTTCGTCAGGCCCTCGGCGAAGTACAACTCCGTCGGACGCCCCGCGAACTCCTTCAAATAGTGCCTCAGCTCGGCTTGGAACTTGGGATCCTTGCGCGCAACCTCGTAGGCCGTCGCCAGCTCCGAAAGGGCGGTCATCAGCGTTTCCGGCACAAAGACGCCGCCGTAGCCGCCAAAATGCCCGGCGGCATCCGGCAGGGAGAATCGGTCAAGCGTGGCGGGTTTTGACGGCATGCGCACCAGAGTGAGGCGGGGTCCCGCGCCGAGGCAAACCGTCTTTCAGGCCAATCCCAGCCTCAGACGCGCTTGATCGTCACCAGCGTGAGGTCGTCGCGGAGGGCCACACTGCCGGCAAAACGGTGCACGGTTTCGAGGATGCCGTCGTTGAGCTCCCGCGCGCTGCGGTTGTGCAGCGCATGCACGGCGTCGGCCAGGCGCGCACCCGAAAATTCCTTGTCCTCCTCGTTGGGTGCCTCAGTGAGCCCGTCCGTGTAGAGCACGAGCGCGTCCCCGACCGCAAAGGGTTCCGTCCGGTCGGCGATCACCGAGCTGAAAATCCCGTCCGGCACCAGGCCCAGCGGCATGCCTTCCGAACCCACGTATTCGCCGACGGGCACGCCCGTCACGCGGTCGCGCCGGGAAAACAATGGCAGCTCATGCCCGGCACGTGCAAACGTCACCTCGCCGCGGGCCGTGTCGATGACCGCGTAAAGGATCGTGATGAACATGCCCCGCAGGTCGCCACCGAGGGCGCGATTCAGGTCGGCGAGGGTCTTGGCCGGTGAATCGTAACGCGGGGCGATCTGGCGCAGGTTGGTGCGGCACATGGCCATCAACAGCGACGCCGGGATGCCCTTGCCGGACACATCCGCCACGGCCACGCCCAGGCGCGTGTCCGAGAGCGCAAAGAGGTCGTAGAAATCACCGCTGACCTTCTGCGCCGGCGTGTAACGCGCATCAATGTCGAGTCCCGCCATCTTGGGGGGCTCCTTGGGCAGCAGCATCTGCTGGATGCCGCTCGCCAGCGACAGGTCGAGGTCGAGCTGGCGCTTTTCGATCTGGAAATTGAGGAACTCCTGGTTGTGGAGCGCCAGCGCGGCCTGCTCGGCCAGCGACTGCATCAGCGAAAAATCGGTCTGGGTGAACGGCTCCCCGTCCGCCGAGTTTGCCACCGCCAGCACGCCGAAAAACCGGTCGCGGAACTGCAGCGGCACGGCGATGAGCGAGCGCACGCGCAAGGCGGGATCCTCGTGCACCACCACGCGAGGGTCCGCGGCGGCGTCGGCAATCAGCTGCCCGCGCCCCGTCTGCACGACGGCGCCCACGACGCCCTCGTTGGCGGGAAACGCCTCGGACTTGAGCACCTGCTCGATGAAGCGGGCGCGGGTCGCGAGCTTTTCCCGCACCGCCGTCGGCAGCGGCCGGTGGGGCGGAAACAGGCCCTCGACCGCCGCGCTGCGCATTTTCCCGTCCTCCGTCCTTTCAAACAAACACGCGCTGAGCGCACCCGAGCACAGGATGGCCGCGTGCACGACGCGCTGATGGAGCGCCTCGCGGCTCAGGCCCTCGCCGAGCGCCTCGACCATGTGGTGCATGAAATCGACCACCAGTTGCCGTTCCTGCGTCACTTGCTGCTTCTCCTCCTCCAAAACGTGGTTGGCGCGCCGCGCCCGGTAGACGGGCAGCAACATGGCACATGCACCAAGAATGAGGCCGATGATCAGGACCAGGAACATGGGAGAAGCCGATGTCTGGCAGACCCGGCGCTGCCGGGCAATGGCGGAGTGTGCTTATGCCACCCACGGCGGGACAAGTTTCCCTGCCGGCACGGCCAGCCATGTCCGGCGGCCCACTCTCCTGGCCAAGCCCTATTTCTGCTCGACGCGGTTCCGCAGGAACGCGAGCACGTCCTGGAACTTGCCCCGGTTGGCCTCATCGACCGACACCAGGCTCTCGTGCGCCTCCAGCACCAGCCGGGCACTCTCCAGCTCCGTGCGGTCCGGGCATTGCAGCGCCGTGTCACACTTGTCGAAGCTCATCTGAAAATCCCCCGCGTCCACCGTCAGCAACCGGTGCAACCCCAGGTTGCGGATCAGCTCGAGATTGCGCGGGCCCACGCGCGCCAGCACGAAGCTGCTTTCCGGCGCGACCTTCTTAAGTTCCAGCGCCGATCCCGCCAGAACGCCGAGAAAGGTGCTGTCCATGCTCGTGCAATGCAGGAAATCGAGCACGAAGCGGGTTTTGCCCTGCCGGATCATCTCCGAGATGAAATCCTTCAGGCACGCGCTGTTCTGGAAACAGGCGCGGCCGTCGATGCGCACGACCACGGGGTCGGAATACGCGTCGACAAGATAGGTGGGTTTGGCGGTTTCGGACATGAGGAACTGACCGACATGCTAGCCGTTGCCGTCCATCCGGCAAGGCTGCGGGGCTTAATTTTTTGTGACGATTTGCCGCAGGACGTAGGGCAGGATCCCGCCGTGCTGGTAGTAGTCGATCTCGATCGGTGTATCGATCCGGCAGCGGACGGGCACATCCTCGACCGCGCCGCTCGCGCGGGTGATCCGGAGGGTCAGGTCCTGCTGCGGCTTGATCGCGGCGCCCAGGCCCACGACGTCGTAGGTCTCGGTGCCGTCGAGTTTTAGGGTCAGGGCCGTCGTGCCTTCCTTGAACTGGAGCGGCAGCACGCCCATCCCGACGAGGTTGGAGCGGTGAATGCGCTCGAAGCTCTGCGCGACGACCACCTTCACCCCGAGCAGGTTCGTGCCCTTGGCCGCCCAGTCGCGGGAGGAGCCCGTGCCGTATTCCTGGCCGGCCAGGATGATGAGGGGCGTCTTGGCGGCGATGTGCTTCACCGCGGCGTCGTAGATCGCCATCTTTTCGCCGGTGGGCTGGTAGATCGTGTTTCCACCTTCCTCGCCGCCGAGCATGAGGTTCTTGATGCGGACATTGGCGAACGTGCCGCGCGTCATCACGCGGTCATTGCCACGCCGCGAGCCGTAGCTGTTGAAGTCCGCGAACTCGACGCCGTTCTCGAGCAGGTATTTCCCGGCGGGCGAGGCCTTCTTGATGGCGCCGGCGGGCGAGATGTGGTCGGTCGTGACGGAGTCACCGAATATGCCGAGCGCGCGGGCGCCCTTGATCTCGGCGATGTTGCCCGGCTTGAGCGAGAAATTCGCGAAGAACGGCGGCTCCTGGATGTAGGTCGACTTGAGCTCGAACGCGTAAACGTTGCCCGTCGTCGCCGGGATCTCGTTCCACTTGGGATTCTGCGCGGCAAAATTGGTGTAGAGCCGGCGGAAAACCGCGGGCTTGAGTGCCGCCTGCATCTGGTCGCGAACCTCCTGCAGCGTCGGCCAGAGGTCTTTCAGGAAGACGTCCTTGCCGTCCTTGCCCTGGCCGATCGGGTCCTTCGAGAGGTCGATGTCGACGCGACCGGCCAGCGCAAAGGCGACGACGAGCGGCGGGGACATCAGGAAGTTGGCCTTGATGTTCTGGTGGACGCGGGCCTCGAAGTTGCGGTTGCCCGAGAGCACCGACGCGGCCACGAGGTCGTTCTTGACGATGGCGTCCTCGATCGCGGGATGCAGCGGGCCCGAGTTGCCGATGCAGGTCGTGCAGCCGTAGCCGACGGTCTGGAAGCCGAGCTGGTCGAGATAAGGCGTGAGGCCGGTCTGGTTGAGATATTCCGTGACGACGCGCGAGCCCGGGGCCAGCGAGGATTTCACGGTCGGGTTGACCTTGAGACCCTTCTCCACGGCACGCTTCGCGAGCAGGCCGGCCGCCAGCATGACGCTGGGATTGGAAGTGTTGGTGCAGCTCGTGATGGCGGCGATCAGCACGGAGCCGTGGCCGACGTCGCCTTCCATGCGCCCCGCGAGGGCGGTGACGTGGTCCGGCGTCGGGCGGTTGGCGGCCATCTCCCGCTCGGTGAGCGGATTGGTCTCGCAGGCGGCGGCCTTC
>TBL_comb47_HYPODRAFT_10005296_pt1 | contig 14442 bp, 8 predicted proteins | sample TroBogypolimnion_40_FD_10682 | JGI IMG/M metagenome (IMG submission 10682)
GGTGGCGGAGGAGGCCAAAGTAACTATGGCGGACCTGGTGGCTCAGGTACTGTAATTATATCTTATCCAGGCCCACAGGTATTCCAAGGAGGCTATACTACAACATATGGGTCTAACGTAGTTCATGTTTTTACAACTAACACATCACCATTCCTGGTAGCTAATACTCCTGCAAATTCTGATCCGTATCAGCTTTATAATTCTATTATAATTCATGCCGACAGTACCACACCAGGTAACAACAGTATATTTGTAGATAGCAGTAATGCGTTTTCTACTTTTTTAGGTAATAATTACCCTGCATCTTTACCATTTCCTAATACATTTGCAGTTCATTTTGGTAGTCAATACACATATGCTATGGCGCCTCCGGGTGTATTTGATATTTCTACATATAGTACTTGGACATATGAAACATGGTTTAATATTTCAAGTTATGGTACAGATTACCGTTATATGATGTGGGCAGCTTCAAATACTGGCTCTGTCAACGGATATTATATGGGCTACGATGGTTCAGTTACTAATACAGTATCTTTTGGAACCTATAATAATAGTGGTTCACCCTCATTTTATTTAAATACAGCATCTAATTCTATTAAAACTAATACTTGGTATCATCTAGCAATAGTAAATAATGGTAATACAACTAACAATATAGTAATGTATTTAAATGGTCAGAGAGCTAATACAGGTACTTATACCTCATGGCCAAATGTTGGAGGTCCTACAGCTTATCTAGGTGCAGAAGTATATAATGGAACTGAATACTATTTACACGGGTTTATGTCTAATTTTAGAATAACTAGAGGTGTACCTGTTTATACTAATAACTTTACTCCCTCTACTGTCCCATTAACTGCGCCTAATAATAATGTTTCACTATTGACATTTCAAAATTCCAATTCTTATCAAAGCCCTAACTTTAAAGATAATAGTATTAATAATAGTTTAATTACCCAAGGCAACGCAGGGTATTTTAATTTAACACTTAACCCAAAATATATGGCATATATGGTTCCTACTATTAATTCTAGTGGAACTCCGACAGGCAATCCAATAGTAGTACAAAATCAAGGAATAGGAGGGGGTTTTGGTCCAGTACAATCACCTCAATCTCCATTTAATAATTTAAATGGATGGTGTACATATTTTAGTGGTAATGGTGCTAACTTTTTACAAACTACATATAATTCTGCATACTTTGATTGGTGGACAGGAGGAAATTATTGTTTAGAAGCATGGGTATTACCTCAACCTTCTAATACAATATACTATACGCATTATTCAGGTGCAGGTGCACCTCCTAACATTTACAATCCTACATTGATTGGTAATATGCAGCCACAGGGTGGTACAGATAACTGGTCGTTTGGTATTAACTATAACGGCAACGTGCATATGTATTATTATAATACATCAAGCACTCAACAAACATTCTCGTCTATCACCCCTGTTGTTCCGAATATATGGAATCATATTGCATTTGTTTGTAATTCTACTTCTGGTACAGTTTATGTTAATGGAGTTGGTGCTGCACAATCTTATGTTGGAACACCTCAGTCATCAGGTGTACCTTTAAGTATTGGAGCATATAACGGAACATATTTAACTAACACTTTTGTATCTAATCTTAGAATACAAAAAGGAGGAGCACCAGTATATTCTGGAAATAATTTCCTTCCCCCACAAGCAGCTCTTTCTACAAATAGCACAACTCAGCTGTTAGCATGTGCGGCTAATAATTATAATATAGATTTAGCCTATAAAAATATAATAACTCAAACTGGCAGTAATAACTTTACAATTAACTGGTCTCCATTTCCTCCATTAGGAACATATTCTAATACTTTAGGAAGTGCTGCTTTCTCTGGCGCATATGCATATGATTGCTTATATCTTCCAACAGTAGGATATCTTTCGGCTACCTCTAACGGCACTTCAAATACAGCATGGAGTATGGAAGCATACACGTATATGTTCAACGGTGATGGAATGACTATTTGTAGTTCTTACTATGATAGTGGATCTAGAATACCATTTCATTTTGGTGTATGGAACGGTTCTCCTAATGGTGTAGATCATGTAGGAACATATGATACAAAAATGGTATATGGTTTTTCTAGTTATAATGGTACAGGAGCAGGTCAGTGGTCAAGTCTGCTATCCCCTACACAGACTTATCCTATGAATTCATGGAATCATAATTTAGTGACTTATGATGGTGCTGTAATGAGATTATTCTTAAACGGCACTTTAGTTAACTCGGCAGCCAACGTTGCATTAGATGCTAACTTAGTATGGTCTTCTTCTACCCAATTATGCATAGGAAGAAGATGGGATAATAATTACAACTGGAAAGGTAACATTACTAATTTTAGATTTGTTTACGGTAGTGTTCCTCCAGAATATAATACATCAACTACTACTGCTGGTACATCGGTATTTACCCCAACATGGGGCACTCTACCTTATAATGCAAATGCAGTAATATTGCTTGCACCTAATAATGTTAATTTTCAAGATGCAACAGGCAAAAATGCATTAGCATATTACAGCTATCCTACAGGCCCGGCTGCCAATCTTTCAAATCTTTATGCTCAATTTGGTACTGGATCTATGTATTCTGATGGTTCATATCACCAATATTATGGAACATATTACCCATATTATTTCCAACCTAGATTTACTTTTGGTCGAGGTGATTATACAATGGAAGCATGGATATATGTTACTGGTCTTCATTCAGATTATCAAAATATAATGACTACTGAACCTAATCTAGGCCAAGGGAACAGAGTTTGGTTTGGTTTAGATAATAGTGCTACAGGTAGATTATGTGCATTAACTGGTATAGGCATATATGGTGCTACTGTCCCGATAAACACCTGGACGCATGTTGCAGTATGCAAATCAAATGGTATACTTAGACTTTTTCAAAATGGAATAAAAACTGCAGAAACACCTGATCCAGATGATTTTGTTACTGGGGGCAATTTTTATGTTGGAGGATCTTATAATGGAACATCTAGCGGATCTTCATTTATAGGTTATATTGATGAAGTAAGAGTTACACAAGGGGTTGCAAGATATGTTAATAACTTTGTACCTTCATCTGTTCCTTTCCTAAATACTTAATATAAGATTAGAAGAGTAATATGACAGTTAATTTTCCAAGCAGCGCCTCAAATAACCAAATTTACTCATTCGGGACTAGAACCTGGCAGTGGGTAAATACCAATGGCGGATTTTGGAAATCAGTAGTAGGAAATACTATTTCTACTTTTGCGCAAACTTACATACTTACTGCAAATTCATTTGGATCAAGCTCAGAAATAGAATTACTACAATTAGGTGGCAATAGAATTCCTGTTCCTGCAAATTCTACTATGTATTATACAGTTGATTTAGTAGGAAGAGGTTTTGATGCGGCAACTCAGATAGTTCCTTATCATGCAGCTTATCAAATAAAAGGTGTTGCAGATAATCAAAATGGCTCAGTTAACGATTTAGGTAATCTGTACGAAGTTACTTTGTATAGAGATATTCCAACGTTAATTGTAGATACTCGTGTAAGCACAGTGTTTAAAACATTAGGTGTATACGTAATTACGGGTAATCAATATAATATGAACTGGGTAGCCTCGGTTTCAACAGTACAGGTATCATACTAATGGCTAGAATTAGAAATTTTATTATCGATAACAATACAGGATATATATTTTCTAATACGACGTCTTCGTATGGTTATTCTCCTAGTAATATAGTCGCTTATCCTGAACTTAAATCGCAGCCAGTATTTATTAAACCACCAGGATATATAGTTCAAATTGTTTCTGCTGTATATGGCTGGACATTACCTGGTCCTGCATTTATACCTACAATTCAATTAACATGTGTTAAAACTAACCCAGCAACGATATCAGATTCTGCAGTTGCACCTATAGGAAGTTCATTAAACGTTAACATTAGAAAAGTTACTTCTTTAGGTGCAACTTCCAATGTTGCAACAGTCAGCCTAAGTTCTGGCAGTGCCAATGCTAACACACTTGTTAATCTTCTTATAAATACTGGTGATACTCTATATGCTGATGTTACACAGATAGGATCTTCCAGTCCTGGCTCAGGTCTTAGACTGACATATTATTATTATGGAGGCACTTCATGATTTTATTTGATTTTGATAAAAATATAAAGGTATTATAAATGTACGCTAAATTAGTAGTAGGATCAGGTCCAAACAAAAATTCGCAGGGGTTAATGAGAGATATTGGAAGACTTATAACGTCTCCGGCTCCCAGTCTTGCAAACGTGTTATATTTTAGCAATACACTTTCTGTAATTGTTGATGCTACACCAGCCGGATGGACTTATGTTGGTAGTTCAGATGCAACTGATAGGCCTACTATTAACAATGGTGTATATTATAACCTTGCAAACACTAATTCTACTATTCAAAACTATGTATTTTCTGCTCCTTGTGCAAATACAGTTCTCCCTCTTAAATATGTTGCTCTTACTACTTCACAGACTTCTAACTTAGCTAATAATTACAGTATTTGTCTTACAGGCGCTACTAACTCTAATGCTAACGGTGTACTAACAAACGAAGGCGCAAGAGTAACGCTTGCCAACCAAAACGATTTAACTTATAGATACTATGGAGCTAATGCAAGTCTTGCAATTGGATATTCAGGTCAGATTATTCATTTAATTGCTACGCCTAGAACAGTTACTATTATAGCAGATGGTCTGGGAATGGCTGCTCATTGGGAATCTTCAGCAACCGATATGCACCTTTGGAACAACACAGCTCCTCAAGTTCAATATTGTCATTACAATGTACAGCAGGTTACATGTTCAGGGTTAGTAACTGTAGATAACTATACTGCAACTGCAGGTTCTGTTTATCCTAATACAATTTTCAGTAGTGTGTTTAACTATACTGCTCCTAACGGACAAAATTTTGGAGTTTATGATCCAGGACAAGTAGGGGTACCTTCTTCTGGTTATATAAAAAATAACACCCGCCATTTATTTCAGGCAAGCCCGTATCCAAATGTTATTAATAACGGTCAAGTAGGTAGTTTAATAGTCCCAGATACATTTAGCAATACAGGTACAACTAGATACCAATTAACTAATCTTTATTATGAAAATCCAGAGTTTAGCTACCCAACATCATATATTACAGGTGTTACTGGTGTGTTTATTGCAAGAACTGGTATGGGCTCATCTGGTGAAACAGCAATAATTAACGGTAATACTTACTATATATTTAACCTTAGTAGTAATACTCTAGGGTTTAACGTTCTACTACAAGCAAACTAATAACAGGAAAATTAAATGTATGCGAAATTAGTTACAGGTACAGCAAACGTCGATGTTATCAACTGTATTAGAGATATAGGTCGTTTAATTTGTTCACCTTCTCCCAGCACTGCAAACATATTTGGTTTTAGTAACACCTTATCTGTTATAGTTGATTCTACACCAGCTGGATGGACTTATTTAGGTTCAAACAGTGTGACCTACGATTTACCGGTATTGAGCACTAATACTATTAACGTGCCTGGAACAGGCATGTCAGTGTTTAGCTTTCAAGCACCTGGTCTCTATAATACTAAACCAAAAACGTTAGTTCTTTATAATATTAATACTGGCTATGCAAATACTACAGTCCGTAATATGATGGGTGTAACAGGCGCTACACAGGCAAACAGTATAGGTGGTTTCCCACTTCTTGGTACTCCAACAGGGTCAAATACTGTAACAGGTGGTTTTGTACAATATAATGCCGCCGCCCCCGACTATGTTTTTACCCGCAATATTGGTATTGCAGCTGGTCTAGCTGGCTCCATTATTCATGTTATTGCAAATCAAAGACACTGTACTATTATAGAAGAAGGTAAAGGGTTTGCCGTTCTTTGGGAAATGTCTATGAATGATATGAACTACTGGTCCAATACAGTTCCATTTTTAACATACAGTCATTGTAATACGGCAGTAGGTTATTCTGATACCAATCTTGCACAGGGATTACAATACGGTCCTAATTCTATGACTTCACCTTTTCAAAATAGTATTATTACTTCTGTTTATAATGTTACCTCATCTACTGGTGTAACTTATCAATGCTATGATCCTACATTAACAGCCAGCCAGAATAGTATGCAAGGACTTGCGCAGTGGAATTTAGGACATTTAGCACAAGTAGGATTTACTGGAAACCCGGTTACTCGTCCAGATACTTTAAGCCCTACAGGTACGGTAAGATATCAAGTTATTCCTGCCTTCTTAGAAATGCCATGGATTGGCTGGCCAACTCAATTTATTACAGGCACTACACCAATTTATTGGACAAGAGGTTCTATAGGTCAAACCGGGGATACAACATCTATTAATGGTGTTACATATACTTGGTTTAATGCCGGTCCTGGTTGTGGAATGTTAATGACAACTGGTAACTAATAATGGCTAGCAATAGTGCTAATTTTTCTTCAGCTATATTAGCGCTAGGGCCTAATAATTACTGGAAGTTTAATGAGACCTCCGGTACTAATGTTATAGATTATGGTACTATTGGTGCAAATTTAACTATAGTTGGAACGTCTTATAGAGCAGCTAACACTCTAATTTTTGGAGATAATACTGCTAACGTTACTGCATTTCCAGCTGGATTTAATGGTGCATATGGATCTATTGTAGGTAGTAATGGCGCAGTTTCTCTGCCTCTTACCTATAGTTATACTATAATTGGGCTAGTAAAATTATATGCTAATGCTACTAATCAGCCCGTTATTTTAAATACTAACACAGTAATACTTTCAATAGGATCTAATACAGTAGCAGTTGGTGCTAATGGTAATTTGCAAACATTTTTTGGATATAATTCAGCCGGTCCGGCAGCAAATGGAAGCAATTCGTTTTTAAATTATCATCAGTCTGGTAACCAGGTAAACTCTGCATTTTATGTAACTAATAACCATTCGGAACAAGCAAGAATTAATTTTGTTGCAATGGTTCAAAATAATGTCTCGTCTACATTAACTTTTTATACATTTAATGCCAGCCCGTCCGGAAGTAATATTCAAACTATTAATATTACAAACAACGTAACCGGTGGTAATATTGCAAACACATTCTTTTATGTTGGCACACCTTACTCCACAGTGCCTGGTACAAATAACAATTCTTTCGAAATAGGGCATGTTGCTTTCTTTAATTATGCGTTAACTAATACTCAAATATTTGCATTAGCTGCAAATGCCGGGCTTGATGCATCAGGTATTCCTGCCAACAATTATAACTACAATTCTTATAGACTAGCAAATAATTTTACTAAGATTTACTTGCCTGCTATTTCAAATAATGCATATAGAACAACATTAAGCGTTAACAATTATAGATTAGCAAATAATTTTACCAAAATTTACTTGCCTGCTATTTCAAATAATGCATATAGAACAACATTAAATGTAAATAACTATAGTTTTTCTAATAATTTTGTAAAAGCATCTCACTACAATATATCTAATAATTATACTGTATCTCTATATGCTCAATCTAATTCTTATAATAAATCAAGCTTATTTGTAAGTGCAAATAATTATGCTACATTTTATTACAGATTTGCAAATTCATTTAATTCTATTAAATACGCGGTTGAAACTGTAGATCCTACAATTGATTCTACTATAATTTTCCCAGCTTTAAATCAAAGACTTGGTTATATTATTTACTAAGAGAGATAAAAATGTCAAATTTAATACAACAGATTAATTATGGGCAAATTGACATTACTGCCAGTGCAAACGGGCAGGCACTTGTATCTAATGGTACAGCATTAAACTGGACTTCGGTTGCTGCTATTACACCTACTGTAGGCGCATTCTATTCTTATGATATGGATGATCTATACCCGGATGGATATAATAACTTGTTTGTATTAAAATACAATAATTCGGTTGTATATCCGCCTAATCCATGGGCTATTCAAGTAGAATTAAATGGTATGTCACAAAAGGCATTCATTTATAATTCTGAAGTATTTTGGTTAAGCCAAGTCTATGCATCTAATAAGGGATACACAGTAGTTACTGCAAACACCTATGTTAAAACTAGCGATAGTTTTGCTAATAATGTGTTAAGATTTGCAGAAGCACCCCCTCTAGGTTCAGAAATTTTTGTTAGATATAACGGTGGTATTAATAACCTTACCACAAAGATTTACCCGTTTAAACCATTAGATATCATGATGGGCTTCTAATTCATAAATATAAATATCATTGAATTTATTATTTTCAAAAGGCTGAGAAAATGGCAAGAAAAGCAGTATTAGACACTTATTATACATGGTCTCCTTCTACAAGAACCATAGTTGTTCCAAGAGCAATTCCTAGAGAGCGTATTGCACTTATCACAGACGTCACAACAAACCAGGTTCTGTATAATTTTTCAGATTCTACTCTTACATTTTCTTCTTACGTAATTGCTACTTCTGCTGACGGTGCAACTACTACCACTACCATGGTGTTAAATTATAATACTACTAATTTATCAGCTAATGATAAAATTCAGATTATGGTAGATGAGTATGATGAGAAGATGACTCCATCAGAAACATATATTGATGCAGCAAATAAACTTCGTGTTGGTACACCACAATCATTAATTGATACTGACTTTGAATATTCTACTCAAGCAACAAAATGGGAAGCTCTTGCATTAGTTAATAATAGACCTTTAGCTTCTTTTAACCCTGCAGTTAATTTTTTAACTTTTAGTGATATTCAAGCTACGCCTCAATCTAGAACATATACTGTATTTACTCCTACACCTGCTCCTGCAAACGGTTCACCTATTGTAGTTCAAGATACATTTTTTCCAGGCGCTGACGGTGTTTATGTAGTAGATAATGCAAACTCTACAGCATTCACGTATACTGGAAGATTTACATATCCAGCAACATCTGCAGCTTCTATCTATAACAATGGTACTACAACTATCTATACTACTAACTATATTTCTTATTCTAATATCCCTATTGCAACTATTGCTAATACTACAGTAGCCGGTAACACTATTTTAGTTACTTGCTCACAAAATCACGGTCTTGCAATTGGTAATGAAATAGCATTAATGGGTACAACTCAGGCAGCTGGAGGCAACTCAATCAACGGTTCTTGGGTAGTTGGAACAGTACCTAACACTTCCTCATTTTATTTTCAATCTGCTAACTTAGTAGGTGGAGCTATTTCAACTATATCTACTGGTGTTGCAGTGTTAACAGTTAACTCCTTTGGTGTATCAGTTACTTCTACTTCAGGTTTAGCAGTTGGTCAAATAGTCATAGGTACTGGTATACCTACTGCTCCTCCAACTTATATTACATCTATTGCAAACTCTACTTTTTATACTATAAGTCAGACACCTACAGTTGCAGGATCTCCTACTGTTACATATCTTGCAACTCTTTATGTAAGACCTCAAGGTATGTCAGTACATAGACCTGGTGACGGTGGGTTAAAGTTCAGTGTTAATTCACCTTCTCATAATGGGCAAATGATTCGTCAAACTCGCCGTGCTTTCCGTTATCAATCAGGTAAAGCAATTCAAATTTCAACTGGTACCTTGTTAAAGCCAAATATTCAAATTGATTCTCTAACAAGCGTTGGAACAACTGCTACTGTTGTGAGTAAAGATGCGCATAACCTTACACCTGCCGCATATGTCAGTATTACTGGTGCTTCTTATGCTAACGGTTCAGCAGATGCTGCATATAATGTAACTAATACTCAGGTTACATCAGTAATTACACCATATTCATTCACTTATACTACTAATGGTACACCAGTTTCAAATGCAGCATATGGAACTTACACAGGTTCGGTAGTTGGTTGGTGGGGTGGATCAACCCGTGTTGGCATTTTTGATAATCAAAACGGTATGTTCTTTGAATTTGATGGGCAAAATGTTAACGCAGTAAGAAGACATTCTACATATCGACTTTCCGGTGAAGCATTCGTGCAGCAAGGAAATAACGTAATAGTAGCAAATACACAGATTACCAACACTAACTGGACTAACCAGGTTCTTGCAGGTGACTATATTGTTATTAAGGGTCAATCATATCGTGTATTGACTGTTGCTAATAGCTCTTACATGACTATTAATCCTGCATATCGCGGTCAAACAATTAACTCTGCTCAAATTAATAAAACTATTGACATTAAATACCCACAGTCTCAATGGAATATAGATCGTATGGATGGTACAGGGCCATCTGGCGGTAAATTAGACTTCTCAAAAATGCAGATGTTCTATATTGATTATTCTTGGTATGGTGCAGGTTTTATCCGCTATGGTGTAAGAACTGCAGATGGTAACATTCAATATGCACATAAAATTATTAACAATAATACTAATTATCAAGCATATATGAGATCTGGTAACTTACCTGGACGTTATGAAACAAATACGTTTGCAAAAACAACATATATTACTGCAAACGTAAACCAGTTCGATGTTACTGTTACAGTTGCAAATACAGCGGGATTCCCTCCTGCAGGCACAATTCTTGTAAGATCTGCTATTGGTGACGCTCAAGAATATATGACATATTCTTCTATTAACGCTGTATCTCAGCAATTTAATCTAACATCAAGAGCGCAGCCTGGTAATAATAACTTGTCTGTTGGTACTACCAATAATAGTCCAATTATTACTATATCATCTAATTCTGGGTTACAAGCAGGACAGTTTATATTTGCATCGGGGATACCTCCTCAGACAACTATTTACTCAGTAGGTCCTACTACTGCAACATTAACATATGCAGCTACTCTCACAAACGCTTCGGTACCTGCTATTGTTATGCCAATGGGTATTTCTACTAATAACGCATTATTTGTAGCAAATAGTGCTGCACCGGTGATTGTAGAATCTCATGCTCCACAATATGCATCAGAAATATCTCACTGGGGTACTTCTGCTATTATGGATGGCGGGTTTACTCCAGATAAATCGTTTATTTTCCAAAAAGCTATGACAGTACCAGTACAGATACCAGGTGGTAATACATACGCTATTATGAGTATCAGAGTTGCACCTTCTGCATCTCAAAGTGCTCCGGGTGCTGGTATTGGAGCTCGTGAAATTATTAATAGAATGCAGCTTATCCTTCACGACTCAGATGTGTATGCTGTTTCTCCAGTTTATGTTCAGTATGTTCTTAACGGACAATTATCAGCTAACTCTCCTAACTGGACTAACGTTGGTGGTTCTAGCTTAACTCAGTACATTTTTCATAACTCTGCATCTCCTACTATCGTTACTGGCGGTGAAACAATTTATGGTACATATCTAAACTCTGCCGGTGGTAACAACTTTACTATTACTTCCAGTGATTTGACTGGGGTACGTGACCTAGGTAATTCAGTATTAGGTGGAGGTTATAATTCTAGTACTATCGGCGTTTACCCTGACGGTCCGGATGTACTAACAGTTGTGGCAACTAATCTTACTTCTACACCTACTAACACATATGTGCGTATTGCTTGGACGGAAGCTCAAGCATAAGAAAGTTTTACTATGCAGAGCAAAGGCGCATTAACAGTACTACCGGTAATAAACGATAGTACAACTTTTAATCTAGAGATGCAACCTTCATCAGGAGGGCTAACAAATTATTTGTATGTTAGCCCTTTCCTGACGTTTAATCCTGCACAGAACATTCTTCTTATTAACACTAATGCTCAGTTTACTTCTAGTCTTGTTGCAAATGGTACAACTGGAACTATTGCACAAGTATTAACTGCAAATGGTACAGGCGGATTTTACTGGGCTAATGCATCTGGCGGGTTTGCCAATGGCCAATCTATTCAGGTTCAAAATTTACAATCAAACGGTATTACTTTAGTTACCAATGTTACTGCATCTGGTAACCAAACATCAGGTGCATTACAAGTAAATGGTGGTATTGCTACTCAAGGCAGTCTTTATGTTGGAAATAGAGTAGGATTTGGCAACTCAACAAACTATAGTGTTGCATATACGTTTTATAATGCTAATACAAATAGTATTGATACTGTTTTTGGTTTATAATGGCTACTGTTTCTAAATTATTTGCAAACGGTGTTCTAGCAGCTACTAGCGGGACTACAGGAGCATTAAATTATTTTGATGAATATAATGCGTCTGCTACTCAATCTTTAGCTAATTACATTGCCAATGTAACGGTTAAAAGTGCTACAACTTCAATGACAACTTATTCTATTAATGGTCCTTATAATAGGGATGGATCAAATACCATAGGGATAGGTTTTAGCAATTCTAGTTTAAATTTAGTAACATCTTCTGGATTTAGTATAGAAACGTTTATTAATTTTCCCTCTATGCCTCCTGCTGGTATATCTATTAGCGGAACAGATTATCAAACTTGGGGGATAACTGTAAATTCTACTGGGTTTGCTTTTAGTAACCCTGGGTATGTTACTTGGGGATCAGGTACAGGTTATAATATTCAAGCAAATACCTGGTATCATTTAGCGTTAATAGGTACTCCTAATAACAATATATTTTTTGCAATAAATGGACAACCATATAATACTGCTAATCCAGGTGGGTATAGTGCTTATTTTGCTTCAGGCACTACAAATATAGGTCAATTGGTATTATCAGGTAATGCCGTATACTCTGGTTTTAGATTATGTTATCCAGGATCTTTATACGATCCTTCTTCTAATTTTGCAAATTCATTACCAAATATTAACAGTGTGTCAAATCCTTTTCCTATGACACCAATAGGAAATACTATTTTATTAAGTTTACTTCCTAATACAACAGTAAATACTACTACTCATTATATTTCTGATAGTGCCAATAAAGGCTGGTATGGTACTATGTACACATATGAAACAGCACAAGCACAAGCAGCTTTAATACCATATCCAAATACTGTACCAGATTCCTTGTATAGTTATTTTAGTGCGGTTAACAAAGTACCTACTTATATTCCAACTTTTTCTAATAGAGCAAATACTACAGCTATTTACAGTACATTTATGGATGAAACTTCGTATGTAATTAATACAACATCTTCTTTCTTTAGTACTCAATATGCCCAGACATTTTTTATAGCATTTGGTTCAGGATCTGTAGGCGCCCTTCAACAAAGAAGCAATTCTAATTATATAGTATTTTCTAATAGTACACTTAATTTAATTACAAACCAAGGTTATAGTTTTGAATTTTTTGTTAATTTTAATACTTTAAGTACTACATCAGCTACAAATCAATTTATGGGAAGTGGCTATAATGATATGGGGTTGGCTGCAAACACCTCTACACTAGTATGGTTTAACCCAGCATTTTATACTTTAGGTACATATGATATTACTGGATTAACTAATGGCGGTTTTGTTGCAGGAAAATGGTATCACTTTGCTATAATTGGTTGGCCTTCTACAAATTCAATTTATTTCAGTATAGATGGTAATTCTATTTTTACTAATAACCCGGGTGGAGCTAGCGGATATACTTCTACAGGAGTTGAACCTATTGGTTCATTTACCATATCAGGTAATAATTCTTATAGTGGATTAAGAGTATGCTATCCAGGCTCTTTATATGATCCTACTAAACCTTTTCAGCCTCCTAAGCCATTTTCACCTACTAATTCCTGGCCTATGACGCCACGTGGCAATACAGTACTTCTCACATTTATTGGAAATACTACATTTTCTGCAAATTTATTCTCTGATAGTAGTGGATACAATCAGCAAATTTTATCTTTACAAGGATCCGGTACTCCAGCTGGAACACCTACTGCTAATTTAACTTCTAGTTATCTATCTTCGTATTATATTACTCAACAACCTAATATTTTATTAGGAGCAAATGCAGTTACAATACCTTTTGCACAACGTGTTTCTAATACTACTTTATATGTTTCTGGATATTTTGATGAGGTTAATTATCAAATACTCACAGTTAATGCTAATATATTATTAGTAGGAGGTGGTGGTGGAGGTGCTTCTAGTAGATCTGGTAACCATAACGGCGGCGGAGGAGGTGCAGGGGGTGTAGTTTCTGCAAATGTTCAAATAACTTCAAAGTCATCCGCATATATTGTCACAGTAGGACCAGGCGGTTCACCTTATACAAACGGGTCAAATTCTGTATTTACTGATAATAATTTAGTTACAGTAACAGCTTTAGGAGGGGGTGGAGGTGGCGCTAATAACTTTAATCCTTATAATGCTGGTTTAGATGGAGGTTCAGGAGGAGGAGGTGCAGGTTCCGGACCTGGTACTGCTAGACCAGGCGGTAATGCTTTACAGCCAACCTCTACTAATGGCGGGCTAGGTAATGCTGGTGGTACAGGGTATGGTACAGGCCAGGGCGGAGGCGGAGGCGGAGCAGGATCTGCGGGCGGTAATG
>TBL_comb47_HYPODRAFT_10005299_pt1 | contig 14441 bp, 12 predicted proteins | sample TroBogypolimnion_40_FD_10682 | JGI IMG/M metagenome (IMG submission 10682)
GAAGGGCATGCAGCAAGAGGCCGATGATGCGGCTTCCAATGAGTCGTTCGCACAAAACGAGAAGAATGGGAATGCTGTTGTTGATGGGCCGCAGGGCAGTTTTGGCGCGCAAGGGCGATCAGGTAACACGCGGCCAAACAAAAACGAGCAGACCGGTCGTTCCAGCGGTGGCCGGCAAGGTGAAAGCAACGGCGAAATGGCCGGAGACACCACCAAGAATTTGGAAGGGTCGGAGATTGATGCCCGCCGGACAAAAGACGCGATGCAAAAAGGGCAAGTCAAAGATGAGGATGGCCCGTCCGAAGCCAAGGCGACCGGTGGCGGCAAGGCCGGCGCGTTCAGTGACCGGGACGGCATGGATGGTAACGCGCCGTTGCGTGCTTCCAATGCGCCACGGCAGCTAACGAAGGATGCGCTGGCTGTCGAGCAGGCCATGCTCAAGGAAAAAGCCGCCAAAACCAAAGCCCAAGCCACACTCCTTTTCTTGCGCGCCAATGGACTCGACGATGTTATCCAGTTGATGGATAGCTCGACGCAGGCGTTGCAAGATGGTCGGTTCCGGGATTTTAATGGGTTACACCAAAAAATCGTACAACGGCTGACTGCCATCAAAGGCAATGTTGCCGGTGGCGACGTGGTGGCGTTGCCGACTGGCGAAGCCGTCCATGCCATTGACAAGCAGATGGCCGCCGGCGACGAAGGTGCGGTGCCGGCACAATATAAAGACGCGATGGCCGATTACTACCGGTCGCTGGTGCAGACGAAATGATTACCGGTGCGCGTCTGTTCGCGGTTATTGCGTTGCTGGCGTTAGAGGCTCATGCCGCGCCGGTGCCTGCACGTTGGCATATCTCTGATGCACCTTACCGGGCCGTGATAAAACTGGATACGCCGCCGGTCAACGCCGCGGCCGGCATCGCGATCATAGTGCCGGAATTTGGCGCAACAAGCGACAAACTTGCGGACATGGTGTTGACCGATGCGCAAGGTGAACTCCAACCATTGGTGCCGGTTTGGCGTGGTGCCGGGCAGGACGCATTGCTGCTGGCGCAGGACCTGCAACCAAAACAGGAATACTATCTCTATTTCGGAGGTGACAAGCCGCGATTGAATCGACCGTGGTCGCCGCAGATCAGTTTGTTGATGGAAACGCGGCGGTTGCCGGTGGCCGGTGCGATTGACACGTGGCCCAAAATGGAAGCTGCTTGGCAATCCGCCACAAGTGTGGATGGCGCTGGCTGGGTACAAGAAATTCGGCACGGCATGAATCAGTTCGGAGAAAACAGCCAATTCCTAACGCACTACACCGGTTATCTGATCACTGACAGAATGAGACAAATTACCCTCTACACAATTTCCTCAGATGCGTCGTTTGTGCTGGTAAATGGTAACTGCGAGTTCGGCTGGCCGGGTGAACACCCGCCGTCTTCCACCGCATCCAATGTCCATTCTCAAACCATCACTTGTACTGGTCCGTTGACGCGGATTGATTATTACCACGCTAAAACCAGCCAACATCACACTTGCATGGAACTGGGCTGGAAGCGGGACGGCAAATTCACAGTGATCCCCGGCTCAGCGTGGCTGCATCCCGGTACCACAAAACTATTGCGCATTGAGCAAGTGCAAGGCTGGCCGGTGCCGGCACCGGTCTTGCATGTAAAATCTTACATCGGCTACGCGAACCAATGGCTCTATGAATTGACTGTTGGCCTGCTCGGAGAATTGCCGGATGGTTGGACGGCGCAATGGAGATTTAGCGACGGCACTACCAGCACGCAACGGGAACTCACGCACGTGGTTGTCGGTAGTACAACACAATCAGTATCAGTCAAACTTCAGCGTGGTCGTGATGGACTGACTGGTGTGCGGAGTATAAACTTTGTCGAGAACCTGCCGGCGGCATCCGTCCAAAACACTGTTGATCTGCACCGGTATCTGGATGCGATCACGCGTGAAAACCCGGTTGAGATGTCCGGCCCAGTATTACGTGGGTACATGCAATTCTTTCAAGCTGTGGAACAGGAACCCCTGATGAGCCGACTGTCTGAAGCTTGGTTGCGGAAAAATCCCGACCTGAGTGATCCGCTTTGGTTGCCGGTGCAATTGAGCCGGTTGCGCGACATGGCGCAGACTGAGCCGGCCCGGGCGCTGGCTGAATTGCGCGGGATTGCGCCGGCCGCACGGACGAAATACTCCGCGGCGCTGGACATACTGGAACTGGATTTGTTGGTATTCCACTTGAACGATGCGTCTGCTGTGACGCGCGCCACCGAAATCAGCCAGCGCGACCCAAAATCCGAGACAGCGAGGCTGGCGCTGGTGCGAGCCGGTGATTATTTCAGGTTACAAGGCCGGTATCCGGAGGCTATCACACGATATCAGCAGGCCCAGCGTAGTGTGGTCGAGGATTCGGAAGGCCGCAAGTTGCCGGCACAAGACCGGGCGTTCTCGATGACATTGGAAGATTTGCTGAGCCGCGATGAGATCGCTGCCGCCGAGCAGAAACTTACCGAGTGGGAAGCCCGTCATCCAATGGCCAAACTCGACAGCGATTTTCTGATCTGGCGCGGACGGATATTGCTGGCGCGGGGTCGGCCTCGCGAAGCACTGGCTGAAATCGAGTCGTTTGAAAAACTCTTGCCGGAAAGTCCGTACCAGATTGACGCTGATTATTACCGGGCGCGGGCGCTGTTTGCGCTGGGCAGGCCGGCTGAGGCGCGGACGATCTGGTCTGAGATTGCAAAGAAATATCCGCAACATCCGCTGGCCGACTCCAGTTTGGAATGGGCAACGAAGAAATAAACTGGAACTAGACCGCCACTTTCACTTGCCTCTTTTTTCTTTGCTGTTGATTACGATTAATCGGCTTCTTGCCTCCGCATCGCCTTGATTGGCGGCCTCGCTCAACCACCGGACAGCTTCATCTTTATCCTCAAGAAGACCAAGTCCTTTATAGTAACACAAACCCAATAATCTCTGGGCGATGGCATCGTCCTGTTCTGCTGCCTTGCGGTACCATTTGACGGCTTCGACCTCGTCTTTGGAAACGCCGCGGGCATATTGATAACAGCAACCTAGGTTGCGCTGACCAGTGGCATCATCTTGTTCAGCCGCCTTGCGGTACCACTTGACCCCTTCAATTAAATCTTTGGCGATACCACGGCCATCTTGGTAACAGAATCCCAGACTGGATTGTCCGGCGGCATCGCCTTGCTCCGCCGCCTGCCGGAACCATTTCACAGCCTCAACTGCATCTTTGGCGACACCACGACCAACTAAATAGCAGTCGCCGAGACTGAACTGACCGGTGGCATCACCTTGCTCAGCCGCCTTGCGGTACCACTTGACTGTCTCAACCGCATCTTTGGCGACGCCGATGCCGTTTTGATAGCATTGTCCCAAGCAGTATTGCCCTAATGCATTGCCTTGCTCCGCCGCCTTGCGGTACCACTTGACTGCTGCGGTTTCGTCTTTGGCAACTCCGAGCCCGTTTTGATAGCAGGATCCAACTTGAACGCAGGCGGATAGCCAATCACTGTCAGCCGCTTTCTGAAAATATGAAAATGCTTTGTCTTTATCTACGGCGACTTCGATTCCATAAACGTAACACTGACCGATAAGATATTGGCCCTCTGGCCAGTTTTGTTCTGCCGCAGTTTTCCAGAGCGTAAAATCGCCGCGCATCTGCTCTAATGTCATTCGTTCAGCTTTTTCTCCAGGAGCCTTAATAACCTTTTGGGCACTGGCTGCGATCAGACCTTTTTCTGGCAATATGGTGGGAGGTATATTCCCCGTAGTACTGATTGTTTGCCCGAACACCAATTGAGCGCTGACAGACAATCCGATAATTGTAGCGATTACAGCTCGCGTAGCTAGTGATGTCATTGGATATCCTAATTTCTTGCAGACAAACTCATTAATAACTTGCGATTATTATATTTGGTATAAATTGAGCAACAGATTGGCATGGAGTATGCCAACGTGAGTTGTTCCGGGCAAGCCCACGATTATTTATGAGTTTGGATTTTAACCATCACCTACTTGCGTTCGGGGTGCGTTAGTTACATACTGTTGAAATGAAATTGGCCCACTGGCTTATTTGTCTGTTGCTGGCCGGGCATGTGTTTGGCGGTGATGAGTTAGATCACGGCGAGGTAAAAATCGGTTATGACACCCGGTTTGTGAATGATGCCGGGCGAATTTACACCGCTCCCGATCCGACGGCGACCGGGGGGCTGATCGGCACGTTACCAGTTGGTGAATTGACGCATGCGATGGCTGTGGATTCGGAACGGGTGCGCGTGTATCGCGCGATGCCGGTCGCCGGCAGCAACCAATTTCGTTTCGAGAATTTGCCGGTCGGCAAGTATGATTTGGTGCTGGTTACGAAAGGACATCAGGTTTTCGAAGGCCTGCGGCTTGGTAACGCCATTGCGTTGCCGGTTGGTTTGCAAACGAATTTGGAGATCCGGATTGCCAAGGCAGACTCGTATTTTAACCGCTACGTCATTCACCGGTTCGGCATGGTGGACGACCGGATCTTGGCGCTTGTGGAGCGGATCCGCGACCGGCAAATTTTGACGCAAAGTGGCGACTTGGTGAAAGCCAATATCCGCCGGCTTGAAATCATTGAGTTGACACAAGCGGTTGATGATTGGCAAATGAACCAGACCCGGCACGTGTACAGGCAATATGAGCCGATTGAGAAATCACCGGCATTCTGCCGGCACACGTATGTGCCGGTACTCAGTGGGATTCGAGTCGTGACGACGATGAAGGAATTAGGTACGATTACGGTACCAAAGGATTGATATGCCAAAACTCACTATTTTAGATGGGCCACAGCAAGGCCGGACGGTCACAGTGGACGGGTCGGAATTCATTATCGGTCGCGACCCAGATTGCCAATGGCAATTGGATTTACCATCGGTCTCGCGGCATCACGTCCGGATCTTTTCAGTGAATGGCCAGTGGCGGATTCAAGATCTCGGGAGTTCTAACGGAACGAAACGTAATGGGCAGGAGATTGAGGAGATTGAGTTAGCGACTGGTGACCGATTATCAATTGGCGATGTGCCGGTTATGTTTGAAAATGAGGCTGTGCAGGTCGCGCCGGCGGCTTTGACTAGTGAAGTGGCCATTCAAACGATTGTCACTGAGATGAGCCACAAAACACGGCTGATCGAGGCGGAAATATCAAAGGCGATTATCGGGCAGAAGTCGGTCATCATGCAGTTGTTGACGGCGATTATTTCCAAAGGGCATGTGTTGATGATCGGGATGCCGGGATTGGCGAAGACGATGATGATCCGGACGCTGTCTGAGGTGTTGGACTTGAAGTTTCGCCGAATTCAGTTCACGCCGGATTTGATGCCGTCAGATATTACTGGCACGGATGTGCTCGAAGTGGACGAGCAGACCGGCAAGAAGGAATACCGGTTCATCAAAGGCCCGATTTTTACCAATATTCTGCTTGCCGACGAAATCAACCGTACGCCGCCTAAGACGCAAGCCGCGTTGCTCGAAGCGATGCAGGAGCACCGTGTGACTGCAAGCGGTCAAACGTACCAGCTTGATTTGCCGTTTTTCGTGCTGGCGACACAAAACCCACTCGAGCAGGAAGGCACGTATCCATTGCCGGAAGCGCAGCTTGACCGGTTTATGTTCAGTGTTTACATCGATTATCCAGACGAGCATGACGAAGAAACTATTGCCAAGGTCACGACCGGCCAGCAACAGGTGGATTTGCACAAAGTGCTTACCGGCGCGGAGATTCTCAAGCTTCAGGAAGTTGTCCGTGGAATGCCAGTGTCAGATCACGTTGTGAAATTTGCCACGCGCCTCGTGCGCGCGACGCGGCCGGGCGATGCCCGCGCGCCGGAATTTATTAAGAAATGGATTCACTGCGGAGCCGGTCCACGCGCCTCGCAATTTCTCGTGGTTGCCGCCAAGGCGAATGCGGTGATTGATGGGCGCTTGTTGGTGACGGCCGATGATGTTCGCAAGGCAGCGCGCTCGGTATTGCGGCACCGGATGTTTACAAATTTCACTGCCGACTCCGAAGGGATGGACACCGATAAGATTGTGCAGAAGCTTTTGGAAACGGTACCGGAACCTGGTGAGAAAGATTATTGAACTCGGCAGCGCATTCCAGCAGAATGCAGTGAGGAACTCTCCACATGGCTAAAGATAATTCAACTACTGGTCTTAAGGGCTGGATCGGGTATCGGCCGCAAATCAAAGTGCTTGATTGCACTATTCGGGATGGCGGTTTGATGAACGATCACCATTTTGACGATACCTTTGTTCGTGCCGTGTACGATGCCGATTCGGCTGGCGGAGTAGATTATACAGAGATCGGTTACAAGGCTTCCAAGAAAGCATTCAAACGCAGCGAACACGGCACATGGAAGTTTTGCGATGAAACCGACATGCGCCGCATTGTCGGTGAAAAGAAAACCGGCGCAAAGATTTCGTTGATGGCCGATGCCGAACGGACGGATTATCGGGAAGATATTCCAGCCCGCGATAAAAGTGTCGTCGATTTGGTGCGCGTGGCCACCTACATCCATCAAATTCCGACCGCGCTCGACATGATCAAAGATGCGCACGACAAGGGATACGAGACGACGCTCAATCTCATGGCGCTTTCGACAGTGCCGGAGGCCGAACTCGACGGTGCGCTAGAACTGCTCGCCGAGTCACCGGTCAACGCGATCTACGTTGTGGACAGTTTCGGCAACATGTACAGCGAGCACATCCGGCATTACGTCAAAAAGTTTCTCTCGTTTGCCAAACCGGCCGGCAAGGATGTTGGCATCCATGCCCATAACAACCTCCAACTCGCGTTTGCCAACACCATTGAAGCGATCATCCTCGGCGCAAATTATGTGGATGCCAGCATTGCCGGTCTTGGTCGTGGCGCCGGCAACTGCCAGATGGAGTTAGTATTGAATTTTCTCCACAATCCGAAATTTAAGATCCGGCCGATTCTTGAATGTATTCAGAATACTGTCGAACCAATGCGCGAGCAATTGCGCTGGGGCTTTGCCATTCCATACATGATTACCGGCTGTCTCAACCGGCATCCCAAGGCCGCGATGGATTTTATGGAAAGCGAGCAGTACCGGGAAATTACCAAGTTCTACGACCAAATTGTCGAAGAGCAGTAGCCGCACTGATATGTGTGCGCCCGTAGCTCAACTGGATAGAGCATTGGTCTTCGGAACCAAGGGTTGGGGGTTCAAATCCCTCCGGGCGTACCATTTGATCATAAAGGAATTTGCTTGAGTCAGGACGAATTTGATATATCTTAGCTACAGAAACCGGAGGCGATTGATGAAGATTGTGCATTTTATTATGTTACCGGCCTTAGTGGCCGTCCTTTGTATTTCATCCACGCGTGCGGCGTTGGTTGAGTCGGTGGAATCGGCGGCTGCAAAACCAGCACTGCAAAAAGTTGATGCATTTCTTGGCGAGCAAGCCATCATTACACAGCTTATTAAGCTTGGCGTCTCACCGGAGCAAGCCCATGTTCGATTGGCCAAACTTAATGACGCGCAGTTGACACAACTTGCCGATCAAGTGGATAAACTACGGGCCGGTGGTGATATTGAGAACGGAAATCCACATCCACTTGGCCCAATCGGCTGCTTTTTCAAGTCCATTGGCGATACGATCGTGCATATCGTCAAAATGCTGTTTTGTTGGACTGACGTTTAATAATTGTAATTGGATTGCAGATCTTTATCTGTTTTGCCCAACACTTAAGTGTTGGCGTATTTCCACTCCGCTTCTGTGTAGACGGAAAGAGTAGCCAGGCACTTTCTCTTTAAGCTTGATGGTGAAATTCTGGCAGTCGTTCCAACTCACCTGCTCGACCGGATTTTTTGCGCCCTTGAAGCAGCTAGGATTGCGGCCCACGATTTGATACCACTGCTCTTGCGTCACCAAATGCTTGCCAAGGTAGAACGATTTGCTAATTGTCACATCGTGCAGCAATGGGTTCTCGTTACCGCCAATCTTATCTGACCCCATTGTGAATGATCCGTTTGGAATGAGTACGAACTCTTGATGCCACCGCCGATGTTAACAGCTAACTGCTGAGAAAAACAGAAATGGCGGAGAGAGACCCTTCTGCACCCTTTTTGCCATCTCGTACTCCGGGCCGGAAGGCTGGATTCGCCACCCTGGGCAAAATCGTCCAAAAGCCTCCCGGAATTGATTCGTAAGTATCGTCAACAGAGAAGACTAAGTCAAGCTGCATTGGGTGTCAAGTTCGGCATAACGCAGGTAACAATTGGCTGCTGGGAACGCGGCTCGGTTACACCACAGCGGCAATTCTGGCCTGGTCTTCAAGCCCTGATTGGCCTTTGATCAAGGGCCATAAGGGCGGTTCCGCACCCTCCCTTTGGTCGATAATTCAGGTCCTCTGCCCTCTTCACAAATTTCGCGGGTGTGTTAAGCTTGTGATAGGAACTATTGTCCTTCTGAGACGTAGCTTCTACCTGTCAGATTTCAGTGCAGTTCTCAGGCTCAGTCGTCCCGAGCTTGAATTATTAACCATTATCCAAACAATATGAGTTTTGAACGATTTCCCTCCCCCCACAGCGACCTTGATGCAATCGAGCGTTTTCCTAACAACACGAACGACAACATCGTCGGTGCCATCGTAAGAGGTTTTGAACGATTGGAAGAGCGTCTCGACGCGACCGAAGCGCGTCTTTTCTCCCGCTTAGCGGAGCTTGAAGACCGTCTTGCCAAGAAAAACGGCCCATTCTCCGACAATGGCACATCACTGTCAGTTTAGTTGTGAGGTCCCTGCAATCGCAGCAGTTTCGTTTCGAGTTCGCCGATTTGGCGATTGGAATTGATCAGCTTTTCGACATACTCTTTTCGCTCCAGTGCAAAACCTTCGCGCTCGTTCTTTAACTGCTCAATGAAGTAATCTTTCGCTCGGTTCGTGATTTTTAGATCCATCATTTCCTGCTTCAAACTCCCGATATTTTCTGTCTCACCGCTGTGTCTGGCAGGCGGATTGTTCGACCGTGATTCGGAATTCTTCGGAACGCTGCCGACGGGTTCTGAATCGCTGACAGATTTCGCGGCTTTGGCCTGCTCTTCCTTGACCGCTAATTCGACGCTCTGCGGTGTGATGAAATAGCGGCGTTCGTTCGGATCAAAATATGCGTCGAGACGTGGGATGCCGAGTTTGTTTGGCTGGCACCAGTTGATGATGCTGCGCTCGGTTCGCGCCACACCGGCGGACTCAAACAGTCGCGCCACCTCCCGCACCGTCAGTGTGTGGCTTTCTTTATGTTCGGTAAATTTCGGTAAGGTGCGGAAGGATTCAGAAGTGTTCGGAATCTTGCCGAATGGTTCTGAAACATAAATTGGGTCGGACATGGTGATTAAAAGATTAAGAATAATGCACACACGGCGGAGAGGGAGAGTTGTCCACAGGGACAAATCGAGCCGCGTATGGGAGAATTATACCATATGAAACCGATTGGCGAAATCATGCGCGAGCACAACATCCAGCTGGACACGCTGGATCCAGTCACGCGTGGCGGTTTTACCCAAGTGCCAAATTTCATCCTGAGACACCCAGATTTGTCAGTGGGTGCAAAACTGGCTTACGCGATGTTCTTGAGCTACGCTTGGCACAACGATTCCTGTTTTCCCGGCCAGGATCGCCTAGCGAATGACATGGGGATGAGTCGGCCCCGCGTCACCCAGTACATTAGCGAACTGAGCCAGGCTGGGTTTGTCAGCATTGAACGACGCGGATTGGGAAAGACGAATATCTACACAATCCATTTTCAGGTAACTGGCCCCAATAAGCCACGCCACCATCCGCAGAACCCCCAGATGTTGGCCGGCCAACATCTGGAAGTTGGACAGCCAACCTTCGGTCGTTAGCCCGTCGACTTCTTTCTATATAAGAATATTCAGATTAAGAATATGCAGTACGTCCCCATTAACGAAAAATTACCGGAGCTCCCTGTGGATAAATCACTCTTGATCCTCGGACTGGCTTTGCTCGCTTTGGTAGGCGAGCAAGCCCGATGTAAGCACCCGCGCAGCACATCCCAACCAGACTTGCCTGTCATCGCGTTTTAGCGACACGGACTGGCGGACCCACTTTGTGCGGACGGCGCTTTCGCGCCAATGCCTTCGTAATTCTCTCCACACGGCTGGCATCTGGCACCGGAACCCCTTCGAGTAGGCGATTCGAACTGATCTGCAAATATTGCGTCAACCGCACAAAAGTCGTCAGCGCACATGGGTATTTCCCTTGCTCAATGTACGCGATGGTCTGCCAGTGAACTCCGACCAGTTCGGCAAGGCATTCTTGAGTTAGGTTCGCCTTGAGCCGGGCCTCGCGAACTTTCTTCCCAACGAGCGATAGTATTTCTCGGTTGGTCACTCACAATATGGAACACTTTCCGCCATTCGGTAACATCGAATATATGCTAGTTTAGTGATCCGCACAGGAACAGCGAGCGACTCGCAGCCACGCCTTTGCTCGAAACCCCGCACGCGATTCTTTCAACGCAACATCAATCCCGCATCAGTGATGGGTGCGTGCGCTTTCGATGCAGATCAGGAAGGCTGGATTCATATGAAGCGAAAGTACCGGCATCGCAAGTGCCGTTTCTGCAAACAATTATTTATTCCCGATCCACGGACTAAATTTCACCAACACTTTTGTTCAAAGCCGGAATGCCAGAAGGTCAGCAAATCCTTGAGTTACCGGCGCTGGCGCTTTCATAATCGAAATCACTGGTGTGGATCAAATGAGGTAGACCGCGTGCGAACTTGGAGGAAAGAACATCCGCAATACTGGAAGCGACCGGTCGAACCCACTGCGCTACAAGTTTAGTCGCCTGCACAACTAACTTGCAAGACCATACTTACCCTAGGTCTGACCGCATACGCTACAAGTTCAGATGGCGCTGCACTGACACGTTCTGTAAGTAATAACAATGCGTAAAGCCAACCATGAATCTTTATCCACAAGCACTGCGGCGTATGTGAGGAAGTCCCCGGATCATCCGCAAAACTCCACGAGCAACCAGATGGATGTCATCCGCGTTGACGCGAAGCGGCGCGGGCTGAAGATTGTGAAAGAGTATTCGGATGAGGGCAAGAGTTCAGACAATGAGTAAAATCAGCCAGGAAACTTTCCCCACGCGTACCGCGGCGTATGTGAGAATGTCCACCGAACATCAGCAATACTCCACGAGCAACCAGATGGATGTGATTCGCGAGTACGCGAAACGGCGCGGGCTGGAGATTGTGAAAGAATATTCGGACGAGGGCAAAAGCGGGTTGAGCATTCAAGGGCGGGATTCCCTATCCCGGATGATCAAGGATGTTCAAGATGAGGTAGCAGATTTTTCCTCCATCCTTGTTTACGATGTCAGCCGCTGGGGACGATTTCAAGATGCCGACGAAAGCGCCTACTATGAATACATCTGTCGTCAGGGTGGTGTCGCAGTTCATTATTGTGCTGAGCAATTTGAGAATGACGGCAGTCCGGCTTCCACAATCGTCAAAAGTGTAAAGCGTGCGATGGCTGGCGAATACAGCCGGGAACTTTCCACGAAGGTGTTTCAAGGTGCGTGCCGGTTAATTCAAATGGGTTACAAGCAGGGCGGAGCTGCTGGGTTCGGGTTGCGGCGGATGCTGATTGATCAGAGCGGTGAGAAAAAGACGATGTTGAAAATCGGGGAGCAAAAAAGCCTGCAGACGGATCGCGTGGTGTTGGTGCCGGGACCAGATTCGGAGATCAAGGTGGTGCTTTGGATTTACCAAGCGTTCATAGCCGAAGGCAAAGCCGAATCCGAAATCGCGGGGCTGTTGAACACCCAAGGGGTGGTGACGGACTTCGGGCGAGCGTGGACGCGGGGGACAGTGCATCAAATCCTGACGAACGAAAAATACATCGGCAACAATGTCTACCATCGCACCTCGTTCAAACTGAAACGCAAACATATCGTCAATCCTCCAGACCAATGGATTCGCAAAGATGGAGTCTTCCCGTGCCTTGTCACGCCGACTCTGTTTGATCAGGCGCGGACGATCATCCTCGCGCGTAGTCAAAAACTCACCGACGAGGAAATGTTGGAGAAGTTGCGCGGTGTCCTGCACAAGCACGGGCGCATCTGCGGCATTTTGATCGATGAGGCGGACGGTCTCCCGTCGAGTGCCGCGTTTCAACATCGGTTTGGCAGTTTGGTGTCCGCCTACCGGCTGATTGGTTACGACCCGCAGATCAACTACGATTTCATCGAAATCAATCGACGGATCCGAAAGCGGCACCCGGAAATTATTTCCTCTGTCATCAGTCAAATCGCGGCTTTGGGTGCGGTTGCAGTCTGGGATAAAACAACGCAATTGCTCCGGCTCAATGACGAACTCAGTGTTTCCATCGTGTTGTGCCGACACATCACCACAACAGCCGGAGCATCCCGGTGGGTTATCCGGCTGGACGCAGGATTGAAACCGGACATCACCATCGCGGTGCGGATGGACGCAACGAATGAGGGGATTCGCGACTACTATCTCCTGCCGGGCATTGATATGACCTGGGAAAACCTGCGCGTGGCTGAAAACAACGGCATTTATTTGGATGCGTACCGGTTTGACAACTTGGACTATTTTCTGGGGATGGCCGAGCGCATCAGATTTCAGGAGGCCGCGTGAGCGACGACATTATAATGATCCCCATTGAGCGGATTCGTATCCTGAATCCCCGCCACCGCGACCGCAAGAAGTTCGAGATCATTGTGCAGAGCATCCGCAACCTCGGGCTAAAGAAACCAATTCAAGTCAGCCTACGGTCCGAAAGCGAAGCCGAAGGATCGGGTTACGATTTGATCTGCGGGCAGGGACGCATTGAAGCGTTTCTGGCGTTGGGGCACAAAGAAATTCCCGCCATCGTGGTTGAGATCACAAAGGAAGAACGCCTTCTGCGTAGTTTGGTGGAGAACATCGCGCGCCGATACCCCGCGCCAATGGATTTGATCCGGGAGATCGAACGATTGAAGACGCTCGGATACAACACCGGCGAAATCGCAACGAAATTGGACATCTATGAAACGCTGGTCAAAGGATTGACTGCCCTGAACAAAGCGGGTGAGGAGCGGTTGCTCGAGGCAATCGTCAAAGGTCGGGTTCCGTTGACGGTCGCCATTGAAATCAGCAAAGCGGATACTCCGGAAACACAACGTGAATTACTAAAAGCCTACGAAGCCAAACAACTAAACTTTCAATCCATTCGCACCGTCAAACGGCTGATGGATCAACGCCGGTTTTTTGGCAAGAATCGCAAGTCAGTCGGTTACACCCCGCGTAAATCACGCACGACAGCTGAGAGCATGGTCAATGCATTCAAACGCGAGAGCCAGCGCCAGAAACTGCTGATCCGCAAAGCGAAAATCTGCGATGCAAGATTGGTCTTTGTGGTCACGGCGTTTGACCGACTTCTCGGCGACGACAATCTCGTAACGCTGTTGCGAGCTGAAACCCTCGCCACAATGCCGAAATATCTCTGGTCAAAACTATCACCCAAACACAAAGGAACAACGTGAGCCAAGCTAAAATCAGTTTTGAAATGCGAAAGGTCCGGCTCCCTCTCGACGACATTCTTCCTGTCCGGCAAATCAAAGATCCGACCAAAAACATCAACCGGTACAAAATGATTCTGATATCCTTGAAAGAAGTCGGGTTGGTCGAACCGCTGGTTGTGTATCCTAAAAAAGACCTCCCCGGAAAATACTTACTGTCGGACGGGCATCTACGGTATTTCGCCCTAAAAGAATTGGGGGAAACTGCCGCCGACTGCATCATCGCCACTGACGATGAATGCTTCACCTACAACGCCCGCATCAGTAGACTCCCGCCAATTCAGGAACACAAAATGATTATGCGCGCCGTTCACAACGGGGTCCGGCCAGAGCGCGTTGCGACGGCATTGAATATGCCGATTCGTATTGTTCACGCCTGTATGCGCCTACTGGACGGGATCCACGAAGATGCCGCTGACCTGCTCAAGGACAAGAATATTTCACAAAAAGCTATTCGCCTGTTGAGACGAGTCACCGGGTTGCGCCAGATCGAAATCGTAGAACTGATGGTGAGTACCAACAATTATGCTGTCGGCTACGCGGAGGCCCTGGTCTTGGGAACCCCAAAAGATCAACGGACTGATCCCGATGAACCGAAGGCAAAGGAAGGGATGACCACGGAAGAGATTGCACGGATGGAACAGGAAATGGAAACTTTGGAACACGATCTGAAAGCCGTCGAAGAAACCTATGGTGAAAATATGCTCAATCTGGGGCTTGCCCGCGGCTATATCAGACGGTTATTGGAAAACGCCAAAGTCGTTCGATTCTTGAACACCAACCACGCCGATATCCTTTCGGAGT
>TBL_comb47_HYPODRAFT_10005300_pt1 | contig 14440 bp, 12 predicted proteins | sample TroBogypolimnion_40_FD_10682 | JGI IMG/M metagenome (IMG submission 10682)
GTTGCCTGCTTATTTACGGGAGTTAAGGCGTTATCCTGTGCATACAATGCTGCGGATAGGAATGTGAACGAAATTAAAATTACTATAATACTTATTCTATTTATTTTCATAACTCATCCGGATATTTAATTGCTGATTTTTTCATATTTAAACTTCGGTATTTTTATCTTAATAAAATAGAGCTCGCCCGAGCCTTCATACAAAAGACCAAGGTAATTATCGTTAATTTTAGTAAGGCAGGAATACCCGAAACCTTCTCTTTCATCAACTAAAATTGGTGAAAGCTTATTCCAACTGTTCCCTTCATCGTTACTGAATTTTACAGTAAGGCTGTCCCGATTTATTTTGCTATCGGGATTGGAAAAAGCAAGCAAGCTGTTCCTTTTTCCATGCGCGGAATTAAATACCCTAATAAAGCTTGCCATACAGACAGGTTCGCGCAATGCAGAGCGGGAAGTTTTATGTTCAGTCCATGTGTTACCCATATCTGTAGTTACTGCAACAGATCTTGAGCCGCCCCGGTTATCGCGCATGTTTATCATTAAAAAGCCGTTTTCAAGCTCTACGATTTGGGATTCAGTTGTATTATCTTTTGCGCCGGTGCCTACTTTCCAATTCTTCCCGTGATCCGAACTATATATAATTGTGGAGTGGGGCAGTCCGGTTGAGTCTCTAAATTGTGCAGGGAAAACAATTGTACCGTTTTTCATTGTTATGCCGTTGCCGGGTCCCTGGAAAAACATTTTCCATGAAGGATTTTTTACTTTAGCAGTGATGTTTTCAGGCTTTGACCATGTAATACCGTCATCATCACTTTTTACGAGCATTAACTGGCCTGTTTGTTCCGGCGTTAAACCTTTACCGGAACCGTTCCAGCCTCTGTTCCCGTGACTCCAGTATGCAGCCGCCCATATTGTACCGGTTTGTTTATCAACTAAAACAGATGGATCGCCGATACCATTCTGGTCCTGAGGTTCTCCCATATCCATAATTGTCTTCATCGGCTGCCATGTTTGTCCGCCGTTTGTGCTTCTGCTCATGCCTATATCGATATCACCGGGAAGGTCGCGGCAGCTTTTCTTGCGGATGTCATAAACAGCAATAAGAGTACCCTTATTTGTTGTAACCAATCCGGGAATGCGGTAGCAGACGGAGTAATCGTCCCATGGTTTTCTTACAATGTGCCCAATGCGTAAATTCTGAAATTGGCTTTCAATAGGGAATTTATCGTTTCCAATTTTTATGTATGCGCATTTAATATTTAAGAATGAATCAAGTGATGAATTCGGTCTTATTTCAACTGCAATTTTAATTTTACTTATGCCTGGAGAGAGTGAATAATTAAAATTAGCCGCAATTTTATTTTTTGCAATTTTATTTATAGAGCAGAGTAGTGAATCTTCTGCTTTCTTCACCAGATATACATTTACTGCTTTTATAATCTTAGATGATGAGGAGTTTTCCGTTTGAATCAATATTTCATTTACATTAGTTTTCATGCCGGGCGGGGTAGTAATAGAAATTTCTGTTATTACATTTTTATTATCTTCAATAAAGACGGGTTTAATTGCGGAAGAAGATGTTATTCTTATTTGATCTGTTTGATTCTGCGGATATACAGAGGTGCTAATAATAAGTAAAATTACAGCAAATATTTTTTTCATAATGCAAGCCGGAATTGTTTTTAGTTATATAAAAATAGTAAAAAGATTTAAAAGAAAATTAGATTAATATGGCCTGTAAAAAGGATGTAGTTGCTTATTCTGCACCGCTGAACCCCTCTGTGTCTCCCCTTTGAAAAAAAGGGGAGAAAAAAAAAGAAAAAATATTGTAGAAGGTATTTGCGGGCAAATCATGTCCCTTCTTTAAAAAAGGAAAAAATAAGTGTAGTGACAATAAAAAGCCCGGAATAACCGGGCTTTTCTAAATGCAAATCTATTAATAATATTACTACTTAAGCTCTTTCTTATAGCATCTTCTTCTTTTATGCTGGCGGGCTTTATAAAAACGCCACTGTGCCTGAATTTTATAATTTTCTTCAAGCTCACGGTTTGTTTCGGCAAATATTATTTTATTGTTTATGAATACTTTGTTTATTTCATTCATAAGCATTGAATTTATCCCTTTGTTCTGCAGATCGCGGCGTACGGCAGTAAGGTAGAGATCAACATCGGGATTGTTGCTCATTGCTTTTAATATATGAATAAAACCGAATGGGAATAATTTCCCTTTTGCTTTTTGTATAGCTTTTGAAAGAGAAGGCATGGATATACCGAATGCCGCCACTTTGTTCTCTTCATCCAGAATAAGCGGACAGTAGCCCGGTTTAATAAAACTGAAATATGCTTTGGTGTACATTTCAATTTGTTTGTCAGTCAATGGTACAAAGCCATATAAGTCTTTATATGCATCATTTATTAAATAAAATATCTCTTTTGCATAAGGAAGAAGGTCTTTAGCTTTTTTAACATTGTGCGGGTGCAGCTTATTTCTTACAGCTACAACATTTGCAATGCGTTCAACTTTTTCATCGGGTACCTTAGGCACTTCAACATTGAACTCAATCCAATCGGCATCTTTTTTATAGTTAAGATCTTCAACAAGTTTCTGGTAATATGGATGATTGTAGATAGACCCGAAAGTAGAGAGTTCATTGAAACCTTCTACAAGGAGGCCTTCGCCGTCAAAGTCTGTAAACCCTAACGGGCCGTGGGCATATTCCAATCCCTTTTCTTTTCCCCATTGTTCAACAGCTTCAAATAGGGCGTTAACAACTTCTGCATCATCAATAAAATCCACCCAGCCGAACCTTATTGCTTTCTGATTCCATCTCTCATTAAACTTATGATTGATGATTGCAGCAATTCTTCCTGCCTCTTTTCCGTTTTTGTATGCCATCCAGTATCTGGCTTCACAAAATTCGAAAGCAGGATTTTTATCTTTGCGCAGGGTTTTGGTATCATCCATAATTAATGGAGGAACCCAGTATTTATTATCCTTATATAATTTAAATGGGAATAAAATGAATTTTTTTAATTCCCTGTTTGTCTTAACTTCTTTTAAAATGACGCCCATTGTTTTAGAACTCCATAATTTCTTTATCACATTATTAAATATACTTATTTATTTTTTTTATTTTCAATAAATTAAAGGGCTTATACGGCAAATATGAGTTATGTACCGGATGGAATATTGAATAATTATTTGCTAATATTTCGGATCATCCGCGCCCGGAAAATACTATATAGAGAAAATATAGCTATTTTAACATTCAAATATTTGTAACCTTTAATTAGGATATTAGTCATAAGTAGTAAATGACAAACTTAAGCGACATAGAGATAATAAATTCTGTAAAAAGGGGAAATAAAGCAGATTTTGCCCTTTTAGTGGAAAGGTATAAAAACAGGGCGTTCTCCCTTTTGAAGCGGATTCTTAAGAATGAGATGGATGCTGAAGAGGCTTTACAGGATAGCTTCTTAAAAGCATATAACTCCTTAAATGCCTTTAAAGGGGAATCTAAATTTTCTACCTGGTTTTATAGAATTGTTTATAATACAGCAATAACAATTTTAAATTCAAAAAAAAGAAAGAAGGAACAAGAGACAATTTCATTTACCGATGAACTGGAAATTGTATCGTTTGATAACCGCATCTATAGCGAAACTGAAAATGCGGCAGGCTATGTAATCAGGTACGTTGAAAAACTGCCTCCACGGAATGCACTTATTATTATTTTATATTATATTGACGGCATGAATTTAAACGAGATCAGCCAGGTTATGGGAATTTCTCTTGTAAATGTTAAAGTTATGCTCCACCGTTCACGGACGGCTTTGAAAGAGCTTCTGATTAAGCATAATTTTCAGGAGGAACTTATATGAAAATTAAAAAAGATGAATTGCTAAACAAATATATAGATAACGAGCTTGATAACAGCGAACTTGAAGAATTCAATAATCTTCTTAAGAATGACGAGTCCATTGTTAAAGAATTAAAGGCAATGAAGCTGGTAGAACAGTCCCTTAGAAAAATTGAATTTGATAAAGCTCCCGAAGATACTACCTATAAAATAATGAAGAAGATAGAAGCATCGGGAAAAGTTAAACAGTCTAACTGGTTTTTCTGGTTTGTAATTTCTTTCTTTGGCACTTGTATTGCCGGAATTTTATTTTTCGTTTTTTCTAATTACAAACCTTCTGAAACCGGCTTAATAAGCAATAAAACATTAGATACTGTTAAAGATTTTGTAAACGTGCAGTCACAATCTGCAACAAACATTATCAATGGTATAGATTTAAAAGTTGCAGGTATAGTAATTACCTTAATATTCTGCATCACACTCTATTTCATATACGAAATGCGTCACAGTTTCAAAAACAGGCTGAAAAGTTTATAAAAAAAGGAATCCTACAAGCAATGGATTCCTCTGGTTGAATATTAGAGATGAACCAGCAGTTTATGTCTTCCCCTATCCGTCCTTGTTTGATTAATATTACAATCAAACAAATATAGTTTAAAGGCTTCTTTCCAAAATTACAATGCAAAAATTTATGCACTATCTAATTTTCTGTATAAAATCGGACATATTGTTCCGTCATTCAGGAAATATAAAATTCATCTTTTTGAACCCGTAAAAGTACACATTTGTTATAAAATATATACAAAGTTAAAATGGTCATTATTTTAATAATTGGGCCTTTTTATTAAATTAGCTATGAATTATAAATGGGAAATATATGTCAACAAATACGGAATTAGTAGTTTTAGGGGGCGGACCGGGCGGATATGCCGCAGCATTTTTAGCCGCCGATCTCGGAATGCAGGTTACATTAGTCGATCTTGAAAAAAATCCAGGCGGAGTATGTTTATACAGAGGATGTATCCCCTCAAAAGCATTGCTGCATATTGCAAAGTTAATTTCAGAAGCAGAAGAAGCGAAAAAATACGGTATTGAGTTTGGTTCTCCTAAAATTGATTTGGATAAACTTCGCGGCTTTAAAAATGATGTAGTTGCAAAATTAACAGGCGGCTTAGGACAGCTTTCAAAACAAAGAAAAGTAAATTTCATTCAGGGGAGGGGAGAATTCATTAATTCAACTACCATGAAAATTACTAAAGCGGATGGCTCTGTTGAAGAATTAACATTCCGCAAAGCCATACTTGCAACAGGCTCTGTCCCTGTTAAGATCCCGGCATTATCTATAGATTCACCCCGTTTGATGGATTCAACATCAGCACTTGAATTGAATGACATTCCGCCAAGGCTGCTTGTAATCGGAGGCGGCTATATAGGATTGGAACTTGCATCAGTTTATAGTGCACTCGGCAGTAAAGTTACTGTTGTTGAAATGACTTCCTCTCTATTACCGGGAGCGGATAAAGACCTTGTAGCAGTAATTTCTAAAAAGTTAGAAAAGAAGTTCAATAAAATTTTAGTTGATACAAAGGTAGTTTCAATTACTGATACAGGTTCAGAGCTTAATGTTAAACTGGAAGGGAATAATCTGTCCGAAACTGAAATGCAGTTTGATAAGGCCTTAATGTCAATTGGCAGAAGGCCGGTTACGAACGGTTTAGGATTGGAAAACACTAAAGTTAAGATCAGTGAACGCGGATTTGTAATTGTAAATAAACAGCTTCTTACTGATGATGAAAATATTTATGCCATCGGCGATATTGTAGGCAACCCTATGCTTGCTCATAAAGCGGCAGCAGAAGGAAAAACTGCTGTTGAAGCAATAGCAGGGCATAAGACTGCTTTTGAACCTAATGCAATTCCGGCAGTTATGTTTACCGATCCTGAAATTGCATGGGCGGGATTAACTGAAAATGAAGCTAAAGAAAAAAATATTAAAATTGAAGTTGCTAAGTTCCCATGGGCTGCAAACGGAAGAGCTACAACCATTGACCGCAATGAAGGATTTACCAAGCTAATTATAGAACCGGGCACTGAAAGAATTCTCGGTGTAGCTATGGCAGGAGTAGGCGTAGGAGATATGATTGCCGAAGGTACTCTGGCTATTGAAATGGGGGCAGTGGTTAAAGACCTTGCTCTGACCATTCACCCGCACCCGACTTTATCCGAAACAATGATGGGTGCCGCCGAAGTTTTCTTTGGACATGCAACCGATTTATACAGGCCTAAAAGAAAATAATATTTTCATTAATTTCGAAAAACGGCTTTAAAAAACACAGTTAATATATGGCCGTCACGAACCACTTCGTGACGGAAGAGAAAGTAAAAATTTTAATTGTTCGGGCAATGATGTCAAATAACAGCCACTATACAGTACAATCTTTAATTATGGAATGGTACGTGAAGAGCAAGAAACAAACAGCTGTTAAATGGAAAGAAGCGGCCAGGTTTTGTAATAAATAATATTTTTGAATTAATTCTCCTGAAAACAGCGTTCTCTTTTAACTTTAATCATTTATTTCCGTCCTATTAATGAAGATTAAAATTCATTAAAATAAAAAGCATTTTTGCATTTTCACTATCATAAAAATTACATAGATTTAAATTAAACATTGAATAATATTACCGTTTAGCGAATAATTAACAAAGGCAGGCTTAATTTGAAAACAAAAATTTTGTTATTTGCATTATTAATTGTGCCTCTTATTCATGCGCAGAGTTATGACTGGAAAAGGTACGATTCCCTCGTCGTAAGCGGAATAAATCAAATTTACGGTATTAAATTTCAGGATGCAGACAGGACATTTTCAATTGTTGAAAAAGAATTTTCGCAGCATCCTGCCGGTAAGTTTTTTAAAGCAATGCTTACATGGTGGAAAATTGCACTTGACCTTGATGATGAAAGCATGGATGAGCAGTTTTACAGTCAGCTTGATCAGGTTATAAATATGTGCGATGACATTCTGGACAAAAATGAAAATAACGGCGATGCAATGTTTTTTAAAGGGGGCGCTCTTGGTTTCAGAGGCAGGCTCCGTGCTATACGCGAAAGCTGGCTTAAAGCCGCACTTGACGGTAAAGAAGGGCTCGGGTTGATTATAAAAGCATATAAAATAAATCCCCAGAATGTAGATGTACAGCTCGGTTTCGGTATCTATCATTACTACGCCGATGTTATTCCTCAAAAATATCCTATTGTTAAACCCCTTATGTTCATGTTCCCTAAAGGGGACAAAGCAAGAGGATTAAAAGAGCTTGAAAACGTTGCCTATAACGGAAGATATGCAAAGATTGAAGCACGCTATTTTCTCGCTACTCTCTATTTCGATTATGAAAATGATCTTGATAACACAATTAAATACCTAAAACTGCTTATGAATGATTTTCCCGATAATCCGATGTTTGAAAGATATTACGGCGCAATTTTATATAAGAAACTTGAATACGTTAATGCTGAAAAAGTATTCAGGGATATATTACACAAAGCCGGAAAAAATTATTACGGCTACAATGACCGCGCACGAAGGGAAGCATATTATTACATTGCTAATAATTTTAAGAATAATAACATTGCAGATTCCTCCCGCATATATTTTGAAAGATCTGAAAAGCTTTCTAAAGTTGTTGATAAAAAAGAACCTTCCGGATTTTTAATTAATACGGAGCTTTATCTTGGTATGATGTATGACCAGCTCGGTATGCGGGATAAAGCTATTGTCTGTTATAAACAGGTGCTTGATATGAAAGAGCGGGGGGATTCCCATGCTCAGGCAAAACAATTTCTCCAAACACCGTATAAGAGATAAAAATGAAGGGGGAAATTAATTTTATCCGTTCGGCAATGAAATAATAATATTTATTTTCATATTGCCGTCAATATTCTGGAACTGCACCAATCGCATCGTAGCAGTTTTATAGTTGAGAAAATCATCCCCGGTAATAATTAGATTTTTAAAATTGTTTATGGCGTACTTTTCTTTGAAGAAAAGTACCCAAAGAACATGCGCTTAAAAAGAATTACTAAAATTTCGTTTCGTTCAGCGGCGATAAAAAAACTCCTCGTCCGCCAATGATATAAGGCGGACTCGTCAAACAGATTTTATCGCTTTACGCTTCACTACACGAAATTTCTCAACGTAATTCTTTTAATGCGCAGAAAAAAAACAAATAAGTTTCTTATTTTGATTACTCAACTTATAAATTATTAGATTGTCGCGACCGTAACTTGGCAGCCCTAAATTTGAGTAAAATCATCCTCAGCAAAAATTAAATTCCCTAATTATTTATGGCATGCTTTCCCTCACATCAAAAATCTTGGAATTTGAAGAGAATCACCGATAATCTCAAATTTAATTATGGCGTAATAGCCATAATTAAAAATAAATCCGGATATAGAAAATACCATTGTCTTCAAGAGGTAAAAAATCCAAATTTTAAACCTATCGAATTCAAGAGGTTCGAAAATTAGGAGTTAATTAACTATGTCCAAATTGTGGTTGCAAACCTTAGGGTTTGTAAGGATTCCCTCTTTTAAAACGGCGGATTATATCTTTCCCTTCATGATATTTTATTATCAGTTCTTTGTCCGATAATTTTATTATTTTCCACTTAATATGTTTGTCGCTAATTTTTTCTTTTAAATAAAGATACTTTCCTTTTAATAAGTAATCATACCAATATATTGTATCAGCACGTCCTTCAACCGATAACATTGAATCAGGTCCAAAACATAAAATTTGAATATCCCGTTTTGATTTCAGATGTGTTTCTACCCAGCCGCCTAATATTTTCTTATCATAATTTTGAGCATAATTAATAGAGACACAAGAAAAAGTTAGAACGATTAAGATAATTATTATTTGGAGTGCAGATAATCTGGCAATTATAAATTCACTTTTGCAATAATTCATATGTACCTCATGCATGAAACAATGTTGTTGATTAGTCTATTATTTATAAAATCCTGAAAGAATATCGAAAATGAAAAATGCCATATTCTTCCATGTGTAAATGACATCATCTACTTCGTGGCTAAATCTGACAACTGCAAGGTAATCTTCGGAATTTTCGGAAATATTAATTGAATACCAATCTCCGGATAGGCTATATCCAAAATGGTAATATTTGGATTCCAAACTACCATATTTTTCCAAAAGAGTGTTTTTTTCCTCGTTTATATAATCAAGTTTGTCAGCAGGGTATAATATTGCCTCGGCACCAAGAAGGCCGCCATTAGTAATTTTCAATACTTCCCTATATATAAGTGGAATGGTTTCTTTTGTTGATCTGAGTCCTTTATTGAAATCATTCGGGCGGTTCGTCTTTGCTCTTTTAAGTATTCTAAGAGCTTCATTCAGTTTAATTTCATGTAAAGGTTTGTCGGTATTCAAGAATTTCAGATAATCGGTTTCTAATGTCACTCTTAATTTTTCAATTTGGGCATCTGTATAAAGAGGTTCCGGATATTTGCCTGTAATATCCAAAAACTCATTATCATTAATATCATAGACAATTTCAATTGGAACCAGATCATTGAGGGTCAGCAGATTATTCTCCAAAAGTATTCTTTTAGTTCTCTTATTGATGCACATGCCTCTTTGTTTTCGTACAACGCCATCCCGTATTTTGTCTACCTGGCGCCAGTTAAATGCAAAATCAGTCGGCGGGAGGTAATTTGGGGAATATCTAAGATTGCTAATTATTTTCAAAGTTTTGTATTCCGGAGTGGTTTTCCAATGTAATCTCTTAATTAATTTATTTACAGTGAGAAAATTCAATTTGCTTGGGAGAAAATGCTTTATAATTGCTTTAATAATAGGATCGCGTTTATAGTATTTTCTCTTAATCTGGGATGCATAGAATATGTTCATGCCCGTTCTGAATATTTTTGAGACAGGCTGCCAGGAATCTGATCCGCGCAATGTTTTAGGATTAAACCATTGATGATCAATCCCTTTCCCAATAGGAAATTTTGGAATGGGAATATACCACTGTTTGGCTTTGTACTTCCCAGTGTCTTTTAACCAAAGAAAATCAATTCCTGTTAATTTATACTGTTCAACAATATTTTTAAACCGTTCTGAAACATAATTATTGTAAAAGCCGCCACAACCCACATGGGTGGTCGGCGGTATTTTATATGCATTAACAGTATGGAATTCAATAGAGTCAATGTTAGTAAAATTCATAAAATCATATATATTATTTTGTGCCCGAATTTCGTACCATTCATATTCATGTTCCGCATCATTAGCCAACATTAAACCCAATTCACAAAATCCCCGAAAATCTGCTTTTCTTGAAGATTTATATTCGTCTAACTTTTTTAAAAATAAGTCAACGATTTCAGAATCTAATTCTATATATGACCAAACACCGCTATAGCATTTTAATCCCAATTCTTTGTAAAATGCCCTGGAAAAATCCTCACTGTTTTTTTCATCGTAGGGGAGCCCAAAATGGAACCATAAAGTTTTTTTATATTCTTTTTTGTCCATTCATAATCTTTTTATTGTTCTTTCTCGGAAATGATTTTTAAGGAATTCTTACTCTGAATATACAGAGGCGTAAATACTAATAAATAAAATAGTACAATAGCTATTTTCTTCATATAATCCCCCAAAGCAATATTTTAATAATTTCTTTTTACCTCAGCAGTTAAAAGAATCCCATCCTAAAAACTCGTACTAAGTCCAAAGCGGTGGATGTCTCCAATCATGCCCATGGATGAGTAGGAATAATCAATAATATAATTACCGGCAGTAATTCCAAGTCCAAGGCTCAGGCCTGCAAGTCCCGCTGTGGATTGAATTCTCATATCTTTTCTTGACTGGTTATCATAACCAATGCGGGCTTTTAAGGCTTTGCTTAATCTAATTTCGCCGCCGAATGTAAATGTGCTGAACCTGTCCCAGAAATTATTTTTCTTTTCATTCAAATCGCTGAAAGCAAAATAAATTTTTAAAGGTACTCCGGCAAATTGCTTTGCTGCCCCGAGTTTAATTTGAAGAGGGAGGTCTTCTTTGGTTACGTAATAGGCCTTAAGCTGTCCCCCCCAGTTAAGAACAGAAAAACCGAAGCTCCATTGCGATTCAGGGATAAGGTAAAGGAGCCCAAGATCGCAGGCAAGTGCAGTTGAGTAGCGGTCGGCAATTCCGGAATAAATAAATTTACCGCTTACACCATAGAAAAAATTATTATCAAGCTGGTTAGAGTAAGCAAGGGTGAATGCAAAATCGGAAGCGCCGAAGGTCCCGGTCTTAGTGCCGTCTTCGGTCATTTGATCGAATGAGCCGTAATTAATATATTGAATAGCTGCACCGAATCTGCCAATGCCTTCAAATTCATGCGAGGCGGAAAGGGAAGCCATGTTAACATCAAGTATATGTTTTACAAATGAGAAAGAAACCGGAGTATCTTTAAGAGTTCCAATACCGGCGGGATTATAGAAAATAATATTGGGGTCTTCGGAACCTGCAACAAAACTGCCCGCTAATGCGGATGTTCTTGGGCAGGCATCCAGTTTCAGAAATTCAAAAGTAGCCTGTGAAAAGGCCGGGGAAACTGAAAAAACCAGGAAAAGGAGTATTTTTATTGAAACTTTCATAAAATCCTCTATTTGCAGCTCGATTTTAAAGATAATTAAAAATAAAGGCAAGGCAAAATAAAATCTCTTATTTATCCCTTTTTTTATGGGAACAAATCAAAAATAGTTAATGTTAGACTTACCAACAAGCCGATAAAATGAAAAAATATTCATAAGTTTACAATGAAAATTATAAAATATATTAAAGGACAACCATGAACGCTTTCAAAACTGCATTTTTAATGGCAGTAATGATGCTAATTTTTATGCTGGTAGGCAGTATTTGGGGGGAAACAGGGCTAATGATAGCCTTCTTTTTCTCAATTGCAATGAATTTCGGCTCATATTGGTTTTCGGATAAAATAGTCCTTTCCATTTATGGAGCACAGGAAGTATCAAGGAACGATTACCCCAAGCTTTTTGAAATAGTTGAGCGACTTGCACAGCGTGCCGGGCTTCCTATGCCTAAAGTTTACGTTATGAGTAATCCTACTCCTAATGCATTTGCCACGGGACGTAATCCTGAACATGCCGCTGTTGCGGTAACAGACAGTATTTTACAAATGTTGACAAATGACGAACTTGAAGGAGTACTTGGGCACGAATTGACACACGTTAAAAATAGAGATATTCTAATCGGTACAGTTGCAGCTACTCTTGTAGGTACAATTTCAATGATTGCACACATGGCTCAGTGGGCAATGATATTCGGCGGCGGCAGAAGCAGAGATGACGACAGAGGCGGAATAGGAGATTTACTTTTACTCATTTTAGCTCCCATTATTGCAATGCTTATACAACTTGCAATTTCAAGAAAAAGGGAATATATGGCAGATGAAGGGGGCGCACGCATTAGCGGCAAACCTTTAAGCCTTGCAGGCGCACTGGACAAACTTTCTTATGCAAATGAAAGGCTGCCAATGGCAAATGCCGGACCTTCTTCGGCGCACATGTTTATTGTAAATCCGCTTAAAGGAAAATCAATGATGAGCTTGTTTTCAACTCATCCTCCTGTTGAAAAAAGGATTGAAATTCTAAAAGAAATAGCAGCAGGCAGAAGATAATTAATGTGTAAGAGTTTCTACATATTCATTTTGGGTTTAATGCTCTGCGGGCGGATAGATGCCCAGCCTAAAACGAATATGGAAATTTTTTACGGCTTGATTGATAAATCAGTTACTGAATTATTAAAAGGGAATGTTACAAAAGATAACAATATATATATAGAATTTTCCTCACCCGAAAATTATGAAATACTTAAAAGCTCGCTTATTGAGAAAGCAGGAGCCTATACTCATATTACACAGCAAAAGGAAAAATCGGATTACGTTCTTTCATACTCAGTTGAAGATGCCAAAGTGAAATACAGCGATGCATTTACTCAAAGTTTTTTAGGCAGGAATTATGTGGAGCGTGATTTTTCATTAAAAGGTTTTACAGGCTTAAATAAAATTAACGGTGCTGTTGCAGGCAGGCATTTTGAATACTCTGAAAAAGATACGGTGGAACTTAGCGGTTTGAAGGATTTAGGCAATCAGGCACATCCGTTTGCCAACCCGGATATACCGTCTGAGACATTCTTTTCAAGTATTATAGGGCCGGTAGCGGCAATTGGAGCCGCAATTACTACTATTTACCTCCTTTTTACAGTAAGGAGTAAATAATTTTTGATTTTTAATGTTGTTTACATAATTTAATAGTTACAGAATTACATAGAGTTTATAATAATTTGAATAAAGAGGTATTTACATTGTCATTTAAAAAGTTAATTCCGTTGGCGGTTATAATATTAGTAGCTGCATGCTCGCATAAGGTCGATACATCACAGATGACGGCAGAAGAGCATATGAAATATGCTATGCAATTATTCACAGATGAAGACTACTCCTATTCTATTCCCGAATTTCAGTCTTTGCTTTTGAATAGTGCAGGTTCTCCAATATATGGCGATGCCCAGTATTATCTTGCCATGTCTTATTATAACAGTCATCAGTATTACCTTGCCGCATATGAATTCAGCAAGTTAATAAGAGACCTTCCTGCAAGCCCTCATATTCCGGATGCACAATATATGCTTGCCGAATCCTATTATAATCAATCCCCGATATATTCACTGGATCAGGCATTTTCTAAAAAAGCTATTGAAGAATACCAGGCATTTATAAATTATTTTCCTACAAATGAAAAAGTGGCTGTAGCCGAAAAGAAAATAAAAGAGCTGAATGAAAAGCTTGCCGAAAAAGAATTTTATGCTGCTCTGCAATATGAAAGAATGGAATATTATGTAGCCGCAATTAAATACTACGGTTCCGTAGCTGATGGCTACCACGATACAAAGTTTGCCCCTGAAGCCCTTTATAACAAAATGAAACTTGAACTGGAAAGAGGGGAAAATCAAAAAGTACTAAACGATGTTAGTGTCTTTCTACACCGTTACCCCGATAATCCGTTGGTAAAAGATGTTAAAGAAATAGAAGGAAAGGTCCCGAAAAGTTAATATGGGAGATGTAAATAAATTTCCTAAAAAAGTATCTGATTCTATAGTAACCATGACCGAGCTGGTACTCCCGCAGCATACCAACCAGCTTGGCAACCTCCTCGGCGGGCAGCTAATGCACTGGATTGATGTCTGCGCTGCTCTATCTGCGGCAAAGCACTCACAGCACGTTTGCGTTACCGCTTCCGTCGATAAAATTGATTTCCACCAGCCTGTTAAGTTAGGGAATGTAATTACACTTATTGCATCGGTTAACAGGGCATTTAGAACTTCTATGGAAGTGGGGGTAACTGTTTTTGCGGAATCTTATATTGAAGGAAAAAAAATACACTCCAATACTGCATATTTGACCTTTGTAAGTGTTGATGAACATGGAAAACCGGTTGAAACACATGAAATTATTCCCGAAACAGAAGATGAAATTAGAAGATTTAATGAA
>TBL_comb47_HYPODRAFT_10005301_pt1 | contig 14439 bp, 8 predicted proteins | sample TroBogypolimnion_40_FD_10682 | JGI IMG/M metagenome (IMG submission 10682)
GAAATGGAGTTTCACCACGTACTTCCCGTTGGGCACCGCGCACGAAAAGGAGTCCATGCTGTAGTGCTCGGCCCGGTAGAGGTCGGGACTCTTCGTGTTGGCGATCTGGATGTCCGGCCGTTCGATAACTTCGCCGCCCTGGAAGCCCTGGTCGGCGAGCCAGACATTGCCCTCAGCGTCCTTGACGGGCTCGGCTTTGCCCGCTTTGATCCGGATCGTCTTGGCGGCGGACGTGGGGGCTGCTCCGTCGGTTTCGGTTAATGTTTGCGGCATGATTTCGATCGCGCAGATTTGCGGGTTCTCGACCTTGGGAGTGAAGGTCACCTTGACCTTGCCGTCGGCGACTTCAATGGGGACGGTTTCGACGTAGGCCTTCAAGGCCCCGCCGGCCTTGACCCAGACATCGAAGTCCTTGAACTCGTGCCCCTGGACGTTGAAGGAAAACACGCGCTCACCTGGTCCGGTGATGCCGTCGAACGTTTCCGCGAAATGGAGTTTCACCACGTACTTCCCGTTGGGCACCGCGCACGAAAAGGAGTCCATGCTGTAGTGCTCGGCCCGGTAGAGGTCGGGACTCTTCGTGTTGGCGATCTGGATGTCCGGCCGTTCTATGGTTTGGCCGCCCTCGAAGCCCTGGTCGGCGACCCAGACATTGCCCTCAGCGTCTTTGACGGGCTCGGCTTTACCCGCTTTGATCCGGATGGTCTTGGCGGCAGGCGTGGTTGCGGCGGTTGCGGGCGCCGGTTCGCGTTTGGCAACGGCCTCCGTGGTGGCGAAATCGCCGACCTGACGCGTGAACTTGATCTCATTGTGCGAGATCTTGCCAGTATAGGTAATGCGCAGGTCGTTGCCCTGGACGTTGAGTGGCTCGACAAAGGACACGGTGTCGCCTTCGATCTTGCCTTCCTTCAGCTCGGCTTCGCGTTTCACACCGTTCACCTCCGCGCTGGCGTTTCCGGTGACTTTGGCGCCGTCCTGTTTGAGCGTAAAGGTATACTTCTGCAGGCCGCGCTGCGTGTCGAACTGGCCTTTCCACACTCCGGTGACATCGGCTGCCCAGACGGAGCACACGGAGAGCGCAAGGGTTAGGAGAATAAATCGAGTTTTCATGTTCAGTGGAATCGTGGGATTGGAGTGGTTCGCGATAAGGTTTGATCGGTGCATTAATTCTTGAATAGCAGTGGGGCGAACTGGAGCAGGCTCCGCCGCCAGGTTAGCCACTCGTGAGCGGTATCGGGGGACACATAGAAGCAACTATTGATACCCGCCTCTTTGAGGGCTTCCGTATTTGCCTTCGGGTCGCCGCCGAATCCTCCGCGGCCGCCGCCGCGGTTGCCACCCAGTTCACGACTGCCGTAGCTGACGAACACCAGCTTGACCTTCTGCTTGAAGGCTGCCAGGTCGGTGATATTCGACACAGCGATGCTGCCGCCGCTGAAGATGCCGATGTGGGAAAACTTGTCCAGATTGGCCAAAGTTATCTGCCGGGTCTGCATGCCGCCCATGGAGAGGCCGGCCATGGCCCGGTGGGGCTGATCAGGAGTGGTGCGGAAGTTGGCATCGATGAAGGGAATCAGGTCGTCGATAAGAACGTGCTCGAAAGCGGTGAAGTTAAAGCCGCCGCGTCCGCCCGCTGGAGTGGTGTTCGTTGCGCCTGTGGGAGCGGTGGTGGCAACCGATCCGCGACCCGGGCCACCGGCGCCGGGGACATAGCTATTGGCCAGCACAATAATGAAGGGCTGGGTTTGGCCAGCCGCGATCAGATTGTCCATGATCAGACCGGCGTGACCTTGACTGCCCCAGCCCGTTTCATCTTCGCCGCCGCCGTGTTGGAGGTACAAGGCTGGATAACGCTTGCTCAGGTCCTTTTCATAACCCGGCGGCGTGTAAACGAAGCAGCGGAGACTGGCATTCGCGCTCCTGGCATAGTAGAGGGTGGATCGCAAATCGCCGTGTGGCACGTCTTTGACGGCATAGAAGTCCTGGTCTTGGGCGGGGACTTCGACACCGCTGCCCCAGCGGCTGCCGCCGTAAAAGTACAAAGTGCCGGGGTCCGGAACTCCGGCGCCATTAATCACCAGTTGGTAATAGTGGAAACCTTCGTCCTGGGGCCGTGTGACACCGACCCAGGCACCGTCGTCACTCTTGGTCAAGGGGTAGGTGGCGCCGCCCAGGAATTGGAGCGCGACGCTCTGGGCCTGGGGCGCGACGATGCGGGCGCGAACGCGCTTTTCCGAGTTGACGGCAGGATACAGTTTGCCGGGCTGATTGAGCGAAGACGGTTTGAAATCCTCGACTACCGGCTCGTTGGTCTGGGCCAGGGCTGGAAGACCCGTGAGGAGTGCGAGCGCTAGGATGGCGGTTTTCATATTGATGTTGTCTCCAGGTTAAAACGGGGAGGGCCCATTAATTCTGGAACAGCAGCGGAGCGAATTGGTACAAGCCACGCCGCCAGGATTGCCACTCGTGAGCGGTCTCGGGAGATACGTAGAAGTGGCTGTTTACGCCAGCTTCTTTGAGCGCTTGAGTGTTAGCCTTGGGGTCACCGCCGAAGCCGCCGCGGCCGGTGCGGTTGCCACCCAGTTCGCGGCTGCCGTAGCTGACGAACACCACTTTGACCTGTTGCTTGAAAGCGGCCAAGTTGGAGATGTCGTTGGTGCCGATGCTGCCGCCGCTGAAAATGCCGATGTGGGAAAAGGTATCGAGGTGGGCCAGAGTGATCGTCTTGGTCTGCATGCCGCCCATGGAGAGGCCGGCCATGGCCCGATGAGACTGATCGGCAATCGTGCGATATTGGCCATCAATGTGGGGGATCAGGTCGTCCAGGAGAACATGCTCGAAGGCGCCAAAGTTGAAGCCGCCACCAAGCGCGCCACGGGCACCGGGACCGCGAGCCGAGGGGGCGTTGGTCGCATCAGCCGGAGCCCTACTGGGCGGAGGAGGGCCTCCGCGGCCACCTCCACCACCTCCATTTTCCATCACGATGATGAAAGACTTGGCTTTGGCCTCGGCAATCAGGTTGTCGAGGATCAGGTTGGCATGGCCCTGGTTGGCCCAGCCGGTTTCATTTTCCCCCATGCCGTGTTGCAGATAGAGCACCGGGAACCGCTGGTTGGGGTCTTTATCGTAATCGGGCGGGGTGTAAACGAAGCAGTGACGGGTCGAGTTGCTGGTTTTGGAGAAGTAGAGGACCTCTCGCAGTTGGCCATGGGGCACGTGCTTGAGAGCGTAAAAGTCCTGGTCTTGGGCGGGGATTTCGATACCGCTGCCCCACCGGCCGGCGCCGTAGAAGAACAGGCTGTTGGGATCCGGGACTTGGGCGCCGTCAATATTGATCTGGTAGTAGTGGAACCCCTCGTCCTGGGGCTGCGAGACGCCGACCCAGGCGCCGTCCTCGCCCTTGGCCAGGGGGTATTTGACGCCGCCCAGATCCAGCAGGACGCTCTGGGCCTGCGGGGCAAGGATGCGGGCGCGAACGCGCCTCTCCGAGTTGACCGCAGGATACGCTTTGCCGGATTGGTTAAGCGACGACGGCTTAAAATCCTCAACGACCGGTTGGTTGGTCTGGGCTATGACCGGAACACCGGCCAGGAGGGCGAGACTTAGAATTGCGGTTTTCATGATGGTTGTTGCTCCGGCTGTCGGCCCCCAACCGTGAGCCGCCTCGCGATCGCGGGTTTTGCGGTGAACGCCGCGCTCGGTTTGCGGTTCTGTTTTGATCGGTGGCGACAGGGCACGCGGCCGATAGTGGTGTGCTTCCGGAGAACGAGCAATACGACAAACGTCGTATACCGTCCGTGAGGCGTGTGGTGGGGCTTTCCCAATCCCCCTCGGCACTAGTCCTCGCGCTGGCGTTCGCGCAGGTTGTGTTCGCGGCGAGCGGCGAATGGGTCGCAACCTGGGGCTGTGCGTCACAATTGACCGAGCCGGGCAATCGGCCGCCGGTACCGCTCGCCCACAGCACCCTTCAGACGAACGCGCCCACGGGCGGCGTGGCCTTAGTCAAGGTAGTTCCTATGCGCGGCGGCCGCCGCCTGGAGGTCCGCGGACTGGCCGCGTCCGCTCGATGTCCTCCCGGGAGGCGCTTCGCGGTTCGGGTGTTCGGACGCACAACCCGGTTAGAAGTTGCTCCTCCTCGCGAGGTCGCTAAACTTCCATAGAATGCACGGTGCTTCGAATCGGATTGGGTTAAGGGCCGCGCTGACCCTGAGTGTACTGCTCGTGGTCGGCTCGGTGCCGCGCGGCCAGGCACAACCTGCAGATCCCTCAGCCACGCCGATGCGTGAGGGAAGTGTCCTCACGAACCTCACGCAATTGGCCCACGCCGTCAGTACAGAAGACCGGGTGTGCCGTGATGTGCGAATCGAAGCCGTCGTTTGCGCGGCCAGCGGGCCAGGCATGGGGGTGCTGGTAGTGTCGGATAGCTCGGGGGTGGAATTGCTGGAGTTGGGCCGCCGTACCGAAGGGTTCAGCCCGGGGGACAGAATCCGAATCGAGGGGACTCGGTTGCGCTTGCGCCGGCGGGATCTGGGGACACAGCTTTCCGCCGCACCAGTGGTGGACAACGATGGCCTGCACCCGTGGAGATTGTCCACTGGGGAAGTGACGCTCAAAGCGGGACGGGTGCCGGTGGAAGTAGATTGGTTTAATTGTCGGCGGGAGTTTGGTTTGGAGGTATCCTTCCAGCCGCCGAATGGTCAACCGCAGAGGATTCCGGCTTCAGCGCTGTGGCACGGCCGTGCGGAACCGGGTTCGGGTGGCGCGGGTGCGGCCAACGCCGACCAAGCCCCCGGTCTGTTGGTGGAGTGTTACGAGGGATGTTGGGGGGAAGTTCCCGATTTTGAACTGCTGCACCCGGCAAAAATCGGCATGGTTACGAATTTTGAATTAGGATTCCGCACGCGGGATGAACTGGTGGGTTTGCGGTTCAGGGGTTTCTTCGAGGTGCCCAGGGACGGCACCTACAGCTTCGGGGTGGGTTCTGATGACGGCGCGCTGCTTTTTGTGGGAGCTTCGGAATTGGCGGTTAGCCGCCTGGGAACGAATCCGGCGCCGGCGCCCTCAGAGGGCTGGATTGGGGAGCCGATGAACGACCTGGAGGAGCGGAGGTGGCTTGCGGTGGAGGGGCGCGTGAGTTTCATTTCGCAAACGGGAGCAGGCCTGGAACTGGAACTGCGTTCTGGGGTGGATGCCTTGTGGGTCCGGGTAGCCGATGCGGCCGGCCTGGATCCAGGGGGATGGTTGAACTCCCGCGTGCGGGTAGTGGGGGTGGGGCGCGGCGCTTTGTCCGCCAGCCAAAAGATCGTACTGGACCGGCTGTCGGTTGCCAGCGCTCGGGAGTTGCAGCGGGTGGAGGTCGAAACGGCCATGTCCACGGCGCCCTTGCCGATGACCGCTGTCAGCCGCGTGCAAACCCTGCCGCTGGCCGAGGCCAACCGTGGGTTGCCGGTGCGCGTTCGGGGCGTCATCACGGCCTCGAACCACGGCGATCGCTGGTGCTCGCTTCAAGACGACACGCGAGGCATTTTTGTGGGTTATCCAACCCTGACGAATCCGTTCCCCGACAGCGGGGAGTTGTGGGAGGTGGTGGGCCATACCGCGCCGGGGAATTTTGCCCCGATCATCGTGGCCGAGCGCATGCGGAGATTGGGCCAAGGGCGGATGCCTGAGCCGGCCCGACCGGGTTGGAGTGAATTGGCCAATGGGAGCCTGGACGTTCAATGGGTTGAGTTTCACGGAGTGATCTCGGGCGTCCAGAGCAACCGGTTGACCCTGGTGATGCCGGAGGGCCCGCTGGAGGTGCAAATGGAGAACTACTTCGAGGCTGACTTAAGGGCCTACCGGCACGCGGTGGTCAGCCTTCGCGGCATTCTGTTCGCCATCTGGAATGCGGACACCCGGGAAGTGCGGTTTGGCAACTTGCTGATGCGCAATGCACGAGTGAGTGTGGAAGTGAAAGCGCCGGCGGATCCGTTTGACGCCCCCATCAAAAGTGCGCGGGACTTGCTGCGGTTTGATGCCCAAGCGGCCGTCCTTCACCCGGTCAAGGTGCGTGCCCAGGCCCTCTATACGGACGCGCAGGAGGTTTTCGCCATGGATGCCGACTGCGGGTTACGGGTTCTGACGGCGGACACTACCATCGTGCAGCCAGGGGATTGGTTTGAGGCGGTCGGCTACTCTGAAATCGGCGGACCATCGCCGCGGGTCTGTTACGCCCTGGTCCGCAAGACCGGCGAGGGAAATCTGCCCAACGCGAGGGTGCTGGGGGGAAACGACGTCACTCAAGAAGGCCTGGATGCGCTGCTCGTTTGCATCCCGGGAAAGCTCACGGGCGTCCATTGGGAGGAGCATTCTCCGGTGCTGGAGATGCAGTCGGCCGGGCAGTTGTTTTTCGCGCGCGTCAAATCCGCCTCGCCGGAATGGTCGCTGCGCCCCGGCAGTCAACTCCAACTCACGGGTGTCTATGCGCAAACGGGACCCACTCGACGCCTGGCCGGCCAGGCGAAGGGCTTCGAATTGCTGCTCAACTCGGCGGCGGACATTCGCGTGCTCTCACAGCCCTCGTGGTGGACACTGGGGCGCCTGGGCGCGGTGGTCGGCCTCTTGTTGGTGATCCTGTTACTCGCGGTTGGTTGGATCACGCAATTGCGCCACCAGGTTGAACAGCGCACGGCGCAACTTGAACGGGAAACCCGCCAACGCGAACGCGCGGAAGGCCAGCGCGCCATCGAGGCCGAACGATCCCGCATCGCCCGCGACCTGCACGACGACTTAGGTTCCAGCCTGACGGAAATTGGCGTGCTAGCCAGTACGGGCCAGCGGCAGCCGGTGGGTGGTGATCACACGACGCTGTTCCGCAACATAGCGGCCCGGGCCCGTGGTTTGATAGGAGCTCTGGATGTGATTGTCTGGGCGGTGGACCCGGACGACAACTCGCTGCAATCGCTGGCGGACTATCTGAGTGGCTTTGCCGGTGATTTCCTTTTGCACTCCGGTCTGGCGTGCCGGTTCAAGGTCCCAGTGACATTTCCACCCGTGACCCTGGGGGGCCAGGTGCGGCATGCCGTGCTGCTGGCGGTCAAGGAATCGCTGAACAACCTCGTCCGCCACGCGGCGGCGACGCAAGTGGAGTTTGGCATGGGGTTGGTGGAAGGGGTATTGGAAATCGTCATCCGAGACAACGGCAAAGGCTTCAATGTCTCGGCTGGCGCAGACGGGCACGGATTGAAAAACCTCCCCACTCGGCTGGCCAAACTGGGCGGCAGTTCCCAGGTCGATTCGGTTCCAGGCCAAGGAACCACGGTGACGATTCGGCTGCCGATTAAGGACCAAACCCAATGACTAAAGTCGCCATCGTCGAAGACAACCCTACGTTGCGCCAGTACCTTGCCGAGTTGCTGGGCGGCACACCGGGGCACACTTGCGTTTGCGCCTGCGGTTCCGCCGAGGAAGCGCTGACGCTAATTCCGGCAGCGCGGCCTAACGTGGTATTGATGGACATCCACCTGCCCGGCGAATCGGGCATCGCCTGCACCGCGCGGCTGCGGCAAAAGATGCCTGACTTGCAAGTCATCATGCTCACGGTCTATAAGGATATCAAAGTCATTTTCCAGGCGCTGCAGGCGGGCGCCTGCGGGTATGTGCTCAAACGGTCGGACGAAAAGGAAATTCTCGCCGCGATCGCGGAGGTACAGGCCGGGGGAGCGCCAATGACCAGTGAAATCGCTCGGATGGTGGTTCGGTCCTTTATGGAGAAGCCCAAAGCTCCCGGTCCAGACCATACCAAAGACCTCTCGGAGCGCGAACTCCAGCTCCTGGCGCTGTTGGCTGAGGGGTTTGCCAACAAGGAAATCGCTGCGCGTCTCGACATCAGCAGCGCCACAGTGCGCACACATCTGATGCACATTTACGAAAAGCTCCACGTTCGCTGCCGCACTGAAGCCGCGGCCAAATACCTACGTTCCAGGCCGGACGTTGCCAGTTTGGCACCTTGAAGCTGGCGAGCTATTCGGATTTCAGCGGGCCAGCCGCGGCGGCGCGAATGACCGCGTCAAAGGCCGGTTTGGGCTGGTCGTTGGCGTCGAAGAGCAACGGCCGGCCTTGCGCCCGCCACGAGACTCCGTCATTGACACCCCAGAACGTGATGACTTTCACGGATTGGTCGTGTTTGAGGAACGCGCGGAAAAGCCCCGTGTAAGCGTCGGCCAACCGCCGGTTGGCGTCGTCCACCAGTCCGCCTTGAGTCGTCGCGGCGTTGTTGGCGACGTCGGCGCCGCTGTTGCGCTGGCCGCCCTGTGCGCTGTTGACGTCAAGTTCGGTGATGTGGATGGGCAAACCCAGTGTTTCCAGTTCCGTGAGGGCCTGGTCCTCCTCGGCGAAGCTCGGAGACGATACGTTGACGTGGGTTTGGGAGCCAATGGCCATGACCGGGATGTGTTGCTCCTGCAGTGACTTGACCAAGGTGATGAGTTTGCGGCGCTTGGCCGGGTTCTCCAAGGAATAGTCGTTGTAGCGGAGGATCGCATCCGGGTCCGCTTGGTGGGCGTATTCGAAGGCCTTGGCGATGAAGTCCGGCCCGATGATCTCCAGCCAGAGCGAGTTCCGCAGAACATTCGTGCCGCTATCGGCGATGGCCTCATTGACCACGTCCCAGACTTTGATCTTACCCTTGTAGCGGCCGACCACGGCCTGAATGTGATCGCGCATCCGCTGGAGTAACTCCTCGCGGGACGCGCGCGGTCCGCTAAACCCGCCACGCGCGAAACCGGCGCCGGGACCTCGGCCAAATCTGCCACTACCCGGGGCATTCGTTCCCGGCGTGCTGGTGGTCGCGGTAGCCGGCGCCGCAGCGTTCGTCACCCCGGGGGGCAAATTGGTTCCCTGAAAGACCCAGTTGGGGGTTTGGCCGTGCCAGACCAGTGTGTGCCCCACCAGATACAGGTTATTGCTCAAGCCGAAATTCACAAAAGCATCGGCCGGACCGAAATTATAACCGTCCGCGCCCTCTCGCGGATGGATGAGTTGCCACTTCAGGTCGTTCTCCGGGGAGATCTGGTTAAACTGCGCTTTAACGAGGGCCATGTCCTTGGCGACCTGTTCCAGGTTCCGGTTGACGTTGTCGGCTTGGACCGCGCTGGCAGTCGCAATCGTGCGGTTAATCGCCACGCCAACCTGGAAATGGGTTTTGTAGGCGTCCTTGAGGCTGGGCGCGTCGGCGGAGTAGGCGCCCGTGGCAATAGCCAACAGCACCGCGGTGAGGCAGCCGGTTCGCGGAAGGAGGTTCAGCGTATTCATCTTGATCACACAGTTTGCCGCCGATAGTGCGGTCGTCTCAGAAAACGAACAATACGACATTTGTCGTATATCGAGCGGTTTCCTGCCTTGATAGCCTTGCGGCAACACTTATGATTGCCGACGTGAACAAACTCCTCCCCTTTCTCGCCTCAATCGTTCTGGCAACGCCTGCCGGCACGGAGCTCCAGGCGGCCGACGCCACGCCGATCTTGGAGATTCGAGCTGACCAGGCGACCGCCAAAGTCAGTCCGGTCTTCTACGGCCTCATGACTGAGGAGATCAACTTTTCCTATGAAGGTGGCATCTACGGTGAACTGATTCGCAACCGGTCGTTCAAGGCGGACGCTGTCAACGAGGGCATCAAGCCGGAGGCCTACGATCCGGCGAAGTATTATCCGGTAAAGATCACCGTCTCGAACCCGCCGAAATACTGGAACGCTGTCGGCGGGGCGGTGATGATGCTCGATACGAACACCCCGCTGAACGAGGCGCTGAATGTCAGCCTCAAGCTCGACGCATCTGCCGCCTCGAAGGCATCACCCGCGGGCATCGCCAACGGCGGCTACTGGGGAATTCCCGTGAGGCCGCACACGACCTATCGGGCTTCCTTCTATGCCAAGGCGGCCGGCGGTTTCACCGGCCCGCTCACCGTGAGTCTGCAAAGCGCGGACGGCAAAACCACGTTTGCCGAGGTGAAGTTCTCGGGGCTGAGCGGCCAGTGGAGGCAATTCCAAGCGAAGTTAACAACCAAAGGTGTCGCGCCATCGAAGGACAACGTGTTCAAGATCACCACGGCCGCGCCGGGCACGATTTGGCTGCAGCAGGTTTCCTTGTTTCCGCCGACCTACCACAATCGCCCCAACGGCAATCGTTCCGACATTATGGAGCTGCTCGCGGGCTTGCACCCGAAGTTCCTTCGGCTGCCCGGCGGCAATTACGTCGAGGGGAATTTCTTCAACCAGCACTTTAACTGGAAGGAGACCATCGGTCCGGTCGAGCAGCGTCCTGGCCACGCCAGTTGTTGGGGCTACTGGTCCACCGACGGCCTGGGTCTGCTGGAATACGCCGAATGGTGCGAGGACCTGAAGATGGAACCGGTGCTGGCGGTGTTCGCGGGCTACGCGCTCCGTGGCGACCGCGTCGAGGCCGGAGCGAAACTGACGCCCTATGTGCAGGAGGCGTTGGAGGAAATTGAATATCTTACCGGCGACGCCAAGACGACTTGGGGGGCGCGCCGGACCAAGGACGGGCACCGGGCACCGTTCCCGCTGCGTTATGTTGAGATTGGCAACGAGGACTTTTTCGATCACAGCGGCAGTTACGAAGGCAGGTTCGCCCAGTTCTACGACGCCATCAAAGTCAAGTATCCGCAGCTCCAGGTGATTGCCACCACGCCGGTGAAGAGCCGGGTGGCGGACCTGATTGACGAGCACTTTTATAAGAACCAGCAGGAGATGGAGGCTCAGTCGGGCATGTATGACACGCGCAGCCGCACCAGCGGTACAAAGGTCTTCGTTGGCGAATGGGCCACGCGTGTCGGATCGCCCACCCCCAACATGGCTGGAGCGCTCGGCGACGCCGCCTGGCTCTGCTGCATGGAACGGAATTCCGACCTCGTGGTGATGGAATGTTTCGCGCCGCTGTTCGTCAACGTGAGCCAACTCACCGGCCCCGGGCGGTCGATGCAATGGGAGAGCGACCTCCTCGGCTACGACGCGCTGACGAGCTACGGCTCGCCGTCCTACTATGTGGAGAAAATGTTCGGCCAGGACTACGGCGACGTCATTCTGCCCGTCAAGGCCGAGGGCATTCCAATGGTCGAACAGACGCCCCCGGCTGGGCGGCGCGGGGGCGCGCCGACGGCGCGGCGGGTGCCAGGGCTCTACTACAGCGCCACGCGTGACACCGCCAAGGGCACGGTTTACTTGAAGGTGGTGAACGTGGCCGACGCGCCGCAACCGGTGAGCATCGCTATTAGCGGCGCGGCTTCCGTGGCTGCCAACGGGGAGGCCGTGGTGCTGGCCGCGGACAGCCCCCAGGCGAGCAATTCGATCCGGGACCCGCTCAAGCTGGTGCCGGTGACGACGAAACTCAGCGGCTTGGGCACCTCCTTCACTCGGACCTTGCCGAAATTCTCGGTGACGGTCTTCAAACTTCAAACCCGGCTCGGCCGGACGGCTGCGTCCGCCCCCGCGGCTGCCGTTGGCAACCCGCCACCACTTGCGGCCCCCACGCCAGCCTCGACGGCTGTGGCGGCACCGCCCAGCGCCAGGCCGACGCCGACGGCCATCCGCCCCGCGCCCCCCGTCCGCATCAAGGCCGGGACCTCCGAGCCCCTGAAAGACACCGAAGGCAACGCGTGGCTGGCCGACCTGGGATTCGAGGGCGGCCAGACGTTGGAAAGGCCCGACGTGCAGATTGCCGGGACGAAGAACCCCGATCTCTATCGGTCGGAACGCTATAGCATGGACTCCTTTTCGTGGCCGGTGCCCAACGGGAAGTACGTGGTGAAACTGCATTTTGCGGAAACTTACGAGGGGATCAACGGGCCCGGTGAGCGCGTTTTCTCGTTCAACGTCCAGGGGCACGAGTTCAAGGACTTCGACGTTTGGGTTAAGGCTGGCGGGCCGTTCCGGGCCTACGTGGAAGCGGTGAACGTCGAAGCCACCAACGGGGTTATCAAGGTGATCTTCACGCCCAAAGTCGAGAACCCGCAAATCAACGGGATCGAGATCCTACCGGCGTCTTAATCTGCGGAGAGCCAGATGAGTGGGCAGGTAGGCCAGGAGGAACAAGGCAAGAAACCAGACCGCGAGATAGGCGGTCGGTGGCAGCCAGGTTTGCGGATGGGCATCGTCGAGACCAAAGACATAGTTGACGTTACGGGGCAGTTTCGGGTTGGACAGGATTGCGCCCGCGGGTGGTAACAGGAAAAAAGCGATGAGGCAGAGCCCGCAAGCCAGCGCGGTCCAGGCCTTGAGCGCGCGCGGGTCGTAACCCAGTCGGAACACCAGGTAGCAGAGGAGGAAGGGAAGCCAGCCGTGGAACAATGAGAGGCAGCGCAGAAAAAGGGACAGGTGCGTGTCGAACATGTAGCTGGTCATGCCGGAAAGATGGAATCCAACCAGCTCCGCGATGAAATCGATGCACCAGAAGAATTGGGGGACGAGAATGCCCACTGCCGACATCGAAGCCAGCAGCGGATGTCCCGTCCAGACGGCAGCCAGGGTCAGGAACAGCGCTGCATCACAGAAGTAAAGGAAGTTGGTCGGTCCGTAGTTTGCCCAATAAACCGGTACCAGCACCAGCATGAACACAGTGTAGGCTGCCTTGAGCCACCAGAGCGGCACTTCCGGAGCGCTCCGCGCGTCGTGGGCCGACGGAACGGTTTCAAGAAGCGGAGATGCATTCATGACTTCCACCTTTCCAGCCTGGTTGGGAGAGTTCCACCGGACTTGCTTTTCGACATCATCACGCTCCAGGGATGGGCTGCGTTGTTGGTTCGCTCTGTATTCATGACAGGACGTTACTCGATACTTCGGCGAGCGCGTTAATCGAAAATATCGAATCCTCCATCGTTTCTTGGATGGGGGGTCACCGTCGCGCCGCGGACGTCGAGCACCTGGCCGGAGGAAAGTCGCCCGGTGGCGGTGGATCAATGATTGAACCAGCCGAATTTCTGTTTGTTGTTCCGGTAAAGGAGGCCGAGGATGCGCATGAGGACGGTGAGGAGGTAGAGGCCGAAGAACGACGAGAGGATGGCGGGCAGGAAGGGAATTGGCAGGAAGCGAGGCAGGTAAGTGTCGCCGGTCCATCGGACAACCATGACGGCCACGAAGATGAGGGTGGTGAGCAAATACTTGATCGGTGCCTTGGCAATGGCGGGGAGAACGACCGCGGGGTTGGCGGCCACCACGGAGTCGAGCATGCTGACGGCCAGGAAGGCCATGGGGAAGTAGGCGCAGCCGAAGCTCAGGGAGGCGATGAGTGCCGGCCCGGCGAAGGCGGAGTCGTTGGGTACGAACCAGAGCACGACAATCGCGGGGAGGAATGAGGCGAGAATGGTGCCCAGGAGTTGGAGGAAGGGCGCGAGGATATCGCCGCTAAAATCGGTGACATCCGGCCAATCGGGCATGGCTTCCTCGCCGCCGGCGGAGCTGGTGACGATGCCGCGGAAGAAACTGGTGAAATAGCCGGTGCCGTAAACGGTGAGAATCAGCATGGCCACGAGGCCAAAAATGAAGGCGAATCGGCAAAGGAAAAGGGCCGAATTGAGGATACAGAGGAAGATTGTGCCGGTCGCCAGGAGCACCAGGCCGTCGCGTTTGAAGGGGTAGTAAAAGGCATCGGGAATCCGCCCGCTGAACGTCTCGCGGGTGGGGGTCTTGGCCGTGGCGCGGACGCTCAAGGGGAAACAGGCCGTACCGCAACCTCGGCAGAACTTGCCGGTGACACCGCCGGCTTGGCGGGTGTTGACGCAGAGTTCGCAGAAACTGTGTTGACAGGTCGGGCAATGGAAGCGAGCGACCGTCCGGGGGTGTGACTTGCAGAAGGCGGAGGTGGCGGCAGTTGTGGCGGGAGGCGAGGGCAGGGGTGGCGGGCGTGGGATAGGGGTGGCTGCCGGGGACACTATGCGGACCACGGGGGTTGCCTGGGGACGGGGCGGCGCATCCGCGAGAAATCGCAATTCCACGGTTCCTGCCTGAAAAACCTGGCCGTTGCTGAGCGGAGCTTGCTCGACCAACTGACCGCCGACGAAGGTCCCGTTGGTGGATCCGAGGTCCTTGAGAACGGCGCCGCCATCCGAGACGACGATCTCGCAATGCGAACTGGAGATGGATTCGTGCTCGAGGGCGATATCATTATCCTGACCGCGGCCGAGCGAATTGGAGCCCGGCTTGAGCTCGATTTCCCACGCATCCGGCGAACCGGGGTTGACGACAAGTCGCGACATACGGGAGCCTTTCTGGTGGCAAAGTAGCGTGAGTGGGACTGGGTGGTCGACTACAAATTGGTGACCGGTTTGGAGACGGAGACAGGATGGACGGGATGGGCCCTTGTTTGCTATAGCTACGGCGAGCGGGCCCCTCCCCGAAAGGTCGCGACAACGGCTTGGGGCGAAGGTCGGGATCACCATGTTCGAGG
>TBL_comb47_HYPODRAFT_10005302_pt1 | contig 14438 bp, 11 predicted proteins | sample TroBogypolimnion_40_FD_10682 | JGI IMG/M metagenome (IMG submission 10682)
CCCTGCTCGTCTCGGCCCTGGCCGACGGGGGCCGGCTCGCCTTCTTCGGCGCCACCGGCGGCGGGGTGAAGGGCGAATACAAGGAGACGTTCTTCCACGGCGACCGCCGGCTGGTGCTGGACGCCCGCTGGGTCTGGATGAGGCAGAAACAGATCGTGTTCAGGGATCGGACGCCCAGGGAGATCTTCGCCGAGATCGGTCTGCCGCCGGGGCGGAGGGGGCTGATCTGGGGCGCCGACGACTACGCCCTGGGGTTCGCCCGCGCCGCCCTGGAGCGGCAGGCGCAGCTGTGTTTCGTCGTTTCCCGCAGCACGGAGCAGGCGGGCCTGGCCGAGCTGGCCCGGATGGGCATCCCCGATTCCAGCCTGATCGACCGCGATCGCTTTGCGCTTCCCGGGGACATGCCCGATCCGCTGACCGGAGAAGGCCGGCCCAATCCGGCCTACGGGGAATGTTTCATGAAACCGGCGCGCGCCCTGGGCAGCGCGATCTGGGCCATTTTCGGCCCCCGCCTGAGCCCCGATTTCATCGTCGAGCGGTTCGATCAGAGCACCCTTCATTTCAGCACCTTCCTGCTGCGCGATTTCGATGACCATGATGCGATGCCCTGCGGTCATGTGATCGCCCAGGGGCCCTGCAACCGCTCCATCCTCGGCTCGCACATGTACCGGTCCTCCCAGGCCCGGGATGTGGTGCGGCTGCTGGACCGGCGCCTGCTGACCATGGAGCCGGGCGACCTCGAGATCGTCGGCCTCGAAGGCCTGCCGTCGCTCCAGCAGAAGATGCTCGATGGCACGATGAGCAAGCCCAAGGGGGTCGCCCGGGTCCAGGTGGACGCGGCCGGCCGGAGCATCGCCGAGTGCGAGAGCCGCTACCTGGGCGAATCCCTGCTGCGTGCGGACCCCGCGGCCGGCCGCTGCCTGGATCTGCATCTGGCGGACGGGGTCGGCATCCTGACCCTTTCCCGTCCGGAAGCCCTGAACGCCTTGAACGGCGACCTGTTGCGAAACCTGACCGAGGTCGTCGGCTCCATCCGGGACCACGGCGGCGTCGGCGGCCGGGCCATCCGCGCCCTGGTCATCCGGGGTGCCGGGCGGGCCTTCGTCGCGGGGGCCGACGTGACCGAGTTCATCGGCGCGGATGCGGAGCGGGTGCGCGACATCGCCCTTGGATTCCTCGGCCTGTTTGCCGGACTGGAAGGGCTGGCGATTCCGGTGGTGGCGCTCATCGACGGGTTCGCCCTCGGCGGCGGCAACGAACTGGCCATGTCGGCCCATTACCGGGTGGCGACGGAAAACGCGGCGATCGGCCAGCCGGAGATCAAGCTGGGGATCTTCCCGGGCTATGGCGGGATGCAACGGCTGCCCAGGCTGATCGGGCCGCGCAAGGCCTTGGAGATGACCCTCAACGGCGAATCCATTTCGGCGCGGGACGCCCTGGCGCTCGGTCTGGTCGACGTGGTGACGCCGGCCGCCACCGCGCTGGTGGTCGCCTTCCGGGCGGCGAAGGCCTTCGCCGACGGCGGGCGGCCGACGCCGCGCCGCCATTGGGACACGATCGGAGCCGGGCAGCGCGGGGAGCTCGAAGCGCTGCTGGCCGAGCCCGGCGTACGGGCGTTGTCCGGCCCGGCGCTTCCGTCCGGAATCGACCCGAAGGAGGTGAAAGCCGCCCGCGCCTTCGCCGCTGCGTATGCCATCAAGGCGCTCGCGTTCGGCTATGCCCACGGATTCAGGGAAGGCCTGCGCAATGATGCCGAGCTCTTCGGCGCCGTGGTGGCCTCCCCTTCGGGTCAGGAATGGATCCGCCGGTTCGTGGCCAAGGACCCGGTCCAATCGTCGTTCCTGCCGCTGTTGCACACGGCAGAATCCTGCAGGATTCGCTGAACGCTCTCCCGGACCACCAGCGAACCGCCGATCAGGGTCTTCTCGCTGGGACGGCCGGGATCCTTCAGCCGGAGCGCCATGAGTTCCATGGCGTGCTGGCCGATGCGGTGCTTGGAGACCTTGATCGAGGTGAGCGGAGGAGTCATGAAGGCGTTGGAGGGGAGGTCGTCGAAACCCACCAGCGAAACGTCCTCGGGAATGGCGATCCCTGCGTCCTTCAGGGCGTGGGCGCAGCCGTAGGCGACGATGTCGTTGACGCAGAACAGGGCGCTGGGCAGGTCCCGGCGGTCTTTGAGCAGGCGGGCCATGTCCTTCCGGCTCTGGTCGAAGGTGGACTCGATGGCGAACAGGTCGCGCTCGTCCAGGGCCAGGCCGAAAGCGTCCAGGCTCTCCATGAAGCTCCGCTCGCGCAGCCGGAAATTGCGGATCTCAACCCGGCCTTTGACCAGGCCGATCCGCCGGTGGCCCATGGCATGGAGGTACTCCACGACGCTGTAGACCGAGGAATCGTTGTTCATGTCGACGAAATCGAAGTCCAGGGACGTGTGATAGGTGTCGATGAAGACCAGCGGAATCCGCACCCCCCGGAATTTCTCCAGGTCCTCCTCGTCCAGTTCCGTGCCCAGGATGATGGCTCCCCCGATGGAACCCTGCTCCAGGGACTGGAGGATCTCCTCGGGAACGAAATGTTCGTATGAACTCAATTCCAGGGCGCATTGATGGAGCCGGGACTCTCGCTCCAGGCCGTCAATGTAGTCGGCGATGAACACCTGGTGGTTGGGGTTGATAATGTGGCCGTGCTTGGCGATCCGGAGAAACCGGATGGTGCGCACAGCGGGTTCCCGGTCCCGTTTCCTGGAGCGGTAGTCCAGCCTTGAGGCCGCTGCCAGGACCCGCTCCCGGGTTTCGGCACCGACTCCGGGCTTCAGGTTGAGGACCAGGGATACCGTCGCTGGGGACACCTTCGCCTGTTCAGCGATCTGCTTGATGGTGGTGGGCATGGTTGAAGTATAGCGGGGGCGGCGCTCGCATTCGGAAAAGAATTTACTAAAAATTTAATAAACTATTGACATTAAATTTATCACAAATTTAAACATATCTATTGATTTTAGGTAAAAAAGACAAAATTTAAGAAAAAATTAACAGAATTGTTACTCAATTTGATTTTTCAAACGAAATTTTGATTTGAAAATAGCTGAAAATATTTATTTTTTTGTTCGACTCAAGGAACGGATCTGCTCTAATCTTCGGCGACACCAATGAAATTTAGTGAAGCATCCTCCGGGGAGCCTCACATGAACAACTTCCTGAACCGGCCCGAAGCCTTCATGGATGAGATGGTCGACGGGATCCTCGAAGCCCGCCCGGGCCACTTGCGCATGGCCGCCGGCTCAGGTCGCTGCCTCGCCCCGGGGCCGGAAGCCGAGGCAGCGCGGCGCGGCGGAGATCTGCTTCGGGTGCGTGGGTTCCGGCCTGCGCCCCCACTTGCCGGAAACTGAGCCGTATAGAATCAGGAGGGCTGTGGATGTTCGAATTCGAAGCCAGCATACCCACCCACATGGTGATCGGGGAAAGGAGCGTCGAACAGGTTGGCGCCCTGGCCAGGCGATACGGGAAGAATGCCCTCCTCGTGACCGGGCGGACGAGCATGAAGGCCTCCGGATGGACCCGGAGGCTGACCGGGCTCCTCGAGGCCGAGGGGGTCTCCGTCGAGCTCTTCGACCAGGTCGACTCCAATCCGACCCGGGAAACCGTGAACGACGGAGGCAGGCGGGCCTTGGCCTCGAAGCCCGATCTGGTGATCGGCCTCGGAGGCGGCAGCGCCCTTGACGTCGCGAAGGGGATCGCCGTCCTGGCCCGGTTCGGCGGGGACATCTGGGACTATATCGGGGGCAAGGTCATTCCAGGTCCCGCCCTTCCGCTCATCGCCATCCCCTCCACGGCCGGCACCGGCAGCGAGGTGACGAAGTATGCCGTCTTCAGCGATCCGAAGGCAGGCCTCAAAGAGGGCTTCGCGAGCGACTACATCATTCCCCAGGTGGCGATCATCGATCCCGAGGTCATGAGCACGGTGGGCCCCGCCCTCACGGCCAAGGCCGGGGGCGACGCCCTCGCCCAGGCCATCGAGGCCTACCTTACGAAACGGGCCACCCCCTTCTCCGACCTCCTGGCCCTGGAATCGGTGAGACTCAACGCCGAGTATCTTCCCCGCGCCGTCGCCCAGGGCGGGGACCTCGAGGCCCGGCTCGCCATGGGCTGGGCGAGCAGCTTGGCGGGCATCGCGATCACCTACGTCGACGTGGTCATCGGCCATCACGTGAGCGAGGCCGTGGGGGCCATCTACGGCACCCACCACGGGGAGACCGCCGCGGTGCTCCTGCCCTACGCCATGGAGTTCAACCGCGCGGGAACCGAGGATCGCCTCATCCGTATCGCCGGGGCCATGGGCGAGCGGGTGGCGGGCATCCCGAAGCCGGCCGCAGCGGAAAAGGCCATCGCGGCGGTCCGCGGCCTCCTTGCGAGGATCGGCATACCGGCCCGGCTGAGGGACCTCGGCGTGGAGGAGTCGGGCTTCCCCGGGATGCTGGCCATCCTCAAGAACCGGGACGGGGACCTCAAGGCGGGCAACACGAGGGAGATCAACGACGAGAGCGTGGCCGAGTTCGTCAGAATGGCGTTCTAGGCCATCTGGAACCCTTACGGACAGAGGTGGAAAATGAAAGCGAAGTCGCGCGAAAACCAGATCGACCAGCGGCAAAGGCTCAAGGTCACCGACGAGGTGATGGCCAAGCGGGTGAACGACTCGCCCTTCGGCGAGAAGACCAAAGCCTGGCTGCGGAAATGGCAGGAGTTCGAGTCCTTCGGCAATATCGGCTGGGCCCTCTTTGACGCCCCGCCGGTCATGGAGCGCGGGAAGGGAGCCTATCTCTACGACGCCGACGGGAAACGCTACCTCGATCTCCTCTCCGGCTTCTCGGTGTCCACCCTCGGGGAATGCAACGAGGCGATCACGAAGATCATCAGCGAGCAGGCGGCAACCCTGACCCATTACTTCGATCTTCCCCATCCCCAGCGGATCACGCTCGCGGAAAAGCTCTGCAGGCATTCAAGGATCTCGGGCAAGACCAAGGTGGTCTTCGGCGTCACCGGTGCCGACGCGACCGAACTCGCGGTCCGCGCCGCCCGGTACTACACCGGCCAGCCGTATGTCCTCTCTGCCTTCGGCGATTACCACGGGGTCACCTACGGCACCATGGGCCTCACCGGCAAGGGCGGCATGCAGGAGTTCTTCCATCCCATCCTTCCCGACACGGCCGTCGGGCACTTCCCCTTCCCCCACGAATACCGCTCGCCCACGGACAAGTACCCGGGCACCGGCATGGAGTGCATCCGCACCCTTGAAGGCCTGCTCAAGGGGAAGGAGTCGCCTTACGGCGACGGCATGCACGGGGTCAACAACGTCGCCGCCATCCTCGTCGAGCCCTTCCAGAGTTCGGCGGGTTACTACATCCCGCCCAAGGAATACCTCCAGGAGCTCCGGAGGCTGGCGGATGAGCACGGTATCCTCCTCATCGTCGATGAGATCCAGACCGGCCTCGCGCGTAGCGGCAAGCTCTGGGCCTTCGAGCATTCGGGGATCGAGCCCGACATGATCCTCACCTCCAAGGCCCTCGGCGGCGGACTTCCGCTCGCCGCCGTCATCGCCCGCGAAGAGATCCTCAAGGAATGGGCGCCGGGTGCCCATGTTTCGACGCAGGCGGGCAACGTCCTCGCCTGCGCCGCCGGAAACTACGTGCTCGATACCGTGTCGTCCCCCGAGTTCCTCAAGTCGGTCAACGAGAAGGGCGAGTATTTCCAGGCCGGCCTCGACGAGCTCCGCAAGAAGCACAAGATCATCGGCTGCGTTGACCGGCGCGGGCTCTACACGGGCATCGAGCTCGTCCGGGACCGGGCAACGAAGGAGCCGGCGGACAAGGAAGCGGTCTATGTGCGGGAATCCTGCGTGGCTGAAGGGCTCGTCTTCGAAAAGGGAGGCTACTACCACAACCGGATGCAGCTCATCCCGCCCCTGACGATCGAGCGCTCCGAGCTCGACGAAGTGCTCGCCATCTTCGACAAGGTCTTCGGCGCCGCGGAGAAGCAATTCGGCATCGGGTAACGCAAGGACGCCGGACCGGCCTGGTCTGGCCGGCGCTCCGATTTCGACAGGGTGGAAACGGGCCGGTTCTCATTCATTCATGCATCCACGCATGTAACCAAAGGAGGTGCGTATGATCCGCAGGACACTATCGAAAGTAGCCAAGACGGCGGCTTTCATCGCGTTGTCGACCCTGTCGGCCTTCGCCGCCGACAAGGTCACGCTCAGGACCAACTGGCTCTTCTACGGGTCCCACGGCATCTTCTTCCTGGGGATCGACAAGGGCTTCTACAGCGCCCAGGGCATCGACCTCGCGGTACGGCAGGGCAACGGCTCCGGGAACGCGAACCGCCTCGTGGCCAACGGGGAGGACACGTTCGGCTATGTGTCGTGCGCCTCGCTCATCAGCCTGGCAGCCCAGGACGCCCCCATCATCTCGGTGATGGAGGTCGACGCCATGGGCACGGACGCCGTCCTCGCCCGGCCCGACTCGGGCATCAAGAACTTCAAGGACCTGGTGGGCAAGAAGGTGCTCACGACGGCCGGGGCCGGAGTCAACACCTTCTTCCCCGTCGCGGCGAAGAACGCCGGGGTGGATCCGGCCTCCATCCAGCTCGTCAACGTATCCGAGAACGCCCTGGTGCAGAGCTACCTTCAGGGACTCGCGCCGGCCATGCTGGCTGGCATCGACGACAAGCCCGCGGAGATCATCGCCCATGGCGGCCAGCCGCCCGTGCAGATTCCCTACTCGGACTATGGCGTCTACCAGCCCGGCTACGCGATCGTCACCAACAAGGAATTGCTGAAGAAGAACCCGGACCTCGTCCGGCGTTTCGTGAAAGCCACCCTCCAGTCCGTCCAGGCGGCCCAGAAGGACCCCGACAGCTGCATCCAGTCCCTGGTGCGATGGGCGGGCGGGGCGTCCGTGGACGCGAAACAGGCGAGACAGGTGCTGGACGTCACCCTTTCGATCCTCTTTTCCCCCAACAACGCCGCCAAGACATTGGGCCTTAATGTCGACAAGGACTGGGACAGCGCCGTCGGCCTGCTCAAGAGCTACTCCGGTCTGAAAACCGACAAGTCGTACACTGCCTTCTTCACGAACGATTATGTGAAATAGGCCGCACGCAGGCCGTTCCGCCGCCCGCGGCCTCCGCCGCGGGCGGCTCCGGCCGGAGTGATGCCTCGCAACGCGGAAGCCGTCGGGCGCCGCGCGAGCCGGGGGGCAGCGCGGCCCCTGAAGGGGGGATATCGATTTGCCGGACAGCATACGGATCGACAATGTGAAGAAGGTGTTCGAGGGCAGGAAGGACGCGGTGCACGCGGTCGGACCCATGAGCCTCGAAATCGCCAAGGGGGAATTCGTCTCCCTCCTCGGTCCCTCGGGCTGCGGCAAGAGCACCATTCTCATGATGGTGGCGGGACTCATCGAGGCCACCGAGGGCCGCGTCTTCATCGACGGGAACCAGGTCACCGGGCCCCAGACCAACATCGGCATCGTTTTCCAGAGTCCCGTGCTCATGGATTGGCGGGACGTGCTGGGCAATGTCCTGCTCCAGGTCGAGATGCGCAAGCTCGACCGGGAAGCCTACGAGGCCAAGGCCACGGAACTCCTGACCTCTGTCGGGCTCAAGGACTTCCTCCATAAGCGCCCCTACGAGCTCTCGGGCGGCATGCAGCAGCGTACCGCCTTCTGCCGGGCCCTGCTGCACGATCCCCCCCTGGTCCTCATGGATGAGCCCCTCGGGGCCCTCGACGCCATGACGCGGGAACAGCTGCGTCGTGACCTCGAGCGGATGTGGCTCGAGACCGGGAAGACCTTCGTGTTCGTCACCCACGACATCGAGGAGGCCATCCAGCTCTCCGACCGGATCGTCCTCATCACCCCCCGGCCCGGGAAGATCGACCGGATCATCAAGATCGACCTGCCGCGTCCGCGCGACCTCTCCGTCGTGACGAGCCCGGAATTCGCCCGCTACGTGTCCTCCATCAAAGAGGTCTTCATGGGCTACGGCGTCATGTAGGTGAAAGGCGGAATGCATGCTCAAGACCCTTGTCCGTTCGATCAGGACCGCCTTGCTGCCCGTGGGCGCCCTGCTCCTCTTCCTGGTGCTCTGGGAGGTTCTCGTCAGGACCCTGAAGGTCCCCCGCTACATTCTCCCCGCCTTCTCGAGCGTGCTCCAGAGTCTCGGCACCAACCTGCCCGCCCTCCTCAAGCACACCCTCGTGACCGCGGAGGAGACGCTTTGCGGCTTCGCCATCTCCGTGCTCCTCGGCATACCGCTCGCCGTCGTCGTGGCCTTCTCGAAGTTCATGCGCAAGACCGTCTACCCCGCCGCGGTCACCCTGGAGATGGTGCCCAAGATCGCCTTCGCGCCGATCTTCGTGGTTTGGCTGGGCTTCCAGTTCGCGTCGAAGATGGTGGTGGTGTTCCTGGTCTGCTTCTTCCCCATCCTCATCAACGCCGTCTTCGGCTTCCTTTCGCTCGAGGAGAATCTCCAGCGCTTCAGCCAGTCCACGGGCGCCTCGCCTCTCCGGGTCTTCTGGAAGATCCGGTTCCCGGCCGCTCTTCCGGAGATTTTCGTAGGCCTCAAGGGCGCCGCGATCAACGCCACGGTGGGGGCCACCATCGCGGAGTGGGTCGGGGGCAACGCCGGCCTCGGTTACGCCATCACCTCGGCCACGGGGATGTTCCAGACCGACCTCGCCCTCGCCTCGATCCTCGTGCTCACAGCCGTGGGGCTCGCGATGTACGGCCTGGTCGTGATCCTCGAGGCGCGGGTGCTGCATTGGCACATCTCGCAGCGCCAGGGGGAAATATGATGGCGGATGACGCGAAGCGACCCGCCTCCCGCGCGCTGCGGCGAACCCGGAGCGACGCCTGGATGACCCCGGCCGGAGCCCTCGTCTTCTTCGGCCTATGGGAGGCCATCGTGGACCTCCTCAAGGTGCCGTCCTACATGGTGCCCTCGCCCTCTTCCATCTTCGTCCAGCTCGCCAGGAAACTGCCCTACCTCCTCAGGAACCTCTGGGTGACGGGCTACGAAAGCTACGGGGGCTTCCTCCTGGCGGCCGTCATCGGCGTTCCGCTTTCGCTCCTCATCGCCTTCTCGCCCTTCATGAGGAAGACCTTCTACCCGGGCGTCGTGGCCCTCCAGCTCGTCCCGAAGATCGCCCTCGCCCCGCTCTTCATCACCTGGTTCGGCTTCGGGATGGTTCCCAAGATCCTCATCACCTTCCTCGTCTGCTTCTTCCCCATCCTGCTCAACTGCCTCCTGGGCTTCGCCTCGCTGAGCAAGGAAGTGACCTACTTCGCCCGGACCACGACTGCCGGGGGCCTGCGGACCTTCTTCCTGATCCGGCTACCCGCGGCCCTTCCCCAGATCTTCGTCGGCTTCCGCTGGGCGGCGGTCAACGCCACGGTCGGCGCGACGGTCGGCGAGTGGGTGGGGGGCGACGCCGGCCTCGGCTACTACCTGCAGATCCAGACCGGCGAACTCCACATGGACATCGCCTTCGCGACCATCTTCGTGCTGGCCCTGCTCGGGCTGAGCCAGTATTACCTCGTCCGGTTCCTGGAGCGCCGCTTCATACCCTGGCACGTCTCCCAGCGGTCGAACGGCGCGGCCAAGGCATTCTAGCCTGATTGGAGGATATATGAAAAAGTTCATGAACAAGCCCGGGGGGTTTGTCGACGACATGATCCAGGGCATCCTCGCGGCCCATCCGGAGCAGCTCCGCTGCGTGGCGGGCGAGCTTCGCTGCCTGGTGAACGCGCGGACCCACGAGGGCAAGGTCGGCATCGCCACGGGCGGCGGCTCAGGGCATCTGCCCCTCTTCCTCGGCTACGTGGGGGAGGGCATGCTCGACGGCTGCTCCGTGGGCGGCGTGTTCCAGTCGCCGAGCTCGGAACAGATGCTCGAGGTGACGAAGGCCATCGACCGGGGAGCGGGAGTGCTCTACATCTATGGCAACTACGGCGGAGACATCATGAACTTCGATATGGCCGCCGAGATGGCCGGCGCCGAGGACATCCAGGTGGCGCAGGTCGTCGCCGGAGAGGACGTGGCCTCTTCGCCCAAGGGCCAGGAGGCCAGGCGCCGGGGCGTGGCGGGCATCTTCTTCGTCTACAAGGTCGCGGGAGCCAAGGCCGCCGAGCTCGCGCCGCTCTCCGAGGTCAGGCGCGTGGCCGAGAAGGCTGCGGCCAGCGTCCGGACCATGGGCGTCGCGCTCTCGCCCTGCATCGTGCCCGAGGTCGGCAAGGCATCCTTCAGCCTCGGCGAGGACGAGATGGAAATCGGCATGGGCATTCACGGAGAGCCGGGCATCGAGCGCGGCCGGCTGCGTCCGGCCGACGAGATCGTGGCGCAGATGATGGCCAAGATCCTCGGCGACCTCCCGTTCGTGAGGGGAGACGAGGTCGCGGTGCTGGTGAACGGCCTCGGCGCCACGCCCAAGGAGGAGCTCTACATCCTCTACCGCAAGGTCGGCCTCATCCTCGAGGAGGCGGGCATCGCGGTCCATCACGTCTACGTGGGCGAGTTCGCCACCTCCATGGAGATGGCGGGCGCCTCCATCTCCCTCCTCAAGCTCGACTCCGAGCTCAAGGCCCTCCTGGGGCGGCCCGCGCGGACGCCGTTCTTCGAGCAGACCCAACTGTAAAGGCTGATTTCCATGGAGAGCATAGGTCTCAAGGAACTGAAAGACTATTTCAAGCTGCTCGCCTCGGCCATGGAAGCGAACAAGGAGGATCTCATCGCGCTCGACAGCGTGATGGGCGATGCGGATCTCGGCCTGACGATGGCCGCCGGCTTCTCCGCCGCGGCCCGGGAGGTCGAGGTATCCGCCGATCCGGATCTCGGCAAGCGCTGCATCAAGGCCGGCATGGCCATGGCCAAGGCCGCGCCCTCCACCATGGGCACCTTAATGGCGACGGGCTTCATGCGGGGCGGGGCGGCCGCCAAGGGCCGAGCCGAGCTCGAGCTCGGCGGGGTCGCGGACTTCTGGACGGCCTTCGTCGGGGGGATCATGGAGCGGGGCAAGGCCGGCCCCGGAGACAAGACGGTGATCGACGCCCTCTTCCCGGCGGCCGAGTCCTTCCAGCAGAGCCGGGCGAAGGGCCTCGCCCTGGGCGAGGCCGCGTCCCTGGCCGCCGCGGCCGCCGCGGCGGGACTCGAGGCCACGAAGTCGATGGTGGCTCAGCGCGGCCGCGCCGCCTACTACCAGGAAAAATCACGGGACAAGCAGGACCCCGGCGCGACCGTCGGGGCCATCGTCATGAAGTGTTTCGCCGATTTGCTCGCCTAGGGCGAGCGCGGTCCGAGGGGTACAGGACATGGAAAAGCTCATCCTCGATTGTGCGGAGGCGAACCGCGAAAGCTTCGCCCGCTGAGGACTGCCTCGTGGTGGAACTCGCGGACCCATTCGGAGTGGAAATAGAAGTGACCTAGGAACAGCGGAAATCCACAACCGCGACACAGGAGGAATGCCATGCGGACCCAGTTGTATTCAGCGGCTGAATTGGAGGAGCTCCGAGGCATCAGCGTGCCCACCCTCGCCAACGCCTTGGAGACCTTCAGGGTGGTCAATCCCAACTCGGGCTGCTGCGATGCCTCCATCAAGTGCAGGTTCCCGGGCCTGCCCGCCATGATCGGCTACGCCGTGACCTCCAAGGTCACCACCGACCTGGCCCTCGGGACGGTCCTCCATGGCATCGACGAGCATGCCTACTGGGACTTCGTGAACTCCCTGCCAGGCCCCAAGGTGGCTGTCTGCAAGGACGTCGACGATCCCTCCTTCGGGGCCATGTGGGGGGAGTTCAATTCCAACGTCCACCGCGCCCTGGGCTGCGAGGGGGCCATCGTGGACGGGGCGGTGCGGGATCTCGACGGCGTGGTGAATCTAGGTTTCCGCTTCTTTTCACGGGATGTCCATCCCTCCCACGGGAATGGCATTTTCATAGACTACGGTTCGCCCGTGCGCATCGGCGGGCTGGAGATCGAGACCGGGGACCTGCTCATCGCTGACCGGCACGGCATCCTGAAGATTCCGGAGTCCGTGCCGGCTCGGGAACTGATCGCCGCGGCGAAGGAGATCGACCGGCTCGAGAGCGAGGTGTTCGCCTTCTGCCAATCGCCGGGCTTCAGCGTCGAGGGGCTCAAGGAGCTCGATTTGAGCGTGCAGAGACGTTGGCCCAATGCGATCCGGCCCGACGGGGTGGAGGGCCTGGAAGGCCATTCGCATTAGAACAAGAGTTCCTCTCTGATTTCAGCCGGACATACGTGCCGAGTAGCCCAGGACCGCCTCGAGCTGAGCGGGGCCGTCCAATCCCGCCTCGTGCATGACCGCCTCGGCTTGGCCGCTCCCGGGATACCGGTCCTGGCGGAAGGGATGGAGGGATCGCCGCTGGCCCTCCTCCGAGCCTACCCAACGGAGGAGCGTAGGCAAGGTGAACCCGGTGATGCCCATCGCTTCCGCCCGGCGCTCCGCGGGGAAAATCTCTTCCTGCCGCTGGAGCGGCAGCAGGTCGAACAGCTCATAGCTCGAGACGCAGAAGATATTGAAACGCAGGCCGCGCCGGTCGAGCTCCGGCAGGACTTGCTCCACGAAGGTATAGGTCGCGCCGCTTTCCTGGAGGACGATCGTGCCGTGGTATGGCCTTGCGGAGGGGTCGGCGGTCCGGAGCGCGTAGACCCCCTCCGCGGCGGCCGTGGCCGGCGGCAAAGCGAGCGCCCTGCGATCCGGCACCCTCTCGTCCGGGCGGGTCACGAAGACGGAGATCACGGCCGGCCGTGCCTGCAAGGCGGCGATGAGGAGGGGCCAGAGCTCTTGCGGCTCCCAGGGCGTCAGCGAGATCGCGATGCCTCTGGGGAAATCGCCCTGCAGGAGTTGCAGAGCTTGCGGGTCCGCGTGGGTGGGCCCGTCCTCCCCGGTCTTCAACCCGGCATGGGCGCAGACGATGATGAAAGGCCTGAACGGCTCGCCTGTCACGTCCCTGCGCGCCTGCTGCCCGATCCCGTGCAGGCGGGCGGGAATATGCTGCAGCGCGGCGATGAAGGCTGCGTACGACGCGCTTATTCCGATGTTCCGCCCGAAGGCCGAGACGCCGGCCATGAAGGCTCCCATGGCGTCTTCACAGATCCCGCCGCAGGCGACGATCCGCGAAAGCGGATTCGTGGAGGCATTGAAGAACCCGTCGGCAAAGCCTTTCCCTATGGTGTTGGCGTTCGTCGAGCCGAGAAGATCCGCCGCGGCCCCGATGAAGCCCCCCTTGGTTGCCCTGTTCAGGTAGTTGACGACGTCGGAGAGGGCCGCGCGCAGCGTCGCGCTCGAACCCGGGGCGAGGGTAAGCTCAGGGGGAATGGAATCGGGACGGATTTCCGGCCCATAAATGGGTGCGATGTCGGGCTTCGATGGCGAAACGGAGCGGCGGCGCGCATCGAGGCGGCTGCGGCTATCCGCCACCCGGCTCGCCAGGCCCCGTGCCCACTCCGGGTTCCCGCAAACGGCCTGCCGCACGACGAGAAGCGAGTCCCAGAAGTCACGTTCCGTCTTTTCGGGTTCGGGAGCGCCGCCGATTCGGGGGAACCGCGCCCCGAACGCGTTCTCGAATGCCTCGAGGGATTGGTAATACTCGGGGGAGCAGAACTTGTGTCCGGCGCCGTGCGATGCGCGACCTTCGATGCCGTACTTCCACCCCTTGACCGTTCGATAGACGATGGCCGTGGGTTGCCGGTTCCGTTCCTCCGCCGCCAGGGTCTGCGCGGCGATGACCTGTCCGAAATCGAGTCCGTCCCTTACGCTGATGACGTTCCAATCGTTCAGGAAGGCAAGTTCGGCAGGGTCCCATTGGACATAATCGCCGGGAATCCCGTCGGCCCTGCAGACCCGGTTGCTGTCGATCGACGCCTGGTTCCAATCGACGTGGAGAAGGGCATTGTCAAGCTGTGCGGCGCTTGCCAAGGCGAGCGCCTCCGAGACGCGGCCGGCGGTCATCCCTCCCTCGCCTTCCAGAATGTGCACGCGCGGCGCATTCTCTCGACCGTAGGCATCCATCGCCCCCATCGCGAGCCCGAGCGAAGCCGGCACCCCGACTCCGGAGGCTCCGGTGGCGAGCCTGACGAAGGGAGTGAGGGGCGTCGGATGCCCGTCGAGGGCCTTCGACCTGAATTCGCGAAACAGCTCCGTCCGCGTCGTCGGATTGCGCCGGAATCCGAGAAGGTCTTCGAGTCTGAGCTGGTCTTCGCGCCCGGGCGCGAGCTCGGGGAGACCCGCCAGGACAATCTCGTTCCGAAGCCCCCCGTGCCAACAATGTTGAGACAGAAAGTCTTCACTCGTCTCAGTTATGGTGGGCATGGAAGGAATGGGAATGTCGAAGGTCGTGAATTTAGGAAATGGCGAGGTCTCATTGCCCCGGC
>TBL_comb47_HYPODRAFT_10005304_pt1 | contig 14427 bp, 11 predicted proteins | sample TroBogypolimnion_40_FD_10682 | JGI IMG/M metagenome (IMG submission 10682)
ATGTAGCTGGACCCGGCGCGGGCGGCTTCGGCGGGGGTCATCACGCGTTTTTGGTCATCGCCGCCGGCGTCTCCGGCCGGGCGGATTCCGGGCGTCACGAGCTGGATGTCGGCCGGGAGCTGGCTGCGCAGCATGGGCACTTCCAGCGGCGAGCAGACGAGTCCGCGCAGGCCGGAGGCGGCGGCGAGTTGGGCGAGGCGGGTGACTTGGGCGTCGGCGGCGGACGTGACCCCGGTGTCGTGGAGCGCGGCGGTGTCCATGGACGTGAGGACGGTGACCCCGAGCAGGAGCAGCCGCGGGTTGGACTGTTCCTGGGCCTGGCGGGCGGCGGTCATCATTTCGCGTCCGCCGGACGTGTGAATCGTGAGCATGCCGATGGGTAGCGGCGCGAGGGATTCGACGGCCTTGGCGACGGTGTTGGGGATGTCGTGGAGCTTGAGATCGAGGAAGATACTGAAGCCCTCGTCGGCGACGGCGCGCACGTAGTCGGGGCCGTAGGCGGTGAACATCTGCAGGCCGATCTTCACCCACCGCAGGGAACCGCGGAGCTGGCGGAGCAGGGGTGCGGCTGCTTCGCGGGTGGGGACGTCGAGGGCCAAAATGAGGTCGCAAGCCATGGCGAAAAAGGCTGACGGCCCGGGCCCGGCATCGCCAATGTTTTATTTGCCCGTGAACCCTGTTGTCCTCGCCTGTCCCGCCAAGCTGAACCTGCTCCTCGCCGTCACCGGCCGGCGGGCGGACGGCTTCCACGAGCTGGTGTCGGTGGTCGCGCCGGTGGCGCTGGCGGACACGCTGACGGTCGAGCCCGCGGCGGAGTTTTCGCTCAGCTGTGACGATCCGGCGGTGCCCGCGGACGACACGAACCTGGTGCTCAAGGCGGCCGTGGCATTTCGCGCGGCCACAGGTTGGCGCGGAGGGGCCAAGTTCAATTTGAAAAAACGCGTTCCCGCTGGTGCTGGCCTGGGAGGCGGGAGCAGCGATGCGGCATCGGCGCTCGCGGCGCTGAACCAGCTGGCGGGGAATCCGCTGGCGCCGGAGGCGTTGGCGGCGGTGGCGGCGGGCGTGGGCTCGGATTGCGCGCTGTTTCTTGCGGGCGGCCCGGTCGTGATGCGCGGACGCGGGGAAAGGGTGGAGCGACTGCCGGAAGCCACGGCGACGCGGTTGCGGGGACGCCGGGTGTTGATTTTCAAGCCGGCGTTTGGCGTGGCGACACCGTGGGCCTACGCGCGGCTCGCTCAGCGAAACCAAGGCGCGGCCAAGTCGAAGGGCTACCAGACGCCGGCGCAGGCGGAGAAGCGGCTGGCGGCATTTTTGAGCGCGGTCGAAACGGGGGCGGGGTTGGAAGGAATTCTATTCAACGATCTGGAAGCGCCGGTCTTCGGCAAATTCGTCGCGCTGCCGCTCCTGCTGGAGCATCTGCGGCATCGCTTCGGGCTGGCGCCGCGGATGAGCGGCAGTGGCAGCGCGTGCTTTGCGTTGCTGCCGGACGGCGCGCCGGTGGCGGCGATCGTGGCGGCGGTGCGGGCGGAATGGGGCGATTCGACGTTCGTGGTGGAAACGGAGTTGTTGTAGGTCGAAGGAACCGCCGGATGTCGGGCGTAAAGCCCGACCCACGGGGGCGGACGTCGGGCGCAAAGGCCGGTCGGAATAAATCCGAGTTCGGAGAGCCAACTTCCACAAATCCGCATTGACGCATCCCGCGGGGCGGACCGTTATCGTTAACGCCGTCCGCGCGTTCCCCCGCGCTGCGGCGCTCCGCAACCACATGGCCAACCAAGGCAAAGTTGAAATCACCGTGCCGGGCATCTCTGCCTCGCAGGGGATCGCCTATGGCCAGATTTTCGTCTTCATCCAGAGCGACGTCGAGGTGCCGAACTACCAGGTCGACGCCGACAAGCGCGTGGCCGAGGTGGCGCGGTTTGAGAAGGCGCTCGTCGCGACGCGGCAGCAGATATCCAAGATCAAGAACGAGGTGGAGAAAAACCTCGGGCCCGAGGAGGCGATGATCTTCGACGCGCACCTGCTGGTGCTCGAGGACCAGGCGCTGATCGGCGAGACGATCCGGGAGTTCGAGACGTCGGGGCGGAACATCGAGACGTGCTTCAACCAGATTTCGTCGCGTTACATCCAGGCGTTTTCCGAGATCGACGACGAATACCTGCGCGAGCGCGCGGGCGACATCCGCGACGTCGCGCAGCGCGTGCTGCAGAACCTGCTGGGCCAGGCGGAGAACAGCCTGAGCAAGCTGGCCGACAAGCGCATCGTGGTCGCGACGGACATCTCGCCGTCCGATTCCGCGAGCATCGACCGCGGGCAGGCGCTGGCGCTGGTGACGGATTCCGGCAGCCGCACGAGCCACGCGGTGATCGTGGCGCGCTCGATGAAGGTGCCGGCGGTGGTGGGCGTGCGGGATCTGACCACGCGGGTGCACAACGGCGACTGGGCGATCGTCGACGGCTACGACGGCATCGTCATCCTCAACCCGTCGGAGACGACGCTGTTCCGTTACGGCAAGATCCAGGAACAGAAGAAGACCTTTGAGTCGCGCCTGCTGAAGGCCAACGACCAGCCGGCGGTCACGCTGGACGGCGCGAAAGTTTCGCTGATGGCCAACATCGAGCGCGTGGACGAGCTGCCGATGGTGAACGAATACAAGGCGCAGGGCGTCGGGCTGTATCGCACCGAATACCTGTTCCTCAATTCCGCGCGTCTGCCGACCGAGCAGGAGCAGTTCATCGCCTACCAGACGGTGGTGAAGGCGCTGGCGCCGCACCCGGTGATCATCCGCACGCTGGATATCGGCGGCGACAAGCCGATGATGGGTCATCCGCATCTTTTTCCGAAGGAGGACAACCCGTTCATGGGCTTCCGCGCGATCCGGTTTTGCCTGGTGCACACGGACATCTTCAAGGACCAGCTGCGCGCCATCCTGCTCGCGAGCGCCTACGGCAAGGTGCAGCTGATGTATCCGATGATCAGCGGCGCGGAGGAACTGGCGAAGGCCAATGTCGTCCTCGAGGAGTGCAAGGCAGAGTTGCGGGCCCGCGGCGCGGCGTTCGATGAGAAACTGGATGTCGGCGCGATGATCGAGATCCCGAGCGCGGCGGCGACCGTGGACTTGCTCGCGAAGCAGTGCGCATTTTTCAGCATCGGAACCAACGACCTCATACAATACCTGCTCGCGATCGACCGCGTGAACGACCGGATCGCGCATCTCTACGAACCGACGCACCCCGCGGTGATCCGGACGCTCAAGCAGGTCGTGGACGAGGCGCACAAGCGGGGCGTGCCCGTCAGCGTCTGCGGCGAGATGGCCGGCGACCCGATTTTCACGCCGCTGCTGCTGGGCCTGGGGGTTGACGGCCTGAGCATGTCACCGGCGTGGCTGCCGTCGGTGAAATACCTCGTGCGCGCGATGACGATGGCGGATGCGAAGGCGCTGGCGGCCAAGGCGCTCGAAATGAGTTCGCCCAAGGAAATCTACGCGATGTGCGATGCGTTCTATCGCGAGCGGGTGAAGCTGGAGTGAGGGACGGAAGTCGGTTTCACGCCAAGCCGCCAAGACGCAAAACCGGACGGCCGTGTCACGCCGCGGTGACGGGCCACATCGGGGGGAACTGGGGGCCGCGGAATTTTTCTCCGGGGGCGGGGTGCTCGGGGTAGCGGACCATCATCCACTCGTTCATGTGGACCTGACCGGGGCGGTAGGTGCATTCACCGGACATGACGTGGGAAACAATGGCACGGCGGCGGGAGGGCGAGAAATTGCGGTCGCTGCCGTGGAGCAACAGCCCGTGGTGGAAGCCGACGGCGCCCTTGGGAATGATGAGCGGCACCTCGCGCGTCACGAAACCGTCAGGCAGCTTGGGCTTTTGCGTGTCGTTGCCCGTGATGCCGTCGGGGAGCGTCCAGATGCCGAGCTTGTGGCTGCCCTCGAGGAAAACCATGGGGCCGGACTCGGGGAGCACGTCGTCGAGCGCGATCCAGCAGGTGACGGTGCGGCACTCGGCGATCATCTGCCAGTAGGCCCAGTCCTGGTGATAGGTGACGACGCGGCCGCCGTGCGGCGGCTTGTCGAGGAGCTGGTCGTGCCACATGCGGATGCTCGGGGCGTTGATGAGCTGGGCGGCGACGTGGCCGATTTTCGGGCTGAGGACAGTGCGGGCGAGGGTGGTGTCGGCCTTCCAGGTGTTGTCGATCTTGATGAGGTCGACCGGCTCGCGACGCAGCGTGACGACGTCGGGTGGGGCGCCCTTGTCGAACTTGCCGGCGATGACGCGGTCGGCGGCGGCGTTGATCTCGTCCACCTCGGCGTCGGAAAAGAGCTTTCTGTGGATGTGGTAACCACGCTGGTCAAAGAGAGCGATTTGCTCGGGCGTGAGCGTGGAGGAGGCGAGGGAGGGCATGGGGAAAAAGGAGATGCGCCGGGACGTTCGACGCGACCAGTGCGGCTGGCAAGAGCGCAGGGGCGAAAATTCACCGCCGGCACAGGCTGGGCGGAAGATAGCCGGGAAAGATCCGGGCGGCCTAGCTCTCGTTCAGACCTCTTTTTCGACCTCGGGAAAGGCCTTGGCGTAGCGGCAGACCTCCACGGAGGCGCGGAGCCCGCCGGTCCAGAATGGGTCGCGCTCGTAGAGCGCGATGACGTCGGCGTATTTCTCGACGTCGACAATCCACAGCCCGCCGATGGACCGGTCATCCGACTCGTGGCGCATGGACCCGGCGACGCGGACCTTGTCGCCCTGCGCGCGGAGAAACTCGAGATGCGCGTCCATCAACTGCGGCCGCAGGTGACGCATGGCGGGATTGTCGCGGAATTGGACAATGAAGAGCATGGGGAAACCAGTAAGGGCAGGATGAAGGCGGTGGCGGATTGAGTCATGTTCTAAATCATTCCGGCGTGATGCCGTAGGAGGTAGGTCGGGCTTTGCGCCCGACAAGAAACAACGGCATGTCGGGGATAAACCCCGACCTACATTGGCCAGCCTGATTTTCACCAGGCCGAGAATACTCCGAACCGGTCATGGCTCGACCGTATCAGATCGGATTATTTTCCCGACTTGATCCCGCTCGCCAGCAGCGTCTCGAAGCGGGGTTCATTTTCCTCGCGGGCGACGGCGGTGACTTCGACTTTCGTGAAGCCGGCTTTTTTCAGGAAGCCGTGCAGGGCGCTTTCCTTGAAGCCGAGCCAGACGTCGGCGTAGAGCTCGCGGGCTTTTTCGAAGCCGTGCTCGTTCAGGTCGAGGATGAGCACCTGACCACCGGGCTTGAGGATGCGGAACGCCTCGTTGACGGCGGTTTGCGGGTGCTGGGCGTGGTGCAGCGCCTGGCTGAGGATGGCGAGATCCACGGAGCGGTCGGGCAGGGGGACGTCCTCGATATCGCCCTGCTTGTAGGCGAGGTTGGCGAGGCCGTTCTTCTGGGCGAGCTCGGTGCCGACCTCGACCATCTTGGCGGAGTTGTCGATGCACCAGACCTGCTTCGCGCGGCGGGCGAGCAATTGGGAGACGAGGCCCTCGCCGGCGCCGAGGTCGGCGATAGTGATGGCGGGGGTGAGCCGGAGCGCGAGATGGCCGAGGGCCTCCCACGAGCGGCCGGGGCAGTAATTCTTGCCGAGGCGGCCGGCGATGAGGTTGAAATACTGCTCCTGCGTGCGGCGACGTTTTTGGAGGATGCGGTCGAGATTGACGCGGTCGTCACCGAGCGAGGCCGACTCGGCCACGGAGTCGATCGCGGCGCGGAGGAGCGTGAGCGACCGAGGCGCGAGAGTCGGGCGCAGGGAATAGAAGGCCTTCTTGCCCTCGCGGCGGTCGGTGACGAGGTCGGCCTGGCGCAGGAGGGCGAGCTGGGACGAGATGCGGGACTGGCCCATGCCGAGGATTTCCTGCAGCTCGGCGACGGAGAGTTCCTCGCGCGAAACGAGGGCGAGGAGCCGCAAGCGAGTGGGGTCGGAGAGGATTTTCAGGATGTCCCAGGAAGCGTTCACGCGGGAGGGAGATTGGGGAAATAGCGGAGGAAAAGCAATTTCCGACGGGGAAGCGCGGCGTTCGGAATTTATCGCGAAAGCGCGAAAGGGCGGAAACGCGAAACGACAGAGGAATGAGATGAACCGGAATTCCTTCGCGTTTCCGCCCTTTCGCGCTTTCGCGATTGGATCGGGGCACAAAAAAGCCCCGACCCTGCGGTCGGGGCTGAAGTTTGACACTCGCTCCGGCTCAGCTGGCGTAGCGGGCGATGCTGACGATGGTGTAGGTCTCGTCGGACGTGCCGCTCTTCACCTTGACGGCGTCGCCGGGCTTCTTGCCGAGCAGCGCCGCGCCGAGGGCGGTCTTGTAGGAGATGATGTGCTGGTCCGGGTCGCCGTCCCAGGCGCCGAGGATGGTATAACGGACGTTGCTGCCAGTGCTCTCGGGGCGAACCTCGACGACGGTGCCGGCGGCGACCTGGTCGGTCGACGCTTCCTTGAAGTCGGTGATGCGGGCGCGGCCGAGGTCCTTCTCGAGGTTCGTCTTCTGCGCCATGAGCACCTGCTGGTCCTGCTTGGCCATCTTGTACTCGGAGTTTTCCTTGAGATCGCCGTGCTCGCGGGCCGTGGCGATGGCCTTGGAATTCTCGGGAATCTTCTTGGAGACGATGATCTCGTATTCCTCGCGCTTGCGCTCGTAGGAGGCCTTGGACACGAGGAGCTGCTCCTCCTTGCCCTCGGCATCGGCGGCGACGAGCGACTGGATCTTGGGGAAGATTTTGATGAAGCGGGCGAGCAGGGACTTCTTGGTGAGTTCCTCGAAGCCCTGGTTGAGCATGAGGGTGTTCGCGAGATCGCGGGCCGTTTCCGGGTCGGCGGTCGAGAGCAAGTCGGCGATGAGGTCGGTATCCTCGCTGAGGATGTCGGCCAGCGGGATGCGGCGGGCGCTGGAAGCCTGGAGGGCCTCGTAGTCGATGGCGAAGAACACGGCGCCGAGGAGGCGGGGCGTGATCAGGTCATTGAGCAGCTTCGCGAACTTCTTGGAGTGGCGGTTCTTGACGATCCAGAGGAGGACCGGCGCGCGCAGGTTCTGCTCGGTCTGCCAGCGCTTCAGGGCGGCGGCGAGCTCGTCGGCGTGGCCGTTCTCGATGAGGAAGTTGATGCACTCGGTGGTGAACTTGCCCTGCGACGTCTTGAGCAAGTTGAAGACGATGTCGCGGGCCTCGATGGGGTGGGTGACCTTGACGAGCTCGAGGAAGGCCGACTGGAAATGGACCGGGATCTTTTCCGCGATGGCGGGGAGATCGCGGGCGTTGGCGATGAGGGCGGCCTGGGAAGGCTCGAAGACCTCGTCGGAGCCGGCGAGTTTGGCCAGGTCATCACGGACCGCGGCGCCGTAGAGGCGCTCGGACGCGTCGAGCTGGTTGGAGTCCTTCACGCCGTCGGCGACGGTCTTGAGGATGGCGAGGAGGTCGGTCTTGATTTCCTTCTTGGCGACGGTGGCGACGAGCTCCTCGGCCAGCGCGATGCGGCGGCGGGCGGAGCGGGTGCCGTGGAACTGCTCGAGGATCTCGTCCTCGGCGGAGACGGGCGTCTCGCGCAGGATGAAGCACTCGGTCTTCTTTTCGGGAACGGAAATGCGCGGGTCCTTGCTGACGGCCTTCTTGGCGGTGGACCACCACTTCTTGTATTTGTCCTCACCGACGACCTGCGTGAGCGTGATCTCGAGGTCGATGGCGCTGGTGGCGTGGTTCGGGTAGGCCTCGAGGGCCTCGGCGATGAGCTGGGCCGGATCGTCGGCGATGAGCTCGGCGATCTTCTTGGGCTCGGTCTCCTTGCGGACGAGCAAGTGCTTGGCGGGGAGGACCTCCATCGTGTTGAGGCAGAACGCCGGGTCCATGGCGTGGGACTTCTTGCCCTTGAAATCGATCACGAGGCGCTGCGCGGAGTCGTCGTAGGACTTGATCTGGCCGAAGCCCCAGCTGCGATGAATGACGTAAGCGCCCGGTTCCATCGCCTCGAGTTTGGCTTTGGCCGCCTTGAGGGAGGGGTTTTTGGCAATGAGCGCGGAGAGGGCTTCGGAATTCATAGTTACGAAAGTGATGGCCTGAACGGGATAGTTGAGCGGAGAATGGCTAACCTTGTCAAACAGTGTGTCGAAATCGTCTCTCCCCCCCGCATCGCCCGTCCGTCTAACCGCATGGCCGGCGGCGGTTAACCTGCTGGCCCGCTGGCTCGACCGGCGGGAACGCATCGACGAGTTGATCGACTCGTTGCCGCCGGGCCTCAGCAGCGCTGAGCGCGCCCGGTGCCAGCACCTCGTCTTTGGCGTGGTCCGGCACTATGGGCGATTGGAGAGCGCGTTGAGCCGGCTCGTGTCGCATCCGCCCCGTTTTCCGACCCGCGCGGTGCTCCTGATGGCGGGCTACGAACTGATCGAGGCGGCGGATTCACCCGCGGCCGACGGGCTCGTGGCGAAGATCGTCCACCATGCGGTGGAGCAGACCAAGGCGGTGGCGAGCAAGTCGGAGGCGGGCTTGGTGAACGCGGTCGTGCGCAAACTGGCGTTGGCGCTCGCGGTCCCGCCCCCGCCAAGGCTGGCCTCGGCGGACACGCTGGCGGAGTATTTCTCGCATCCCGACTGGCTGGTGAAGCGGTGGCTAGTGGACTTCGGCGCGGAGTCGACGCGGAAGCTGCTCGAGTGGAACCAGCAGCCGGCGACCGTCTATGCGCGTTGGCGTCCGGACATTACAGAAGCCGTGCCCTCGTCCACCGAGCCTACGGCGGGCAGGCCGGAATTCCTGAAGCCCACGCCATGGGCGGGGTTTTATGAAGTGCCGTCCGGCCAGTGGTCGAAAGTCGAGCCGTTGCTGAAGAGCGGGAAAATCTACCTGCAAGACCCCGGCACGCGCCTGGCGGTGGAACTGCTCGCGCCGCAAGCCGGCGAGACGGTGCTGGACGGGTGTGCGGCCCCGGGCGGCAAGAGCCTGATGATGGCGGATGCCATGAAAACCGGGAAGATCGTGGCGATGGACCTGCCTGGTCCGCGCATTGCGCGGTTGAAGGAAAACCTGTCACACACCCAGGGCGTGGAAATTGCGCTGGTGCAGGCGGACCTGCTGGCGAATCCGGCTCCCACGCTCTTCGCGCACAAATTGCCGGACAGTTTTTCCGCGGTGTTGATCGACGTGCCGTGCTCCAACAGCGGGGTGATGCGTCACCGGGCCGACGTGAAATGGCGGCTGGAGCCGCGGGATTTCGAGAAGCACGGCCGGCAGCAGCTCGCGCTGTTGCACGCGGCCGCACGGCTGGTCGCGCCGGGCGGGCGCCTGGTTTATTCGACGTGCAGCATCGATCCCGACGAGAACGAGCGCGTCATCAAGGCCTTCTTCGACAGCCGCGCCGGCGGCCCCTTCAAGCTGGCGGGCAGCGCAATCAGCCAGCCGTGGGTGACCGGACACGATGGCGGGTCGGCGTTCTTGCTTCGCAAGAGTTGATAGCTGAAGGATGAAGGTTGAAAGACCGGAGGCGGATGGGCCTCGGCTATCATCGTTTAGCAATCAGGGTTACTGAGGCTGGGCGTTTGGAGACTGAATGCCGAAGGACCGGCAGCCGACCGGGATCGGCATTCAACTTTCACCTTTCAACTTTCAACCACCGGCGCTCCGCGCCGGCCTAGGGGACCAAGTCGAAGACGTTGAGGCGCTGGGGGACTTCCTGCGGGCCGTTGAGGAACGTGAACTCGATGGCGGTGGCGGTGGCGACGAGGAGTTCGTAGCGGCGGATGTCCCATTTGGCGACGGGCTCGCCGTTGATGCGGGTGACGAGATCGCCGGGCTGCACGCCGGCGGCGGCGGCGGGAGAGTGGGGCACCACGCTGGCGACGCGCCAATACGCGGGAAGCTTGGTGAAGCTCAGGCCCGCGCTGCGGCTGGGTTCCGGGGGAATTGGCGCGGGATTGTCGCGCTGGAACGTCACCTGGTTGTGTTCCTGGTCGAAGGTGACCGTGAAATTCCGCAGGACACCGCCGCCGAGCGAGGCGAGTTCGTCGGTCAAGTCCGCCACCGGGCGCGGGAGCGCGTATTGGCCGATGGTCAGCGTGGCGGCGAGACGGCCCACGCGCTGGGTGCGGTCGCCGGTGGAGGTACCCAGCGTATGGCCCTGCCGGGGGGCGACGGCGAATTCTGGGTCGAGTCCGACGGGGTTGATGCTGAGCCCGCGATCGCTGCCGGAGTCGATCAGCGCGGCGAAGACCTTGTCGCCAAGGCGGACGGGGATGATCGGGGTCTTGCGGTCGTTGTTGAACGCGATCGTGGAACCGCCGTGCGGCGGAGTGGCGCTGCGGCGCTGGAGCAGCACCTGGCTGTGGGGATAGTCGAGCGTCAGGACCGTTTCGCGAAACAGCGGGAAACCGAGGATGGCGTCGATTTTCATGCCGAGGTGGGCGGAGAGCGGGCCGCAGTCGTAGACGAGGACCTGGACGTCCTCGAAGCGCGCGCCGTCGAGCTCGAGGCGGCCCAACATGGTGGGGGCGAGGAGGGCGGTGTCGCCTCCGGCGGACTTTACACGCACGAGGGGCGTGTCGGGCGGGAACGGATTCTTCACGCCGTAGCGCGCGGCGAGCTCGGGCGAGACCAGCGTCACGGACGCGCCGGTATCGATCAGGAAATGATAGGGCCCGTGCTTGTCCCACTTGGCCTCCACCACGAGGTAGTTGGAAACCGTGAGCGCGGAGAGGATGACCGGGGGCGAGTCGAGCTTGGTGCGGCCGGGCCGCGGGGGTTCGCGGTGAAACGAAATGCAGCCCGTGACCAGCGCGAGCGCGACGAGGGCGGCGGGCCAGCGAAGAAGGCGGGACAGGGCGGCGGCGGTGGACACGGTGGAGCAAACACGAAAAACGGTCCCGCGCGCGACGCCAAGGCACAAACGACGCGGGCTACTTGTCGCTGGTCTTGCCGGTCTCGACGTGAAGCTTGTGGAGCAACCGGTGGAGAATGGGCATCAGGAAGAAGCCCACGGTGGTGAGGAAGACCACCCCGCTGAAGAGCGAGTAGGTGCCGACAAAGAGGCGGCCGCCCACGGACTTGATCGGATCGAGCGGTCCCATGCCCGAGAGAATCATGGCTGCGTTGGTGTAGGCGTCGACCCAGCCGAGACCCTCGAAAAAATGGTAGCCCAGCATACCGATGCCCACGCAGACGACGAGCGTGAGGGCGGCGAACAGCCCGTGCCGCCGGAGTCGGGCATAGAAATGTTGACGCGGCAGGAGGGGAGCTTGGAGCGGTTCGAGCATGGCGGACGCGGGTCTAACCCAGCAGATCGCGCAGTTTGCGCTCCAATTTTTCCCGCGCAAAAGGTTTTTGGAGAAAAGCCAGGGGTCCGGCGCCCGGGATCCGGGCCGCGCGGTCACTCTCGCTGTATCCGCTCATCAGCAGCACGGGCACTTTTGGGGACAGGGCCCGCAGGATCGTGAGCGTGTCCTCGCCGTTCATGCCGGGCATCGTCAGGTCGAGGAGCACCACGGTGAAGTCCGCGGGCCGGGCGCTGAATTCGGCGAAGCCATTCGGGCCACTGTCGGCGGTGACGACGGTGAAGCCCAGCGTGGCCAGGAGACCACCCGTGGCTTCCCGGACTTGGGCTTCGTCGTCGATGACGAGCGCCTTGCCGGAATACTTCCGGGTTTCGACGGCGGCAGGCTCCACGGTCGTAGGGGCCTTGGCGCTCACGGGCAGGAGGAGCGTGAATGTGGAACCGGCGGTGGGGGTGCTGACGACGTGAAGTGCCCCGCGGTGGCCGCGCACGATGCCGCGGACGGCGGCCAGGCCGAGGCCGCGGCCGGCGAATTTGGTGGTGAAGAACGGATCGAAGATACGCGAAAGCGTCGCTGCATCCATGCCGCAGCCGTTGTCCCGCACCTCAACGAACGCGTATTCGCCGGGCGTGAGGGCGTCGCCATCGCGGGCGGCATGCAGGAAGTCGCGGTCGAAGGCGCGGATGCCCGTGGTGAGGTTGATTTCACCCAGGCGTGCGCTCACGGCATCGGCGGCGTTGAGCACGAGATTCATCACGATCTGGCGCAGCTGCGTGGCATCGGCCATGACGACGACGGGCTGCGGGCTGAGGTTGAGGTGCACCGTGGCGCGGCTCACGAGCGTGGTGTGGAGCAGGGGCAGCGTGTCGGACACGAGCTGGCTCAGGTCGACGGGCTCGACGAGGAAGCTGCTCTTGCCGGAGTAGGCGAGCATCTGCTGGCAAAGCTCCGCGGCGCGGGCGGTGGCGAGCTCGATCTTGTGGAGGTGCGGGAGGACGTTGGAGTCCTTGCTGAGCTTGAACTGCGCGAGGTTGGCGTTGCCGAGGATGCCGGCGAGGATGTTGTTGAAGTCGTGGGCAATGCCGCCCGCGAGCAGGCCGAGGCTCTCGAGCTTCTGGCTCTCAAGCAGCTTGCGCTCGATGGCGAGCTTGTCGGCCTCGGCGCGCTTGTTCGCGGTGATGACCCCACAGAATTGATCGCGGCTCTAGCTTTTTGAGTTCTGTTAAACGGCTGCTTGGTATCGGGGTCGAACAGGTGGCCATGCAAATCGTAACTCCACTGTCGCCCCTTCGCATTTGGTTTATGCCAGCGAATGTAGACCCCCATGCGACGGCCTTCGGCGTCCTTTCCCATAAACGCCGCTTCAACAAGCGCCCGCTTCTCGTCCCACGTCATGTCTGAAGAGGAATCGTTCACGCGACCAACCTTCAGAACAAGGCGATGCTTGGCATCACTCATATATCTTAGCTTCCCAAATTTCTTTGAGACAATGGCCGCCGCACTTTTGATTGAATCGCTGCTAGGTCGATTTCCGAGAAAGGCTTGAAGGTCGCGCAACTGATCGTTGAGCCGAATCTCCTTTCGTTTCATCTCCGCTAATTGCCGTTGCGCGTCGTCGTCTGCGATAAGTTGGTCGCCAACAAATCGGATAACCTTCGTGCGTCCGGCTTTCAGTCGGACCAAGGCCTCTTCCAGCTCCACAATGCGCCTCTCTGACTCTTGAACCTTCTTGATGTTCGGAATGGCAGCCTCGACCGCGCGCTTAGTCGCCTTGGGGTTCCCCAACATTTCAAACAAGTCGTCAATGACTAGCTCTTCGAGCTGATCTGCAGGAATCCAGCACTTCTTCACTGGGCACGGTTTCACGCGATACGCATGTGGGTGCCGATAAAAGCGGCTCTTGCTATGGTTTAACTGACCGTAGAGGGCGTAACCGCAGTGCTCGCAGTAAACGGCTCTGCCAAGAAGGTATCTCGCCACCGGTTGCTGTCCCCGTCGCCAAGTCTTGTTGGTTTCAAGGCGTTCTTTGATCGCCCGAATGGTCTCCTCTGGAAGCAACCGAGGAATGGAAAACAGGATGGATTCGTTTATCTTAAGCCGAGGCGCTGCGAATTTGATTACCCACTCTGTGCCGCAACGATTGGTCAAAATCTTATACACGCTCGCAACATTCATCCCATATTCCTTGGCAAGAGTTACGAGATGCTCTCCAGCTAGATACCTCTCGGCAATGCGTTGAATCAGTTTCTGCTTTTCCGGATCGATGCTCCAATGCTTGTTTGCCCAAATTCGCCCGAATGGAAGGCTCCCGGCTGTTGGTTCACCACGCTTCGCTCGGTTGATTCGATTGGTGACCGCGCGATGAGCCTGACTAAGGGCATGGTATTGGCCGATCACCGCTGACAACGCTAGGTAGAGTTTCTCATCAGGATTGAAGAGATCGTGCTCCCGTTCCCCGACAAAAAATCGAATGTCGTGTTTTTCAAACACCTCCAAGCCCTGCGAAGATTTGATGTTATCTCTACTCCAACGATCTGCGTGTGCGACAATCACGGCGTCGAACGTTTTCGGTAGACGCGCCGAGTCACTTAAGAGGCGATCGACTTCTTTCTTTTCAAAACCCGGTGTGGCGTGTTCTTGCCCGCCATACCAAGCGACAATTTTTGCACCCAGCCTGGCAACCGCCTTGATTAAGTCGGCGCGCTGAGTCCTAAGCGATTCGCCAGTCTTCTCTTGCTGCTCAGATGAAACACGAATTAGCGCGGCAAATCTCAATCTAGAAACGACTGCGTTTTGCGAAGCCATTGCCAAGGTTCTACCCGCATTCAAAGGCAGGGAAAGCACAGAAGCGGGCACCCCACACGTCAGCGCGACCGAGGCACACATCGTTGCCGAAGAATACCAGCCCTAAGCACCCAAGGATACTAAGGCTTCTGTCCTTCCATTTGTTTCTAGTCTTCATTTCTTCCCTCGGACGCAGAAGGCATCCACCAAGGCGGGGGCCATTAGAGGTTAAGTTTCAACGCAGCGGCATTGATCTCGTCTTGGTTGATGCCGCAGTAGCGGCGGGTGATGGATTGGCTGCTGTGGCCGAAGATTTCCATAAGCATGGCGATATCGTACCCAGCCATCCGTAAGTGGTAGCCAAACG
>TBL_comb47_HYPODRAFT_10005306_pt1 | contig 14426 bp, 10 predicted proteins | sample TroBogypolimnion_40_FD_10682 | JGI IMG/M metagenome (IMG submission 10682)
AGAACGATACATTACAAAATTATTTGGTAATGTTTTATATGGATTATCTGTTATCTTACTATAATGATATGGATTTATTTCTAATAATTTAACATGTGATAATAAATTTATTATTTCTGATCTACTATTATTATCACCACCATTAATTAATAATTCTTCACCATCTCCAGTTTTAATAAAAATTGATCTAATATAATTATGTAAAATTAATCGTTCTTTTAATGTATTAAAAGTATTCAATGCTACGTTTCCAACAGATGGTAAAATATCTTCATATAAACTTGCTAATTTAGTAATATCACCATTTCCATTACCTAAACTTATATTATATTTTTTTATTATAGGCACATTATTTGGTGTATATTGCCATGGTATCTGTGCATTATTTGCTAATGGATAATATGGATTAGGTATTGGTACATATGGAGATGGATATATTTCTGGCATAGTTGGTTTCTGTATAGTTTGTAATGGTTGATTTATTTTTAATTCTAATAAAGGATCATTTTGTTGATTTTGTATTTGTTGTTGTCTATCTGCCATATTGTTCTTGAAATTTTGTTGTTCAGTTTTTGTTATTTGTTTTTCTTTCTTTTCAATTACTAATTGTTGATTTGTTTTAAATGGTGAAATTTTACTATCCTTATATTCTGGTATAATTCTTACCCCTCCTAATTGATTATTATTATTTAAAAAAAAAAATTTCCTTTTGATCCTCTTTTTGATTTTCTTTTTGATTTTCTTTTTGATTTTTTTAATTTACCACCTGATTGATTGTTAATTTGTGGTTCTTGCATTTGTAATGGTTCTTGCATTTGTTGTGATTCTTGCATTTGTTGTGATTCCTGCATTTGTTGTGATCCCTGCATTCTTTGCATATTCATTTGTTGTAGGTCTTGCATTCTTTGTGGATCTTGCATTCTTTGTGGATCTTGCATTCTTTGTGGATCTTGCATTCTTTGTGGATCTTGCATTCTTTGTGGATCTTGCATTCTTTGTTGATCTTGCATTCTTTGTGGATCTTGCATTCTTTGCATATTCATTTGTTGTTGATCTTGCATTCTTTGCGGGTCTTGCATTCTTTGCATATTCATTTGTTGTTGATCTTGTTTTGTTTCAAATTGTCCCATATACATCCCATCTTGCATTCCCATTCCTTGTGGCATTCCCATTCCTGGCATTCCTTGCGGCATTCCCATTCCTGGCATTCCCATGCTTGGCATTCCCATGCTTGGCATTCCCATGCTTGGCATTCCCATGCTTGGCATTCCCATGCTTGGCATTCCCATGCTTGGCATTCCTTGTGGCATTCCCATCCCTGGCATTCCTTGTGGCATTCCCATCCCTGGCATTCCCATGCTTGGCATTCCTTGTGGCATTCCCATCCCTGGCATTCCTTGTGGCATTCCCATCCCTGAAAACATTCCTCCGTTTATTTCATTAGGATTAACATTTAATGCTGATGCTATTTTATTCATATTAGTCATATTATTATTCATTACAGTATTTGGTGTTACATTATCTATAGAATTTCTTTTAGATTTTCTTTTGGAGTGTTTTTTAGATTTTCTTTTAGAGTGTTTTTTAGATTTTCTTTTAGAATGTTTTTTAGATTTTCCACCTTCTTGTAAATTCATTGAATTAAATTTATTTAATAAATCATTATTATATGAAAATAATAATCTGGTTCCATTTATTGAAGTAGAATCTTGATTTAATATATTATTGTTATTCCCAAAATGTTTTATAAAATTGTGATTTGACATTATTTCTTCTGGATACATATTAATATACTCTATAATTATTTTTTCAATTATTAAATATTTTTTTTTTAATTCTTTAATTAATTTATTATTTAATAAAGAATTAATAAATGTTTTAATATCATCTGTTGTACTTGATTCAATTTCAGATACATGAAAATTAGCAAGTTTTATAATAAAACCACTATTTTGTATATTAAAAATAAGATTTTTGTAAGTATATTTAGTTATCTGATTATTTTTTTCAACTAAATAAACATTTATCTTATCAATAGACAACAGATTATGATTAAATTTTGGATATCTCTCACGTATAATAGCTAATGTATGAACTATTTGAAAAAAAATATTTAAAATATCATCTTTTGTCATATCTTGTATATTATTATTAATAAAATGTTCTAATGTTTGCATTTTAAAGAATCTCTCACTAATACTAATTGATAACATTTTATCTAAATTTTGTTGAAGATCAGATGTTTCATTATATTTTTTTAAAAAAGGTAATAAATTCTTTGTAGATATATCAATATTTAATATTGGTAATAAAATATGTTTTGTTAATTTTTTTATTACAAGATCACTTAATAGAAAACTAATTTGTTTATTTTTATTATCTTCTGATTCTATATCATTTCTGGATTCTAGATTAATATATTCTCTAATTGTTATTGTTGTATTTAATGGTCCAATTCGTATAAAAGAATAATCTGGTCCATTTTTATCAATAAATGAAATATCTATATTAAATATTTGATTAATATAATGATTAATCTTATCAGTGGTTGGAATAATCTTAACATTTGATAAAATTTTACTATCTGCTATATCAATATTAAAGATATCAATACATTTATTATTTACATTTTTCAAATAATAATATTCATATAGTAAATTTATTAAATATTCTAAATCATAATTATTCATTAATTATATAAATATAAATAGAATTTTTATTTAATTAATATTAATTAAATAAAAATTAATATCCTTCAAATGAAAGAATATATGTATAACTTAATGGAATATATACTATTTTCTTACTATAATATCCACAATAACCTGAACCATTACAATTTCTTATTTTTTCATCCCATTCTTCAAACCAATCTGGTAAATTATCCTCTGATATATCATTATCCATAATAAATTTAAATTCTTCTTTAATTTTATTATTATCATTATACATATATTTTGGAATAGGTATATAAACAGTATTAATAGATATTTTTTCAGTCCATTCACTATCAGAACAATGTCCCGTATGTGTTGGAGTAATCTCTCGGTATTCTAATAGAATACATTCACTTCCTTTTTTAATATCTGGTATATTTTCATCATAATCATTGATTTGTGGAAAGTGATAAATACTAAATGGATTTGGCATTTTTATTGTTAAGATTATTATTAATTAATTAAATTAATAATAATAATTTCAATTTTTTATTTATCATGTTTGCCAAAGCCAAACATGATAAATAAAAAAATATAATTAGATTAAAATAAAAATATTGGATTAATGATGATAACCACACTATAAATTATTAGATGAATATTATTAGATGAATACTATTATATGAATATTTATTATAATTACTATAATTTTGTATAATTAATTGATCTAATAATTTATAGTGTGATTATCATTATTTTCTTTATTTACAATTGCAAAAAAAAAGAAATTAAATTAAGTCAATATATAAATAAAAAGTTATGATGAATTTATTTAGACATTTTTATATATATCAAGTGTTCTAGCTGATGGATCCTTTGATGTAGACCAATTTGCTAACCAATATCTTGGAATAACTCGATGATTATGTCCAAATAATTCATTAAAACGTTTTCTATAATAAAATGATTCTTTACATACTGGTATTATACCATCTAGATTATGTCTTGTTTCAAATTCTTCATCTGTGATAATCTTATTATAATGTTCTTTTACTATCATATACCATGATTTCTCTTTTGAACTTATACCATCAGAAAATGCTTCTTTTTTACGCATAAGAACTTCACGTGGTAAAAGATCAGGAATAATAATATCAAAAGCTGTTCTAATTAGATGTTTTTCCATATGTGTTGATGTAGGTACTAATAATTCAGTTGGAATTTGATAAAATAGATTAACAAATTCTTTATCTAAAAAAGGTACTCTTGCTTCTAGTCCATGATATGATATATTACGATCAACACGTAAACCATCAAATAAATGTATCTGTTGTACGAGCTTATCACGTTCGAGACGGGCATTAATCAGATCTGGAGCCATATAGAAATATAGATATCCCATTTGACATTCATCAGCACCATCTCCATTTAAAATTACCTTAATATCAGTAGAAGATGCTATCTTCTCAGCTATTAGATATTGTCCAACACTCGCCCGTATAGTTGTAATATCATAAGTCTCTGTTGATTTTATTACATTTTCAATCGCATCTAATCCCTCCTCAACAGTAAATATAAATTCAGTATGATCTGATCCAATATGTGCTGCTACCTTACGTGCGTATTCAATATCAGTTCCATCATTCATTCCGATACTAAATGTTCGTAGGCGTCGTCCTTTTGTTGATAATTCTTTGGCAACAATCGCTGCTATCAGACTAGAATCTAAACCACCAGATAATAGACATCCAATTGGTCTATCAGATTCTAATCTAATCCTAATACTATCTGTTAATGTTTGTACGATTCGTTCATATAATGGTGTTAGATCAGATCCTAATTGATAATCTAACAATGGTAGATTTGTTCTTGTATATTTAAATATTGAATATTTATTAAATGTACCGAATTTAATCATTCCATAAATAATTGATCCTTGATCTAATCTATGTATATCTGTTGATAGATCAGATAATCCACCTAATATACTACTAAATCCAATCTCCTCTGAGTTTGTTATATAATCATTTATATAATAGAATAATGGTCGAACACTAAGTGGATCTGTTGATGCGAAATATTCAATAATATTTATTATTTTATCTTGTTTAATTATTAACATAGAATATTCACCACGTAATTCATTATTTAATAATTTAAAATCCTCTTTTAATTCTATAAATAATGGAAGTATTACTTCACAATCAGATGTTGAATCTGTTAAAATATTATATTTAGTCTCCAGAAATTTATGATTGTAGATTTCACCATTAACTATTAGTATATAGTTATGAGTTGGAGTAGAATAATAAAATGGTTGATTACCATCAACACTAAGATCATTAATTGCTAAACGGTGAAAACCAATAATATAATTCTTATCTAAATGTATTATAGATGAATCTGGTCCTCTATTCTTTAATTTATTAAATGATTTAATATATACTGAACTAAGTTCAGGATTAGCTTTTAATAATGCCCATATTCCACACATCTTATTATATATAGTTATATTTATTAATCTTATCTATAAATTAAAAAATTGAAATTTTAATTTTTTATTAATTATATTTGATAAGATATAATTAATAAAAAAACAAAATGTCTAATAATTATTTTGAATTTAATAAAGATTATGTAATTGGTGGAAAATATGATCCTCTTGGATTACATTATACAGATAAATTATTAACACTAACACCAACAGGATTATCTTTTACAATTTCAAAAAAAAGAAAATATGAATCATATGATACAAATAATATAGATAAAAATAATATAGATAAAAATAAAGATGATATAATAAAGCAATTAAATTATAATTCATTAATAGCGATAAAATATTATAATAGATCTGATTGTTATGTTAAATATTATAAATTATATGATAAATTAATTGCAATAAAAGAATTAAATAATGATTCTTTTATTCAATTTGAGAAATCAATATATGAATTAAAAATATTATATATAAGTTTAAATGAAAATGAACGTTCTATAATTAAATATGATTATGATAAAATTATAAAAAAATATGCATATTTTTATAAATTATTCTATTTAATTTAATTTATTAATTTTTAGTTTTTGACCATTTATCAACACCTTTTTGAACAGTTTTTATTAATTGTATTTCTTTTTCAAATGCATCAGGTGTTTCGAGTATGATTGGTATCTTATAGAATGAGCCATATCTAATAAAATTTCGTAATCCTTCTATACCAATTTTTCCCATTCCTAAATTTTCATGTCTATCTACACAACTACCACAATTAGATTTAGAATCATTTAAATGAATAAGTACCATATATTTTATTCCGATTAATCTATTGAAATCATCAAAAAATTTTTTAACTCTATTATTATTTGTAATATCAAATCCAGCTGCAAATATATGACAAGTATCTACACATATACGTAGATGTTCTTTTTGTTCGAGTGTGAATTTATTATAAAAAGAACTAAGATCTTCTAATGAATTATTTTTTGTTGTAATTAATTCAGTCCCTTGACCTGCTGCAGTCTCGAGAATTATATATGTTTTTAATTTATTAGTTTGTATAAAATTGCAAATATATAATAATGCATTATACATATTATCGATTCCCTCACTGATTGTTAGATCAAGATGTTTTCCAACATGTACTACACAACCAATTGAACCAATTTTATCACTAATAATTAATTGATTACATATCATTTTAATCCACCATGCATCTTCTAATCTAATAGTAGGTTTAGAAAGATTAATAACATATGGTAAATGTATAACTAATTGTGTATTAGTATCAGATAATTTTTCTTTAATTTTCTTGCATTCTGTGTCGTTTAATTTTGATTCTGATTTTGTACTCATTGGATTTGATACAAATATTTGTATCATATTTCCTTCATATTCAATAATCTCATCTATAGCTGAGATTATTCCATTTTTTATTGACATATGTGCACCATAATAAAATTGATCCATTATTATTAATATATATTATATTAATAATAATCTTATATTTAAAATAAGATTTATTTAAAAATATTGTCCAAAATCTTCATATTTTTTTACAGAAACAGAAACTGACGGAGTAGAAGATGTTATAGGTTTTTGCGAGACTGACGGCGAGACAGATGGAGTAGGTGAGACGGATGGAGTAGGTGAGACGGATGGTTTAGATGATACAGATGGTTTAGATGTACTTAAAGCACTTGATGTTTTTCTAGAACGTTTATGTTGCATTCTAGTTGTAATCATTAAATAAACAATAGTAATAATAAATATCCATTTTATATTTTTTGTAATAAAATTACTACTTCCACTCATCATTTCACTAACATTCCATGAACTAGTAGCAGAATAAGAATCTGAGATTTGATTAGCACCTCCTTGTAAATTTTTCATAAAATTTCCGAAATTTAATGTATCTAATTCAGAAGTTGAATAACTCATTTTTATTTGTATATAAATATACAAATAAAAAAAAAAGATCTATAATATTTTTTATTAATTAAATATATATTTAATATTAATAGTTCTAATTTTATTATTTATGATAAAAATTATAAATATGTTGATATATTTTACACATAAATGAGTCTAGATGTATAATACTACGTTTTCCTTTATTTAGACGTGTTTCTGTTTCAGAACATAATTGTAAGATAATATATAATAGATTAGTTTCGAATTGATTAGAATTAATTATTTTATTTATAATTTCTTGTAAAATATCGATACCTGGAATATTTGTTGTAAAAATATTATATAAAATTGTACGTGTTGTTATTATTAATCTTTCGTTCAGTATTGTAATTTTTGGTTTTTTAAATTCTATCATAATCTCTATTAATTTATCTAATGATTTTTTCCATGATAATTCAAAATCATCAATATTATATAAAGACATCTGCAATATCCATAAAGTTTTTTTTATATTAAATTCACCTGCTTTTATTATATTATTTATTTTTTTTCTTGATATTAATTTATTCTCATTCAATAATATGTAATATATTAAATTTAACATATCTTCCATAGTAGGAGATGGTACTCTAATATCTAAACATCTTGATATAATTGGATCAATTATCTTTGAAGTATTAGAAGCACATAGAATAAATCTACATGTTTTATGATATTTTTCCATATTACATCTTAATGATGTTTGTGCATAATAGTGTAGATTATCAATATTATTAATTAATACTATCCTATATGGATATCTATTATAAGAAACATTTATAATCTTTTTTTTTGCATATTCTTTTACTATTTCCTGAATTAGATATTTATCAAATCCTGTATTATTTGGTTCTATTATTATATGATATTTCGATTGTATAATATCAACATCTACAACCGTATTTCCATATCCTTTTATATAATATGTCTCTACAAATGTATCATTAATTGATTCATCAAATATATCTGTTAATAATAATTTTATTAATGTATGTTTTCCACATCCAGGTGATCCATGTATAAGTAGATTCGGCATTGATTCATAATTTGAATATATTTTTGATTTTTTATTATGGAATTCATCAATTTTATCATATGATTTGGTATCTATTATATTTTGAAGTTCTGTAAGATTACGATTACGATTATTAATATTAGACCCAATTACCAATTTTGTATAGATATCTTTATGTAGGATAATATCATCTATTTTTTCAATATTATATTTATCTATTAAAAACATTATTATTAATTATTATATTTCAGTATTATCTATATATATTAGAATTAATTAAATCAACTTTTTAATATTAAAAAATTAATGCAATGTTATATATCAACTTTTTTAATTAATAGTTCTTAAAATATCTAAGTAAAGCCTAGATATTTTAAGAACTATTAATTAGAAACAAACTAATTATATTAATTATATTTAAGAGATTAATATTACTTTTAAATTATATTATTGAATTGTACATAATGATAATGTTAATAATATTAATTCTTCATCATATTTTTTTGTATATTTTACTATATTTTGTTCTGTATTTTGTTCTGTATTTTGTTCTGTATTTTGTTCTGTATTTTGTTCTGTATTTTGTTCTGTATTTTGTTCTGTATTTTGTTCTGTATTTTGTAAATCTTCTTTATCTTCTTTATCTTTTTTATCTTTTTTATCTTCTTTATCTTTTTTATCTTTTTTATCTTTTTTATCTTTTTTATCTTTTTTTTTTGATGATGATTGTTTAAATGATTGTTTAGATGATTGTTTAGATGATGATTTCTTAGATGATTGTTTAGATGATTGTTTAGATGATTGTTTAGATGATGATTGTTTAGATGATGATTTCTTAGATGATGATTTCTTAGATGATGATTGTTTAGATGGTGGTTTCTTAGATTTAATTTTTATTCCTTTTCCGCCAATTAAATTTTGTAAATCTGTTAATTCCATATATATTATAATATAAATATTTATATTATATTTATATTTTAAATAAAACCACCAATATGAAATAATATTGTAAAAGTTTGTATATTTCTACTATTAAAATAATTTAATTTTGAAACATTTGATTTAATTTTACTAATTGATATATATTCTAAATCATCTGTCTCATTATTATGTATTTTATTTTTATCATAAGGATCAAATATTTGAGTCGTATTAACTTTAAAAATTCTCGTTTTAGATCTATTTGAGTGTTTAATATCGTAATATTTAATTGGTAATTCTAATTTAGATGTATCTATATTAAATGAAGTTTCTTCTTTAAATTCTCTTAATGCTGCTTCGAATGGTGTTTCTCCATTATTAAGAGAACCAGCTGGAAGCATCCATTCTTTTGTTTTGCTATCTCTAACAATAATTATATCATTATTTGGGATTTGTACCATAAGAACTGCATTCTTAATATTAGTATCAATTATATCATTTAATGTTTGCATTGATTGAATCTTTTCTGATTGTTGATTTGATTGTTGATTTGATTGTTGATTTGATTGTCTAATTAATTGATATGGTTGATTTAATTGTTTAATCAATTGATATGGTTGATTTTGATTTGATTGTTGATTTAATTGTTGGTTTAATTGAATTTGTAATTTATTATTTTGTATAAATAAATTATACATATACATATATCTATTAAAATCTAATGTCTCCTTATAATTTCTCATATAAATCTTATTTAAATCTCTATCTAAATTTGCATTTGAAAAATCCATTATAATAAAATTAAATTAGATAATAATTTTATCTATATTTAATTAAAATAATATATTAACATTTTTTAACAACCTTCTTCTTTGGTAGTGGTTTTTTATCTAGATTAGAATGTTTAATTATCCATTCATTATATGCTTCTACAAATTCATCTAACTCTATTATCCATTGTTGAATTTCTGTAGTTGCTTGAATCTTTTGTAGTTCTCGTTCTTTTGCATTAAATTTAGCATTAAGTTCATCTATTTTTTCTTGTGTAAGATTAAATAATGGGATATCTGTGATATATTCATAAGATTTATCATTTGTTGTTATTGCAAGTTTTGGAAATTTTAATTCAATTAATCGTTCAATTATAATATCTTTTTTCTGTCTATATATTATGATTTGTCCATCTAATACCATTTCAATAAATAATTTCTTATACTTTAATATATCGAGTTCTTTATTTAGTTTTCCAATTAAGAACTCTTTTCTTTTTGTATACATCATTAGACGAGTCTCGTAAAACTCCATCAATATCTCCATTGTTGAATTATATTTGGTGATCTGTCCTAATGTATTATATAGATGTTGATTGTTTAGTGTTAGCGGTTTGCATAATTTTAATTTTGACCATAATTGATTACTAGATTCTAATTTATCAATTATATTTGGATCCATTTGTATTGTAAAATCAATTGTCTCGTCTGTATAATTTGATCTATAAGACTCGATTAATGGATTTTGATTTTTAATTTTTTCAGTCTTTGTCTCTAAAAATTCTTTATAAGCGGTCGTCCATAATCCAATTGGTAGTTCGCTTATTTTAATTGTATCATCTGATATCTTCCTATATGCTCCTTTGATTATATATTCATTTGGCTTTATAACCTCGATTGTACCAGTAAAATTTCTATAAAATGGTATTAATGATTTTGGGGCTTTATTCTCCATCAACAGTTTTAGATTATCAACTATATCTATAGGATTATATTGACCTATTGTTGTAGAAAATCCTGTTCCAATACCTTCTGCACCATTTACTAATATCATCGGTAATATCGGACAAAACCATTCTGGTTCTACTAATATACCATCATCATCTAAATAATTTAATATATCATCATCTTCTGGTCTAAATATTAGACGAGTTAATTCGGCTAAATATGTAAATATATAACGTGGAGAAGCAAAATCTTTACCTCCAACTAATCTAGATCCATATTGTCCGGCTGGATATAATATATTAATATTATTTGATCCTACAAAATTTTGAGCCATTCCAATAATTGCACCATTTAAACTTGCTTCACCATGATGATAACAAGTTTTATCTGAAACAAAACCAGATAATTGAGCTACCTTAATCTCATCTTTGGCTGAATTTAATTTACGAAGAATTGCACCATATAAAATTTTTCTAGTTGATGGTTTTAATCCATCAACGAGAGATGGAATAGAACGATTTATATCATCATTTGAAAAATGGATCATCTCCTTATGAATAAAATCAGGAATTGGTACTGCTTTTTGATCATTAGATAATATTCTATCTTTATTATAATTTCGTAACCAAACTTTACGACAATTTGCTCTCTTTTTTTCAAAAGCTAATGTAATTGCTTCCGTACAATCATTCATATATTTCTTATTAACACCAAATATTTTTTTAGAATTTTTAATTACCTTTTTATATATTTCATCATCTGTTTGATCTATTTGTTCTATCTGTTCTGATTGTTCTATTTGGATTAATTGTTCTGATTCTAATTGTTTTGATTCTAATTGTTCTGATTCTAATTGTTCTAATTGTTCTGGATCGTCAGTAATTAATTGTATATTTTCATTTGGTTCTGAATATTGTCCAACATTCCATGTATATTTAATTAATTTATTTTCAATATCTTCAAAATATTCTTTTGCTTCCTCTTTTGTTGAAGTTCCTAATCCTTTGTAATATTTAATAGAATAATTACTAGATAGAGGTGAGTTTTTCCAATGTTCATAATCAGTTAGATTATAAAATACTTTAACATCTTTTATTTTATTTCTTATTCGTGTAGCCTTTACAATTGGTGTAGCTAATGCATATATAAAATCATGAAACTGTAAAAGAGAAGGCCAAAAATAATGAAAAAAATTCATTAATAATCCTTTAATATGAAATCCATCATAATCTTGATCACACATTAATATAATTCCTCCATATCTTAATTCATTTATATCTGTATATGTTTTATTATGTTGTAGACCAATTATCTTCTTGATATTAATAATTTCTTCATTCTCTAATAGTTGTTTAGGAGATGCATCTCTAACATTTAATAGTTTTCCTTTTAATGGGAATATTCCATATGCATCTGATCCTATAATTGATCGACCAGCCATCGCTAATGCCTTTGCTGAATCTCCCTCTGTTAATATTAATTTACATAGTTTTGATTTTTTACTTCCAGCCCAATTTGCATCTTCTAATTTAGGTATTCCTTTAACAGATACAGTTTTCTTACCATCTGTTTTTTTGAGAAATGATTCTTCTTTTAATTTCGCCATATTTATTATCTGATCTACTATACCAGATGAAGCTAATTTTTTAATTAATTTATCAGAAGGTTCATATATAGAACCAAAATCAGATATTTTAGTTTTTAATGTTTCTTTAGTTTGAGATGTAAATGCTGGATTATCAATAACAGATTCTATAAAGATAACAAGATTTTCTTTTATAGTTGTTGATTTTATTTTAGCTTCCTTATACTTTTTTAATATAATAATTTCTAGTTTTTTAATAATCTGATTAATTACATAGTCAATATGATTTCCACCATGATAAGTACATATTCCATTTACAAAAGATATTTGTTCAAAATTGCCATCTGGTATATACATTATTCCAAGTTTCCATCTGTCTACTTCTTCGTATAATAATATTTCTTTTGATTCATTCTCTGTATTGGTATCAGAATCTGAATCTGATTTAGATTTAGATTCTGAGTTTGATTTATCAATAGATAATTCATATAGATTAATATATTTTTTAAAATTATTAACATCTATCTTTTTATCATTTAAATAGATCCTAACACGATTACTTATACCAGCCATATCAATCACTCTCTTTGACATCAATGATACAATATCATCCGTTAAATTGCTTAGTTTAAATTTATTAAGATCAGGTCTAAAAGTTATTTTAGTATAAGTTATTGCTTTATCTGTTTTTATAGTAGTAATCTCGGGTTTAGTCCTCATTGATAGATTATTTGTAAATTCTTGATAATATTTTGATTTACCATCTACAGTTTCTATAGAGAAGAATGTTGAGAATACATTTGTTAATTTTGCACCATAACCATTACGACCACCAGTTGTTCTTTTCTCTCTATCATCATAATTTGTTGATGTTAATAATTCACCAAATAACATCTCTGGTATATACATTTGATGTTCAGCATGCATTACTATTGGAATTCCAGTTCCATTATTATAAACACTTATAGTATTAGTTTCTTGATCTATAGATACCTTAATTGTATCACAAGTTGGATCAGTACAATTATGATCTCTTGCATTGACTAAGATTTCATCAAAAATTTTATACAAACCAGGCACATATTCAATCTCTTTCTTGATAATCTTCTCATTATACTTATCCCAAATCCACATTAATTCTTTCTGTAGAGATATATCTCCAATATATGTATCTGGTCTTAATAAAATATGTTCGATTTGTGATTTTTTCTGATACTTTTCTTCAATCGTTTTTGTAGTTGTAATTGTGTTTGTATCAGGATCATTATCTTGTATTTTATCATTTGTGATAAATATATCATTAGTTGATTTTTTAGATTTTACTTTTTTCATTTGAATAGTATTATAATTAATTATAATTTTAAATCAAATTATTGTTAATATTATAATATTCAATTTTTTATATATCTAAGCAAAGCTTAGATATATAAAAAATTAGGACAAAATAAAAATATTAATAACGAAGTTATTAATATTTTTATGAAGTTTCAATTTTTTATCAATACAATTGCATTAAGAAATTGTATAATGTAATATATTATTTATATAATGCAAGAATTTATAAACGACTAAACAAAATATTAAAATCACACTATGGATCATTAGATAATTTTATTATACTAATCCATTATACTTATAATAAGTATTATATAATAAGTTTCATCTAATAATCCATAGTGTTATCATCATTATAATAAATAATAAATTATAATAAATTAAACATATAATATTTTTATTAATTTTTTATATATATTTAATCTCTTATAATTCCTTATCGCAGTTGTATTAATAAATTGAATAAACTAATAAGTCATCATAATATTAAAATCACACTATTTGATTATTAGATTAATTATTATATAATTATATCATACTAGTTATAATAAATATTATTATATACATTTTGTCTAATAATCAAATAGTGTGGTTATTGTTATTATTAGATTAAGATTATAATTAATTAAACATATATTATTTTTATAATATATTTATATATGTCTTATCTTTTTTATAATTCTTTATTGCTATTAAGACAAAATAAATATATTAATAACTATATTATTAATATATTTATTAG
>TBL_comb47_HYPODRAFT_10005307_pt1 | contig 14417 bp, 12 predicted proteins | sample TroBogypolimnion_40_FD_10682 | JGI IMG/M metagenome (IMG submission 10682)
GCAATCCACTTCCCGCAAAATGCGAATCTTATCTTCCGTCGTATACCGTTTGCCTTTCATGGTCTGGTCCTTTCGTTGCGCCCAGACTAACAAATTGAGTGGCCCGAAAAAGCGAAGTCACCTCAGTATGACGTGACTCGACTTTTTTGGGCCAGTTGATGTGTTGGTCTGGGCCGCAAGAAAGGACCAGACGATTAAAGGCAATCGGTATACTCTCACCCTCCCAGCACCGACGGTTACCCCGTCGCCAAGACATGCCGTTGCTGGGAAACGAAACACACCGTGGATTCATCCACCGTCAACCGCTCCGCCAAGTCGCCCCGGTCGAAAGGCCGGGGTGCGGATTGAAACAACACGGAGGAATCATTCGACAACGTCTCCAGTGGTCGCCCCGGCGTCATGCCGTTGCTGGCCAACTGCGTGAAGCTGTTTAGGTAATAGCCCGGCGGCAATTCACGCCGGCCAGCGCCGCTTCGGTCGGCGGTTTGATGTCACAGCCGAGCAGATAGTTGGTGGACTTGTCGCCCCCGGGAAATTGAAAGTCCGCAATCGTCTGGCGGTACAAGTTGTAACTGACCACGTCGCAATCTTTGGCGGCGGCCTGAGCCACGGTGTCGTTCACCGCCGCAAACCGGCAGCCGAGGTAAAGCTGGTGCGGGGCCACCGACTTAATCGCTTCGCGTACGGAGTGAAAGTAAGTCGCCGCCAGTTTTTCCTCAAAGGCCGTCAGATCCGCCTGGGCCTTTTGTTTGTCCGGGGCCAGGCGACTGGCGAGCAAGGCGTCCCAGGAGGCATGATGCGTGCCCCAGACCGCATTCAAGGCGCCGATGTTTGCATACTTCACCTTTAAATCGCGGAGGAACTCCAGTTTCGCCGCCTGGTCGGTCGGACTCTGGAGCGCGGCCTGCGCCAGCGCGGTCGCATCGCCCCACGACATTTCGTTGTCGCTAAAATAACCGAGGCACCACGGATCGTTCGCGCTGGTGGCTGACTTGCTGGCCATGGCCCGCCGCAGCGTGGCGGCAAAGCTCGCGGCGAATACATCGGGAAACTTCCCCCAATAACCTGTGCTGCCGGCGATCATCGTGGCGCCGCTGGAACTGATGGTATCCGTGTAGGGCGTGCGGTGTTGCCGGTAGATGTCCGGGTCAGACCAATTGCCAATGGTGTTCAAGCCCCAGCTACGCAACCGCTGATGCGCGACTGCCGGATAGACCTGCCGCCATTCCGGTCCGTATTTGCGCTGTAAGTTTAGGCCGGTAAAGTTGAAGGTGGCCACCTCGTGGCCGGCGTAATGGCCTTTGAGGGCAAAATGGCGGCCGAAGAATTCATGCGTCGCGGCCGAGTCGGCGGGCAGATCGTCAAACCAGGTTTCCCGTTCTGCTATGGGCGTGGCGTCCAGCAGGCGGACACAATCGATCCCGTGCGACCAGAACAAATTACCGGCCGGATCAACAAGCCACCATTTGCCGTCCACTTTTTCTGTCCGGAAGAAGCCGGTGGCGGCGCGGCGGGGGCCGCCGTTCCAGCCGCCGTATTCGTCCCAATTCGTCGGTCCGGGCTGGGCTGCCAGTTCTGCCGCCTCCGTTGTGCGGCGGGCTTGGAGTTCCGCGAGCGAGTGCACCTTGCCCGGCCAGTCCTTATGCTTATATTGACCAAAGCTGTCTATGAACGGGAAAAACGACTCTGCATCTGTGACCCACGCGGTGGGCGGTGTATGCTCCCCGGTTGCTTGTACGGCCGCCACAGCAAATTCGTGATCGGTCGGCGATTTTTTGACGAAGAGGACCAGTTGCGTGATGTTGCTCACTTGTAGCGCGTCCGCATTTTGGCGGCGGACGGGATAGCCCCGCATGCCGAACAGTTTCCCGTTGAGCGTGTCGCCGGACTCGTGCGACAGACGAACTTTTAACGTGTTGGTTTGGCCCGGCGCCAGCGTCACGGAATCCGTCACACAATATTTTTTCCCATCGGCCCCCGGGTTATCCACCCGGCAATACACCGTCACCAGATTGGTGCCGACATTTTTCACCCGCAGCGAAACGAACGCGTAAGCCGACAAATCCCAGTGTCCGCCGGGGGCGTGCAGCGTTACGCCCGGCCACCGCTCCTGTTGCCCGGTGTGAATACGCAAGGCGGCTCCCGTAGATAGATTCGTTACCCCAATGCTGGCGTCTGTGCGCCGCACAGCTGCCAGGTCAAAACTTTCCGAGAAGTCTACCAACGGTCGCCACGCCGCCTGCGCCAGCAGCGGCGTTAGCCCGAGCGCCCATAGCCAAAGACCAAGTTGCCGGTGAATTTTCATGGCGGCCACGTTAGGGTTTTAAATCTTCCGCGATGGTGGCGAACTGTGCGAGTGCCGCTTCCAAATCATCCGTGATTTCCTGTGCGATGATTTCCGGCGCGGGCAGATTCGCGGATTCTTCCAGCGCGTCGTCCTTCAACCAGAAGATGTCCAGATTCACCTTGTCGCGCTTGGTCAATTCGTCGTAGGTGAAGGCCTTGAACCGCTCGCTCTCCTTCCGGCTGTGCCGGTTCTTCGGATTGTAGCACGCGACAAAATCATCGAGGTCGCTCCGCTTGCCCGCCCGCTTGCCGAGTTCCTTCAATGTATGGCGATAATGTATTTCCAACTCGTCGCCATCCTTGGCCAGCACCGCCGGCCAGTCCGCACCCTTGGGAATGCGCGACGGCTTGTTGAACGGCGGACGCGACTGCGCATCCGCCATTTTCAGGAACCGCAGAAAGGTCAACTGCTCGCCATAGTCGCCATACGACAAACCGTCATCGCGGAGAAGGTTGCAGTAGTTCCAAAGTTTTGGGACGAGCTGCGGTGCGGGGTTGGTCATTTGTGGGAACGTAAAAGTTTTCGCAGCCGCGTGGTCGTCTGCTCGCGGTCAAGCCGGCTGGCCGCCACATCCAGCGTCAATGCCTCCCACGTATCCACGTCCAGCTTCTCATTCGGCAGCAAATTATTCTCGCTCAAAAAGACCAGGCACGTCGCCAGCGCCATGCGTTTGTTGCCGTCCACGAACGGATGATTGCGGCACAGATAAAACAGATACGCCGCCGCGATTTCCCCCGGGTTGGTGAACAACGGCTCGCCCATCATCGTCGCCTGCGGCGCGGCCACCGCTGATTCCAGCAACGCTTCTTCCCGCAGCCCCGCGCCGCCGCCGTGCGCGGACAGCACTTCCGTGTGAATGGCCTTCACGGCTTCCACCGTGGGATGCAAGAGCGACCGCTTCATGACAGCCGCCGGAACAACTCCGCATTCTTTTTGATCAAACGCTTCGCAGTCGCGGCCGCTTTCTCGGTGGTGATGACCGGGCGCACGGGCGTCAGCACAATCGAGCCGCCCTCGTGCAGACTGATGCTCACCTGGTCGCCCACCTTGATCCGCGCCAGATCCATCAGGGCCGAATCAAATATCAGCCCCTGCGAGTTGCCAATTTTCGTGATCGTCTTTGTCATGGTGTTAAACTATGTTTTACGCGCAATTCTGTCAAGCCGGTTGGCCGGTAACGGCTTTTGGGAGGATAGACTGGCGGCGGCGTGCCCCGCCAAGGCCGAAGGAAGAAGGCAGCATGATGAATGACGAATTCATACCAGTTCTCCTGTAGACGCTTTCTGCAAGATGGATTGCCGCAAACGAGACGCCCGTTGCAGGTTGGTGCGCACCACCGACTCCAACTCCGCCACCACGCTCAACCACCGTTCCACTTCCGCCACGATCCGCGCCTGCTCGGCTGGCGGGGGGGTGCGATGGCAAGCGGCAGCAAATCCTGTTGATAAACTGCTGCAACGTTCGTCGTGACATTCTTGACCAACTGCTTGCGCCGCCGGAATTCATGCGAGCACATCTGCAAACAGAGAAACTCTGGCACGATCCCGCTTGGCACACGGATGCGCATGAGATGGTTGTTGTCAATCGCACCTTCTGGCGCATTGCGGACGATGCCAACTTTCCCAACCAGTTCTTTGCTGTTCCGCGTGTTAAAATGAATGTCTCTGTTCTTAACCGAGAAACGTTCTGACTCCTCATTGTTCGCTGGCACGAAGGCCATTTCGTCGCACATAACGCGACCATCTATCGTGACATTGTTCAGCTTGAGGTATGGCACCCCGGACGCTGGATCATCGCTTTGCTGAGCGCGGCCATGGTCGAGGCCTATCATGGTCTCCGCTGCAAGCTGATCAACGCTCACCCAGGTCCAGCCTTCGGGAAGCGGCGGGAGATTGGCGGTGTCTGGTGTGGCCGGTTCTTTATTTCCCACGGTCCTGCCAGTTTTGGCGGCGCTCGGTGAGGCTGCGGGTGAGGAGCTGCGCTCCAGTTTCAAAGCCCGAATTTTTGGCCACAGAGCCACCGAGGCACTGAGTATTGAAGCAATTTGCTTCTCGGTGTCTCGGTGCCTCGGTGGTTAAAGATGCTTCTGTCGGCACGAGCTTGCCTTCGCAGGCGGCTTTGAGGACGGCGGCGCGGTGTAGCGTTTGCGGTTGGCCAGTACCGGCTGGCTGACCTCCTAAAACTGCTTTTTTCGGCCCCCCCGAACTCCGGCAAGTCCGTCGCCGCGCCCATTTGAGCTATGGCTTGCGGAGGAGCGTTTTGGTTAAATGAATGGCAAATGTGCTTGCGGCGTTTCACCCTTCAGCCAAACCGATGCCAAACCCTTAAAAGGGTTTGCTTAGCCTGTCGATTCTTATTCGCAGGCGCATTGATCGTATGCGGCGGGCTTCAAGCGCGTGCCTTGGAAACTTCCAAACCAAACATCCTCTATATCCTTTGTGACGATCTTGGCTACGGCGATGTTCATGCGCTGAATCCACAGCGCGGTAAAATTCCCACGCCGCAGATGGACCGGCTGGCGAGTGAAGGCATGTCGTTCACCGATGCACACGGTGGCTCGTCGGTTTGCACGCCGACGCGTTACGGGATTTTGACCGGCCGCTACGCCTGGCGCACCCGCTTGCAGCGCGGCGTGTTGGGCGGATTCGGCAAGCCGCTCATCGCGCCGGAGCGCCTGACCGTTGCGGAATTGCTTCACCAACACGGCTACGAAACCGCGTGCATCGGCAAATGGCACCTCGGGCTCGACTGGCCCGGTCGCGGCACGAACGTTGATTACGCCAAGCCCATCGGTCATGGACCCGTGACGCTGGGCTTCGATTATTTCTTTGGCATCGCCGGTTCGCTCGACATGTTTCCGTTCATCTGGATTCACAACGACCACACCATCGGCGCGGCGACCGTCACGAAAAACATCGTTCGCGAAGGCCCGGCTGAACCCAGCTTCGAAGCTGTGGATGTGCTGCCGACCGTCACAAAAAAAGCCTGCGACTACATCCGCGAGCGCGCGGCAAAAAAATCCGGCAAACCGTTTTTTCTCTATCTGCCGCTGACCTCGCCGCACGCGCCCATCGTGCCAAGCAAGGAATGGCAGGACAAAAGCGGTCTCGGCGACTACGGCGATTTCGTGATGCAAACTGACTGGACAGTTGGGCAAGTGCTGAAGACCCTCGCAGAAACCGGTCTGGCCACCAACACTCTGGTCATTTTCACCAGCGACAACGGCTGCTCGCCCGTCGCCAAGCCCGAGGAACTGGAGGCGAAGGGACATTTCCCCAGCGCGCAGTTTCGCGGCTACAAGGCGGACATCTGGGACGGCGGGCATCGCATTCCCTTCATCGTGCGCTGGCCGGGCAAGGTCGTGCCCGGGTCGCGGAGCGACTCATTGTTGTGCCTCACTGATTTCATGGCGACGCTCGCCGACCTGCTGCATGAAAAATTGCCGGAAAACGCGGGCGAAGACAGTTTCAGTTTTCTGCCCGAACTCACGGGCACGGGCAAAACCGCGCGCACCTCCGCCGTGCATCACAGCATCAATGGCCGTTTCGCCATCCGCGATGCGAATTGGAAACTGGAGTTTTGCCCCGGTAGCGGCGGTTGGGCACAGCCGCGCGATTTGCCGGCGGAAAAACAAGGCCTGCCAAAATTGCAGCTCTACGACATGACGGCGGATGTCGGTGAAGTAAAAAATTTGCAGGGTGATCAAACTAACCTTGTCGCGCGGCTTACGGCGGAATTGGAAAAAATTGTCGCCGATGGCCGCAGCACGCCGGGCCAACCGCAGAAGAACGATGTCCGCGTGGACATCTGGAAGGAAAAATCCCAGCCGCTGATTCAACAGGATGACTAACAATGTCGAGCCGCCGCACCATTTTCTGTTTGAGAAAAAAACTCATCGCACTGTTTGCCGGCGTGCTGCTTGCGTCCAGCGCGAGCTCGGTTGCTGTTGAAACATTCTTCCTTTCACCCAGCGGCAGCGACACGAATCCCGGCACGGCAGACAAGCCGTTTGCCACGCTTGAGCATGCCCGCGCTGCCGTCCGCGCTGTGCTTGAACAGGATAAAACCAATGATCTTGTTGTGATAATTCGCGGCGGCACTTACGCATTGAGCCGCACCGTGGTTTTCTCACTCGCGGATTCGGCAACGAAAAATCAACGCGTGATTTATCAGGTGGCAACGAATGAAACGCCAACTTTTACTTCAGCCTTTCCCATTCGCGGCTGGAAAAAACTGAAAACCTTGCCGCCGGGATTTCCTTCGGTCGCGGCGGGACATTTGTGGGTTGCGGGTTTGCCGAAACATCCGGGCACCCACGGCGCGTGGAATTTCAAGACACTTTACGCCGGCGACCAACGGCTGCCGCGTGCGCGCGGGCCAGGTTTTGCGCCGACCTTGCGGCTCAAGGGCGGACGCATGGGCGACCGTGATAATTTCGAGACGCTCGACCAACTATATTTTCCAAAAGGCGCGCTGCGCAACTGGCCGAATCTCGCGGATGCAGAAATATTGATTCATCCGACGCACCAATGGCTCGTGAATTTTCTTCCGCTCAAATCCGTGGACGAAACGGCGGGCGTGGCGGTCACGACCATTCCCGGCACTTACGCTCTCGCGCAGGTGCGGCACGGCGCGGGCTATGTGCCGGAAAGCGTCTGGGTGGAAAATGTGCCGGATGCGTTGGGTAAGCCGGGCGAATGGACGCTCGATTCGCTCGCGGGCAAAATTTATTTCTGGCCGGAGAACGAAGCGCAGTTGCAGTTTGTCCGCGCGCCGGCCTTGACGGAACTCGTCCGCATTGAAGGCGCGAATGACAGCAACGGAACGAACGATGTCCCGGTTCGCAATTTGATTTTTCGCGGACTGACTTTTTGCGAAGGCGATCGCGACAACTGGACGACGAACAGCATCGGCTTGCAACATGACTGGGATATGTTCGACGCGCCGAATGCGCTGCTGCGGTTTCGCGGCGCGGAAGGTTGCGTCGTGGACGGCTGCAAATTCCTGCGCACCGGCGGGACGGCGTTGCGGCTCGATTTGTTCGCGCAGCACAACACGGTGGAGAATTGCCGGTTCAGCGACATCGGATTGACCGGCATTTTGCTCGCCGGCTACGGGCCGGGCACGAAGGATGTGAATCATCACAACCGGATTGTGAACAATGAAATCGAGCGCACCGGGCAGATTTATCTGCACGGCATCGGATTGTTTGTCTGGCAGAGCGGATTCAATGAAATTGCGCACAACCACATTCACCATACGCCCTACGCGGGGCTTGTGGTGTCCGGCGTGCGTGGTCGCGAGTTCGACACGATTGCAAATGGCGACAACCTGTTCAATCTGGCGGGCGGTTTTCATCTGCCGCGCGACCGGCGCGAATTGCAGCGCACAATCCGCTGGAATGAAATCGGCACGCCGCGTCATTTCAAAGATTTATTTCCGTTTCTGCACGCGCGCGGAAATCAAATCGTGGACAACGAACTGAACAACGGTGTCGAGCAGCTTGGCGACGGCAATCTGGCTTACTTCAGCGCAACGGGGCTGGAAAATGTTTTCCGGCGCAACCTGCTTTACAATTGCGCGGCGGCGTTTCGCTGCGACGACGACGCGTTCGGCACGGTCATCACGGAAAACATCAATCTCGGCGACGGCGGCTTCCGCGTGAAGCACGCGAATACGGTCGTAAATAATATCGCCATCGCGCCGCGCGGGACGGCGGTGATGTTTGGCGAAACGAGTCTCGAAGATTTTAATGTGGCGCAGGCGGCGGGCATCAACGCGGTGATTGGCACGAACATTCTTGTCGCGCAGCGGCTGGAGCAAACTCTCGTGCAACGCGGGCCGGCGGGCGCAAAACGGTGCGTGATTGCGCGGGACAATTTGCTTGAGGCAACGCTGCCCGCCGGCCGTGCGGAAGGCCCAGGCCTGCGGGCGTTGCGCGATTCCGGTCGCGACCTTGGTCATGTCGTCGGCGATCCGGATTTTGTGGACGCGGCGAATTTTAATTTTCGGTTGCAGACAAATTCTCCGGCGCTGAAACTCGGATTCCAAAACATCGAGGCCGGACACATCGGATTGATTAACGACCCGGCTTTCACGCGCATCCGCCACGAAGGCTTGCCGGCGGAGACGAAAAATTATTGGAACACACAACCGGCAAGTTGGTTTTTGCCTGCTGGAGAAAATTCTAAAAACGAATGAACATGAAACGCCCGCTCAACTATTTGGTTTCGCTGTTGTTGACCACGACGGCCTTGGCCGCGACGCCGGAAAAACCGAATGTGGTCATCATCCTCGGCGACGACTACGGCTACGGCAGTTCGGGTTGTTACGGGGCGACCGGTATTTCCACGCCCAACATTGACCGGCTCGCGACGCAGGGACGCCGTTTCACGCAGGCTTACGCGCCGGGGTCGGTTTGCTCGCCGACGCGCTATGCGCTGATGACGGGACGCTATTTTTGGCGGACGGAAGTCAAGGACGGCGGCGTGCTGCCGGTCGCCGCGCCGCTAATCATCGAAACGAACCGATTGACGCTGGCGTCGTTATTCAAAGAGCAGGGCTACCGCACGGCGGCTTTCGGCAAATGGCATCTCGGCTGGACGACCGAGCGGCGCGTAAACGACTGGAGCGTGCCGCTGACGCCGGGGCCGCTCGCGGTGGGCTTCGACCACTTTTTCGGCATGGCGGAAAATCTTCCGAGCGGGCCGCACAACTTCATTGATGACGACAAAGTCACCGCGCACATCTTTGGCGAACCGATTGTGGTCCACGGCGGCAGCCGGGATTGCGACACGACCACGGGCATTTCGAATCACTGGCAGCCGGAGTTGGTGATGGCGGATTTGACGAAGCACACGACGGACTGGATTGCCGAAACGGCCAAGGATAAAACGAAACCGTTCTTTCTGTATTTCGCGCCGAACGCGGTGCATGACCCGATCGTGCCGAACCCGCGTTTCACCGGCAGCCCGTATGGCAAATACGGCGACTTCATTTCCGAACTGGATTGGAGCGCGGGCGAAGTGCTGAACGCGCTGGATAAATTTGGTTTGAGCAGCAACACGCTGGTCATTTTCACCAGCGACAACGGCGGCGTGGTGGCACGCGGAAATGCGCTGGCCTACGCCGCGTTGGAGGCGGGCTTAAAAATCAACGGCCCGTTGCGCGGCGGCAAGCATGACGAATGGGAAGGCGGATTCCGCGAGCCGTTCATCGTGCGCTGGCCGGGTCAGGTCGCGCCCGGCTCGACCAGTGAGCAGGTCATCAGCCTTGCCGACTTGCTCGCGACATTTGCCGGACTGCTCAACGTGCCACTCCCGCAAGGGCAGGCGGAGGACAGTTTGAATGTGTTAAGGACATTCACCGAAGCCGCGCCGGGAAAAGCCGTCCGTCCGAGCATCATTCTGCAATCCGGCGGTGATGGCACTTATGCCATCCGCGAAGGCGACTGGAAGTTCATCGAGCGTGCCGACCGGCCGGCGTTTGAGATTCATCGCAACGCGCAAATCCGGGCGGCTTTGGAAAATCGGCTGCAGCAAAAACGCGCCGACCAGTTGTTCAATTTGAAACTCGATCCCGGCGAAACCAACGATGTCGTCGCCGCGCACCCGGACATCGCGGCGCACTTGAAACAATTGCTCGTGCAATCGCGCACGCAGGGCTTCACGCGGCCTGGCACGATTTCGACGACGACAGCCAAATGAAAATAATTGCAACCAATGGAAGCCAGTTGAAAAATATTATCCATGAGACTCGCTCCGCTCACCGCGCTGTTCGCATTGCTGTTATTGGCGCGAACCGCTGATGCAGAACTCGCTCCTGCTTCGTTTGGTTACGTTCTTCAGGTTGATTCTCTCGCCAAATCAAAGCCTGCTGCCATCAGCCGACTGGCGACGAGCGCACGCGATTGGTTGGTGCTCGATGCGGCGTTTGCCAGCGACACGCCGTGGGAAGGCGCCGACCTGGATGCGATTCGTCGCGGTCAACCGGGACGCAAAATCGTGGCCTATATTTCCATCGGTGAGGCGGAGGAATATCGCGCTTACTGGCGCAAGGAGTGGGGCAGTCATGGCCGACTCACCGCCGCCGCGCCAGCGTGGCTCGGTGGCGAAAATCCAGAATGGAAGGGGAATTACCGCGTGAAGTATTGGCGCGCCGAGTGGCAAAAGATCATGCTCGCCGCAGTGGACGACGCGTTGGCGCGCGGATTTGACGGCGTGTATCTCGACATCGTGGACGGTTTTGAAACCTTCGAGCAGGACGGAAAAGATTTCATTGATGACCGCGTGAATCCCGAAACAAAGCAGAGTTACCGTCGCGACATGGTTGATTGGGTGAAAGCCATCGCCGCCCGCGCCCGTTCAACGAATCCCAGCGCCTTGGTCATCCCGCAAAACGGTTCACAACTGCTCTCATACGATGATTTCACATGCGCCATCAGCGCCATCGGCATCGAAGATTTATTTACCGACGGCAATAAACTTCAGCCCAAATCGCACACAGACGAAGTGCTGGGTGATTTGAAGAAAATGACGGCAGTTCGAAAACCCGTGCTGCTCGTCGAATATCCGAAAACAGCCGAGCGGCAGGCATTGGTTAAGAAGCTGGCGAACGAGAATAGATTAATCTTATTGCTCACCGACCGGCAGCTTAAAACCCTTGGCCAGTCGGGGAAGCAAGAATAATTTCTGCAATTAACCAGTTTACACCGCAAATTAATTGCGGCTGTAACCTTGCTTGCGGAAAGTTTCCAGCAGGGCCGCGAGTTGAGCGGCGATTTGCGGATGTTCGCCGATCACATCATGCGACTCAGTGGGATCTGCTTTGAGATTGTATAACTGTGCGTGAAACTCATTTTCGCGGGCCTTCGGCTCGTTGGGTTTGGCGCAGACACCCTCGATCCATTTCCAATCGCCTTGCCGCACGGCAAAGACCCCGTCGGCGCTGTGCTCGACGAGGAACGGTCGCACCGGCGCGGCGTGATTTTCGCCCAGCAAAGCCGGCAGGACATTGAAGCTGTCTTCCGCACCCGCAGTGCGCGCCGGTAGCGAATAACCGACAATGGCCGCCGTGGTCGCCAGCGTGTCCACCAAGGAAATGGGTTCGTCGGAGACGGAATGGGCCGGAATTTTTCCCGGCCACCGCGCAATAAACGGCTCACGCAATCCGCCCTCGTAAATACTGTGCTTTCCCTCCCGCCACGGGCCGTTCATTTTTAAACCGGCGGCGATGGCTTTTAAATTGGCCTCGGCTTCAAAGTCTAGCCAAGCGTGCATGCCGAAATGGTTTTCACCACCATTGTCGCTGGTGAAAATGACCAGCGTGTTACTCCCAAAACCGTTTGCGTCCAGGGCGGCCAAAATTTTTCCGACGGAAAGATCCAACTCGTGAATCCAATCGCCATAATTGCCGGCGGCACTGGTGCCGCGCGTTTTCGCCGAGGGCGTTGCCGGCTCATGAACGGCAACCGGCGCGAAGTATAAAAAGAACGGCTGGTTGGTGGTTTGCTGGCCGAGCCATTCCACGGCCTTGTCCGTGAAATGCGGCATGACCTCCGTATCCACCCGTTGCGGGGCGTCAATGCCCAGATAAGGTTTGCCCGTGTAATAATTTGAACCGAAGGGTTTCAAGACGGGCGAGCGCAACCCTTCGATTTTGGTGGTTTTCAAACCATCCGCTTCGGTTTCGGTGTCGACATAAATTCCGGTCGGGTCGGCGTGGTTGGCGGGCAACCCGTAAAAATAATCGAAGCCGATGTCCAGCGGTCCCGGCCGCAGGGTCTTTGTCAGGTCGTTGGGGCGGGTCGCGCCGAATCCCAAGTGCCACTTGCCGATGGCGGCGGTTTGGTAACCTTTGGATTTCAGCAGCGAAGCCAGCGTCAGCCGGTTCGTCTCGATGTGCAAAGGAGCTTGATTGCCGAGGACTTCAAATTTCAACGAAGTCCGCCAGCAGTATCGGCCGGTAAGAATCGAGTATCGCGACGGAGAACATACGCTGGAACTCGCAGTGGCATCAGTGAACCGCCGCCCCTGCGTCGCGAGCCGGTCAATGTTGGGCGTCCGCACCAGATTGGTATCGGCCCCGTAACAACTTACGCTGCCGTAACCCAAATCATCCGCCAGCACCAAGACGATGTTGGGCTTCGTTTCGGGACTGGCAGTTGCCGCCATCGTGATTCCGGCAGATAAAGCCAAACTGGGAACGATTGTGCGCAAGGATTTTTGGATCGCTGCTGCGGCGAATGGAATCAACTTTGTCATTGGAATAAATAAGTAGAGTAAGACGAAGAAATCAGGGTCATCGTTTTAACGTCCGTGCACGGTTTGATTGCCGGGCTAAAACGGGCTGGTGTTGCTGTTGTTTTTCCGCGCCCAGATTTGCTCTTGTCCGCTGGGCGTCCAAGAACCACCCGCCGGATCATCGGCGGCATCGCCGATCTGCAATAAGTTGGGCGGAACCGACCCAACTGCAGGCATTTTGATGTGCGTGGCATGACCGTCGCCCGCGATGGTGTTGAATCCACCGCTGTGACGGACCATCGGAATAACATCAATGTTAGCGGAATTGTTCCATTGCTGACGGACGTTGGTATCCCAGAACTTGAAACCCTTGGTGCAGTTGGCGTAGTTCGTAGCGGATTTTTCCCCAAACAAAAAAAATCGGCCCGGCCCGTCAATGCGGGAATCTTTCATCGGCCCTTCCGCTGCAGTGTTCAGGCGCAGAATGTTTTGGTTCGCGAAGAAGCTACTGGGTGCATTTCCAGCAGCCACCTCGGTTTCAAACAAGTCACGCGAGGGATCGCTTTGACAGATCAAGGCCTTGGTTCCCGTGCAAGTAATGGTGCCGGCGGCCGTCTGACTGACGCTACCGCCCAGCAGCGGAACCAATTTGGCATACCAGGTTTTATTGGCAATCCAGCCAGCGCCAGTTCCCCCAGCGGCTTCGGAGATGGGATAAAACCCATCGTTATCTCCGGCATAAATAAAAATCGCCAAGCCGATTTGTTTGGCGTTGTTCAAGCAGGCAATGGATTGCGCTCTGGCCTTGGCTTTGGACAGAGCCGGCAAAAGCATTGCCGCAAGAATGGCGATGATGGCAATGACCACCAGCAATTCAATCAGCGTGAATCCGCGTCTAAAAATCCTCGCGCCGGATTTCTGTTTGCGGCAATCGTTGAGTTGTCTCATTTATATTTTTCCAGCGTGTGGTGCCGATAAAACCTTAGGGATAAACCAAGCGATAATACTCGTTGAGGTTGGTTTTCACGATTGGGAGGTTGGTCGTGGTTACGGTGGTGGAACCGGCCACGGTTGCCCAATCATTCGGATTGCTGCTGATACCCCGATCCAAGTTGCTGGTCTGCACGAGCAATCGGTAGCCCAAATGATCCGCCGGCCAGCTTAAGGTCAGCGAGGTTGCACTTGCGTTATTGGTCAACACGGGCGAAACCAGACTCGGCTGCTCAATCAAATTGACCGTATAAAGATTTGTGGTCACGCCATCCTGCGCCGTGACCAGCACTTGCAGGACATTGGTCACGCCGAGCGTCAAAGTGAGCGGGGTGCTGGCGGTTCCCGTGTTCAGCGTGCCTAAGGGAGAGCCGTTAAAAGTCAAACGGTTGGTCGCAGTAGGATCAGCATTGGTCACCGTGATGGTTGGCGAACTGCCAAACGCGTTGGTGGCGGAGTAAGTGAGAACATTGGTTGCAAAACCGGGTGACAGGCTGCCGGCCGGCGTGATGGTTATGCTCGTCAGAAAAGCGTTGGTGCTGACGGTCGAACCGGAACTGACCACCAGATAAAGTTGGCTGTTGCTTATCGAAAGGGTAGTCGTCCCGGCTGTCCCGCCGTCCCCGACCGTAACCAACGAAGGCACCGAGCCATTGACAAAACCGCCCGCGTTGGTGGCGATAATCAGATAACTGCCGGCGGCTAATTGAGAGCTGACGTGACTTCACTTTTTCGGGCCACCTGATGTGTTAGTCTGGGACTTAAGAAAGGACCAGACGAATGAAAGGCAAACGATACACGACGGAAGACAAGATTCGCATCCTGCGCGATGCGGATCG
>TBL_comb47_HYPODRAFT_10005308_pt1 | contig 14416 bp, 15 predicted proteins | sample TroBogypolimnion_40_FD_10682 | JGI IMG/M metagenome (IMG submission 10682)
GACCTTCTGGTTCACCGCCGTGCTGGAAAAGCAGCCGTCTGGCCCCCTTCGGACCGAGGTGGCGCAATCTCTCCCACTCGAGAGCCAGGGGCTGAAAAACGTCAGTTTTTGCGCCAACGGGATCCGCCTGCTGCTGGCCGAGGACGACTCCATCAACCAGATGGTGATAAAATCCATCCTGACCAAATTCGGTTATCTGGTGGATGTGGCGGGAAATGGCCGCGAGGCCCTGGAGGCGCTGCAGCAGAAGGACTATGCCCTGGTGCTGATGGACTGCATGATGCCGAGGATGAACGGCTATGAGGCGACGGCCGCCATCCGGGACCGGGGCTCGGCGGTCAGGAACCACGCCATTCCGGTCATCGCGCTCACGGCCAACGCCTTCAAGGAGGATCGGGATAAATGCCGGGCAGCCGGCATGGACGATTACCTCAGCAAGCCCCTCGATGCGGGCGATTTGTACGCGGTGCTGGAGAAGTGGATGACCCTCGCCCCCACCTGCGGCTCCAGCTTGTCTGGGGATTTCGGGACGGCATCGGGAAGACAACGTGATGCTCAGCCGCAGTTCCAGGTCCCCTGCAGCAATGGAGCAACCAGGACGCAGGTATTTAACAAGGCCGAATTTGTCCGGCGCAACCTGGGAGACCTCAAACTGTCACGCACGGTGGCCGCCATGTTCGTGCACGGCATTCCGGAATACACAGCGGAAATCAGCTCAGCGCTGACGGAACAGGATTGTCGGGCCGTCAGCCAGTCGGCGCACAAGCTCAAGGGGGCGGCGGCAAACCTATCGTTGCCGCGGCTCGCCGAAGCGGCCCGGAACATCGAATCCCTTGCCGAGGCGGGAGAAATGGGACAGGCACAGTTGCAGTTGCCGGAACTGGTATCACGTTTCGAGCAGGCTGCCGAGGCACTCAGGTTCCTGGTCGGCCAGGAAGGAGCCCCCTGACATGAGAGTTCTGATTGCCGAGGACGATGCTCCGTCGCGCCGTATTTTGCATGCCCTGCTGACCAGGTGGGGCTATGAGGTCATTACCGCTGCTGACGGAAATGAAGCGTGGCGGCTCCTGTGCGAACCGGGCCATCCGCAACTGGTGGTGCTCGACTGGAAGATGCCCGGTGTGGAGGGGCCGGAGATTGCACGGCGGCTGCGCCTGCGAGGCCCCGAAAAATCCTACTACACCATCATCATGACCGCCCGTAACTTCGGTGATTCCGCGTCGAGTGCGCTCGACACGGGAGCCGATGACTTTATCGGCAAACCGTTTGACCAGGGCGAGATGCGGGCGCGGGTGGCAGTCGGCTACCGCATGAACGGGCTGCAGAAGAAGCTGATGATCACCATTCAGGATCTGCAGCAGAGTCTGGACCGTGTGAAACAGTTGGAGGGTATCATCCCGATCTGTATGTATTGCAAGAAAATCAGGGATAACGACGACAGCTGGAACCAGCTGGAACAGTACATAACGAACCATTCCGAGGCGCAGTTCACCCACGGCGTCTGCCCCAAGTGTTCCGCCGAACAGATGGAACTGCTCGACAAGTTTCTTCCCAGCCGCTGACAGGGAGTTCAATTGCCCGTCCCCGGGCCCCTGGGCAGGTACCCCACCCACCGCCCCTCTACCCCATTAAATCAGCCGGTTAGCGCCAACCTTCCTCTGGCGCCGGCTTACCCCATCCCCACCCCGTCCCTCCCCTTGAAAGGGAGGGGGAGTTTCACGGTCTTCCCCCCTCCAGACCTCCCCGCTCCTGCCCTCATGGCACCCCCGCCAGATATGGTAGTTACGTTAAAAATGACGGATTGTTTCTACAGCGAATCCCCCACCCAAGCAGACTACTTGCTACTTTATCCCGTTCAATCAGACCGTTACGCTCCATTTGCTCATACTGACAGGCTGGCACGTTAGTTGAAGTGTATTAGATTCAGCGACACATTTGCACTGTCATGTTTCTTGCCCCATTGGAACAGGAAACATAAAAAAAGGAGAGCAACCATGGAACGTCTGAGAGAGTCACAGGAGTCGGCGGCATTGGGCAGCATAGAGATGTATCAATCCTGTAAGGGTCAAAATATGAAAACGGCAATGACCTTGCTCCTGCTTGCCAGCATCGCGCTGATCGGCATGTCCACCAGGGCCCACGCGGCGGACGAGAACCCCGCCAATTACGTGCTGCTCAAGGGGGGCGTCTACTCGCCCAGCCTTTCCCACAGCCTCGACAACTTTAACGGCGGCAACCGCGAGCACCTGGACTCCAAGACCGGGTTCGCCGGCGAGGTCGCGGTCGGCCATTACTTCCTCCCCATGCTGGCCGTGGAACTGGGAGGCGGCTACTTCGAGAGCAAGGGTTCCCCCGCGACCCCTCCGGGCGATACCAGACTGAAAGTCGTGCCGCTGGTTGCCACCGGCAAGGTGCTGCTGCCGCTTGGCCCTTTTGAGCCGTACGGACTGTTCGGCATCGGGGCCTACATCACGAAACTGGAGGTTGACGGCAACTCCGGCAGCTTCCATGGCTCCACTGACGTCACCTACGGGCTGCACGCCGGCGCCGGCTTCAACATCAATTTCAGCAAAACCATGTTCGCGGGCGCCGAGGGGAAATACCTGTGGGCCGACCCCTCCTTTGGCGGCCAGCATGTCAGGCTGGACGGGTTTGTGGCCACGGCGGACCTCGGTTTCAGGTTCTAGAGAGCCCAATTTTCTACATCCACCCCGGACCTCCCTCGGAGGTTTCGACCACTCTGCCCTTTAAGGGCATGTCATAAAAGGAGAGCATAATGAAACTCAGGAATTACTCACTGGCCTGCTGCACCCTGCTGCTACTCAGCTCCACCGCCTTCCTGGGCGGCTGCGCCACCACCGGCATGGACCGCTCCCAGAGAGCCTCCAACTCGATGCAGAACGAGGACAAGGAAATCAGGAAGCTGATCGTGCAGATCGACGTCACCGGGAACTCCCTCGACACCCTCATGCGCGCCGGAGCACCCGACCTGAAGAAGCCGTTCGACCACTACACGAAAAACCTTGCCCAGCTCGACAGCGAAGGGAAACGCACCATCAAGCGTATGGATGACATGAAGGCGCGCAGCAGGGATTATTTTAGCGAGTGGGAGAAGCAGGGTGACACCTATACCAATCCGCAGATCCGCGAACTGAGCGACGAGCGTCGCGCCAGGTTGTCCGCCATCTACGCCCAGGTGCCCGAGGCGGGCATGGGGATCAAGGGCGCCTACCACGCCTACCTCACCGACCTGAAAGAGATCCAGGTCTTCCTCTCCAACGACCTGACCCCCAAGGGGCTGGACGCCATGGCACCGGTAGCCAATAAAACCATCCAGGACCGCGAGGCCTTGAAGACCTCCCTGGTGCCGCTCATGGCCGCACTGGACGCCATCAATGCGGAACTTTACAGCGGCAAGAAATAAACGCCCGGCCTTAAGGCTCGCCTCGCCGCGCATAAGGGCGACCACGCAGCTTACGGCAAAGGAGCATCATCATGGTAACAGTGCAGCGCGTTTTGAGATCACTGGTCCTCGTCGGCATGTTGAGCGCATCATTTAGCTACGCGGCTACGGCAACAACCGAGAGCACCGGGCAGTATGTCGACGACTCCGTCATCACAACCAAGGTGAAAGCCGCCATCTTCAACGACGAAACCCTGAAGGCCTTGCAGATCGGCGTCAAGACCTACAAAGGGGTGGTCCAGTTAAGCGGCTTCGTCAATTCGGCACGGAGCGTGTCAAGGGCAGGCGATCTTGCCAGGGACGTTCCTAATGTTGCATCGGTGAGAAACGACCTGATTGTAAAATAATTCCTTATATTTCGGATTCTAACCAAAGCCAACCCGCACACGCGGGTTGGCTTCCTGGCAATTATCCGGTATCACGCGAAGGGTTCAGGCAATTAATCAGCTTGAAAGGTGGTCTTGTGATCGAATTAGTCGATGTAGTCAAGGGATTCGACGGCAAGGCCGTCATAGACGGTCTGAGCCTGATCATCCCGGAAGGGAGGATCACCGCCATCATCGGCCTGAGTGGCGAAGGGAAGAGCGTTCTCCTCAAGCTTCTGATCGGTCTGTTGCATCCGGACAGCGGGAAGATCCTGGTTGACGGCGAGGATATTGCGGAAATGAAGGAGCACGACCTGATCCGGGTCCGAAGACAGTTCGGCATGCTGTTCCAGGGTGCTGCGCTGCTCGACTCCCTAACGGTTTTCGACAACCTGGCGCTGCCCCTGGCGGAGAAGCATGAACTCCCCTCGGAGACCATAGCGGAGCGGGTACGCCTGGTCCTCGCCGAGGTGGGACTTAAGGGAGTCGACGAGCATTTCCCCGACAAACTCTCCGGCGGGATGAAAAAAAGGGTGGGCCTCGCGCGAGCGCTCATCCTGGAGCCGAAGATCATCCTCTTCGATGAACCGACCACAGGACTTGACCCGATAACCGACACCGCGATCCATAAGCTCATCAAGGACACCCAGCACCAGTTCGGCTACACGGCTGTCATCGTATCCCATGACATTCCGGCGATCTTTGCCGTAGCCGACAACGTGGCCATGATCTATCAGGGCCGCATCGTCGAGAAAGGCACGCCGGAAGAGATTCAGTTATCCCTAAGCCCGGTCGTCCAGCAGTTCATCACCGGGAATCTGGAAGGTCCGATTCACATCGTTTGACACAGGCCCCCCTCCGATAGTTCTCAGCTTTCGCCCAAGGTGCGGTTCCGGACCGGGTCAGACCTCGACCCTGAAGCTCGCACCACCCTCGGCATTGCACACCGTAAGCTTCCCGCCCATATTTTTCTCGATGATGCTCTTCGACATGAACAAGCCGATGCCCGTTCCCTTTTCCGGCCCCTTGGTGGTGAAGTACGGGTCGAAGATCCGATCCATGACTTCCTCGGGGATGCCGCCCGCGTTATCGGTTACCGTGACGACCGAGGTGCCCCCTTCCGCAAAGGAATGGATCGAGATCAGGGCGTCCTCAACCTGGTTCGCGACCAGGGCGTCACGGGCGTTCATCAGGAGATTGAGCAGCACCTGGGAGTACTCGTTGGGGTAGCCGTTGGCCATCGGGTTCCCTTCCGGCAGCAGTTCGATGTGAATTTTCTGTTCCTTGAAACTCGTTTCCACCAGGTGCAGCGTACGCGTGATCAGCTGGTTTACCGAGAAGGGAATTGTTTTCTTGTCGGGCCGGAAGGAGTTTCTGAAGTCCTCGATGGTAGTCGACATGTTCTGGATCAGTTCCATGGCCTTGGCGGCGTTTTCCTTGAAGAACTCCCTGAATTCGCCCGAGTCGTAGTAAAGCGGCACCTGCTGAACGAGGGTCTCCAGCGAGTTCAGCGGTTCGCTCCACTGGCGTGCCATATTATCGATCATCTCCCCCATGATGCCGAGGCGGTCATGCATGATGAGCATTTTGTCCTTCTGGCGCAGTTCGTCCACGGCATTGACGATGCGAATTTCGAGCGATTCGTTGAGTTGATCGATCTCACGGTTTTTTTCAATCAGCTTGTACTCGGCCCGCCTGCGCTCGGTGATGTCTTCCATGCCCAGGAGAATGATGTGCGAGCCAATTTTGCCCCGGAAAATCTGCCGCGCGTTGAGCAGTATGATCTTGGGGCCGATGCCGGGAAAGTCGTGCTCGACTTCGTAACCGTTGAACATGGTCTGCTTGGGGAGGATATCTTCGAAGAGCACACGCAGCTTCGGGATGTCCCATTGGCCGTCACCGAGAGCATAGATGAAATGGCCGACCGTGTCCTTCGGGATCACCTTGAAGGTGTCGTAGAAGCTTTGGTTGGCGGTGAGGATCTCCAGTTCGCAGTTGAGAACGACCAGCGGCGCACGCACGGTTTCCACGATGTTCTCGGCGTATTCCCGGGCGTTCCGGACTTCCGTTTCCAGCCGCTTGGCTTCCGTGCAATCGACGATCGAGCAAAGGAGATAGCTGTCCTTACTTGCTGCCGCATGCACTGAAATGCTTTGCATTTGGCCGCAGATGATGGTGCCGTCTGTCACGTTCAGGTTCAATTCGCAGGTCTGTGCGCCCTTCCCTTGCACAACAGTTTGCACGTGATGTAGGAAAAGCTCCCTTCCCTCGGCATCGGCGATGAACGTGCTGAAGGGTTCGTCGACGAGCGACTTCCTTTCAGTTCTCAGCAACCGGGCGCCAGTCAGATTCACTTCCCGAATCACTCCCTGCCTGTCGAAGGTGAAATATCCGACGGGTGCCAGTTCATAGAGCTCGGCATACTTGTTCCTGGACTGCTCGAATTCCTCCCGAGTGCGCAGCAGCTCAGTGTTCTGCATCTCCATTTCGATCTGGTGGACCTGCAGTTCGTGCAGCAGTCTGCGCGTTTCATCCCCGGTTTGCGGCGCGCGTCTTTCCAACGCCTTCACTTTCGGATGTTCTTCCGTGCGCTGGCGCAAAGGTGCACTTTCAACAGACGGGCTCTTGTCTTTTTTCATGGTGTGACCTCGGCTTAGGTGCCGCAGCGCCCTTCGGGACCTCCCCTTAGCAGACCTGCACAAATGATAAATCGCAACTAACATGCCAGTGAGTAGTTACGGTGGCGCTGCAGCATAACTACCTGTTATTAAAACGGTAAAAAGCTGGATGTGACGGGCATCCAAGGTGGCCGGAACCTGGGAATCCACCGATCCCGGCAGAACCGTCAGGTATGACGGCAGCACTGGTGGGGAATATTCCCGCCCGGCGAGCGCGGTAGCACCAGGAATCTTTCTCGGGCGATGCAAAAGCCGCCAATCGCAAAAACTCCGCTCGGGGAGCGACAATTACGGACCTCCCAGCATTCCGCCATATATGGCAGTTGCGCCTGGCGTGACGGAATCCGGTGGCGCGCACCCCGCCCACAGCGGGTGGCGACTACCCATTATTATCTGTATAATTAGAGGGTTACCCCACAACGAGGACTCTGGCACGCTAGTTGTAATGCAGATAGCTGAAGGGATCAGCTTCTTGTAATGCTTGGGCGCCAGGATTAATACGCAGCTGCACCAGGAACGGCTGACCTCATACCGGCAGACGCAGTCAACGTTGAAAGCTAAAGGGAGAACACCATGAAATCGAGCACGAAAGACCAGGCTGAAGGCACATTTCACGAATTAAAGGGTGCAGTAAAAGAAGCCGCCGGCAAACTGACCGACAACCCGAAACTGGAAGGTGAAGGGCGCGGGGAAAAGATGGCCGGCAAGGTCCTGAAAAAGCTAGGTCAGGTCGAGAAGGTAGTGGAACAGTAGTCGGCGGCCTTTGTAACAGCGGCCCGTGCAGGGATCGTGACAAACGGGGCAACGGGCGGGAATCAGAGTTTAGGGCCGTCAAGCCTTGTTTGCCCGCGCTGCCGGGCAAAAAAAAAGCCGCGTCCCATGACGCGGCTTTTTTTCAGCCTTCTGGTATTTTGTTACTTATGCAGCCAGAGCTTCGACGGAAGTTGCAGGAGGTAGTGCATGTTCCACTGGATTCGTGACCATCACCGTGACGATTTGCGCCAGCGCCCGTTTCCGCCCGAGTGGGAGGCCTTCGTGCGCGCGAACCTGGTCCATTATCAGGTGCTTAGCGAGGCCGAGCGCGCCGAACTGAACGCAATGATCCAGGTCTTTATGGAGGAGAAACAGTGGGAGGGGTGCGGCGGCCTGCTGCTCACGGACGAGATCCGCGTCACCATAGCAGCCCAGGCCTGCCTGCTGCAGTTGGGGCTCCCCCATGACTACTATCACAATGTGGAATCGATCCTGGTGTATCCGTCCACCGTGGTACTCCCGGAGCGCCCCCCTGGTGTTTTCGAGCGCGTGGATGCGCCGGTGCAGGCGCGGAGCGCCATCTTGGGCCAGGCCTTCGCCCGTGGTCCGGTCATCCTGGTCTGGGACGCCGTGTTGCACGGTGCGCGTCACCCCGAGCAGGGGCACAACGTGGTCTATCACGAGTTCGCCCACCAGCTCGACATGCTGGACGGGAGCGCCGACGGCACCCCTCCCCTTCCCAACCGCGAGCAGTTCTCCCACTGGGTGGAGGTCTGTTCCCGGGAGTTCCTGAGGCTGCGCGGACTCGCCGAGCAGGGGCACAAAACCTTTCTCGATTCCTACGGAGCGCAGAACGAGGCCGAGTTTTTCGCCGTGGCCACCGAGGAGTTCTTCGACCGCCCGCTCGCCCTGCTGCAGCACGCACCCGAGCTTTATGACGTCCTCAAGGACTATTACCGGCAAGACCCGGCAGGGCGCGTGCACCAGCGCGCCGAGGGTTCCGGCTGAGGGGCGCACCGGGGATCTGCAGGACAACTACCACAGAGCATGAATCAAAGGACTGTTAAGTGCAAAGCGTGTTTTCCCTCGGGGCATGAAAAACGGGCGAATACAAGATTCGCCCCCTACCGGCGACGGTAGGGGCGAACCTCGCGTTCGCCCGTGAACTGCGTCCGCATTCACCCCGCGTGGGCACGGTGTGCCCACCCTACAAGTGTTTAGCCCAATCCTCTCGCCCTCTGAGCGCGACGGAGAGCCGGGGAAAGCCCAGCTCTCCTTCGGGCGCCTACTCGGACCAGTATCCGGGACGCTGGTAGTGCTGGTGCAGCTTATCCTCATAATCGCGGGTGAGCAACGCCTCCTCCGTGTATTCCGGCGACTGCCTGATGGCCTCCAGGGTAAGGTTGACGAAGACCTTCGACTCGCTCCAGCTGACCCCGTCGACCCAGCTCGTGGAGACCAGGACCTTGGTCCCCGGCCACCAGTTTCTGGTATCGATGACGAGATACCGGATGGTCCAGGTGGCATCATCGATGACAAAATCGGAAACGTGACCGATTTCGCCGTCCGCGCCCTGGATGTGATAGCCAGTCACCTCGCCGGTGTTACGCAGATGGGAATCCCACTTCTTCTCGCCCTGGGCACGCTCCCTCCATTGCTCGCTGTCTCGTACGAAGTTCGGATAGACTCCCCAGACATACGGGCCGTCCCAATACGCCGGCCATCGGTAATACCCGTAGTAAGCCTCCTCGAACTGGCGCGAGACCGGCTTGTCGCTGTCCAGTGAGGGGCTGTTCTCAATCTGTATTTTGGTCAAGTTGACTTCGACGTGCTGCTCTTCCCTGGCAGCTTCGACCAGCGCGTAGGGAGAAATAAGCACCAGCCTGCCGGTGAGCCAGTTCCCGGTGTCGGCGACCAGGTAGCGAATGGTCCAGTGCCGGTCGTCGAAGTAAAACTCGTTGACCTTGCCTATCTCGCCGTCGAGACTGTCCAGGGTGTACCCAGTTATGGTTTTAACGTTGATTAGCATGAATGCTCCTTTAGCCCAGTGTATTGTCCGGATAGATCCTTGCTATGCAGCTAAAAACTCCCTCCCCCCCGGCGGGTGAGGGTCGGGGTGGGGGAACTTGCCACGTAGTTCTGCGTCAGTCGACAGTAACGGTCTGACACGGTTATTTTGCTTCGAAGCGCGCCCAGTACGCCTGGCTGTGTTTAGATTCCTCATCGTCAGGTCCCCAGCTCAAGAACCCCAGCCCGATGACAAAAAACACCCACATAAGAACAATTCCGATCATGCTCATGATGCACTCCTTTTGTTTAATCAGATTTTTTCTGTCGGCGAATCGTAAAACTTCCTGCCTAGCTTTGCTTCCTAACCGGGTGGCCATGAGGTTTGATCCTGACCGACCAGGCATTTTTTGGGAGCCGGCAACCTGCTCGCTACCCGGTCGGGGGAAGTGCCAATTCCTCAATGGCCATTCGGATCACCGCCGCGCTGGCATGGAGCGCCTCTTCTTCCGCATAGCTAAGCTGCGGCGGAAAGCTCGCCAGAACCCCTGCACCACCCACCAGATGCGGAAGCGAGACCGTCACGTTAGGTCCCCCCCAGGCCTCGGGGATCGCGCTGCAGACCGTGAGAATGGCCCGCTGATCGTTCAGGATCACCTCGACTATGCGCGCCAGCGCGCTGCCAATCCCGTAATAGGTGGCACCCTTCCCCTCGATGATGGAGTAGCCGGCCCGGCGCACCTCTTGGTCGATGCTACCCCGTTGGGCGGCGCCGAACTGGACACCGCGCTGTCGGCAAAACTCTTCCAGCGGCAGGCCGCCCACCGTCACCGCCGACCAGGTCAGCACCTCGGAATCGCCGTGCTCCCCGAGCACGTAGCCGTGCAGGTGTTGCGGGTCGACTCCGAGCTGGCTTGCCAACAGCGTGCGGAAGCGCGCGGTATCGAGCATGGTGCCGGAGCCGAGCACGCGGCCGGGTGCAACCCCGTGCAGGCCCGCGTAGTGAGCCGCCAGGTGCGTCATCACGTCCACCGGGTTGGTGGCGACCACCAGGATGGCATCGGGCGCGTTTTCTAGGACCTGTGGCACGACCTCCCGGAACACGGCAGCGTTTCTTTGCAAAAGCTCCAGCCGCCCCTCGCCCGGCTTCTGATTGACGCCGGCTGCTATGATGACGGCCCGGCTCCCCTTCAAGTCGGCGTAACTGCCGGCGCTTAGCTTCAGCGGGTGGGCAAAGGGGACGGCGTGATAAAGGTCGTTGGCCTCGGCGCGGCTGCGCGCCTCGTTTTGATCCACCATGACGATTTCGCGTCCGATTCCCGCCATCACCATGGCGTAGGCCGCCGTCGAACCGACAAAACCGCTGCCGACTATGCCTACTTTCATATGTCGCTCACGATTCACCCCGTAATGATCGAACAGCCTCATGGCTGCTTCAGGCTCGCCATATCGATGACGAAACGGTAATGCACGTCGCTCTTCAGGACCCTTTGGTAGGCCTCGTTGATCTTCTGGATGCCGATCACCTCTACGTCGGAGAACACCCCGTGCTGAGCGCAGAAATCAAGCATCTGCTGGGTCTCGCGGATGCCGCCGATCAGCGATCCCGCCAGGTTGCGGCGCTGCATGATGAGCGAACCGGCAGCAAGCGGAGTCGGAGCGGGGATGCCGATCAGCACCATGGTGCCGCCGCGGCGCAGTAGTTCGAGATAGTCGTTGTAGTCGTGCTGCGCCGAGACCGTGTCCAGAATGAGGTCGAAACGCCGTGCGTTCACCGTGAAGGCCTCCTTTTCGCCCGTCGCGACGAAATCGTCCGCTCCCAAGGCCAAGGCGTCGGCGCGTTTGCCCGGTGAATGGCTGAGCACGGTGACCTTGGCGCCCATCGCCTTGGCGATCTTCACCCCCATGTGGCCGAGGCCTCCCAATCCCAAGATGGCGACGTCGTCGCCGGCCTTGACACGGTAGCGCTTCAGAGGGGAATAAGTGGTGATCCCCGCGCAGAGCAGCGGCGCGACCCGCTCCAGGGGCATGCCTTTCGGGATGCGCAGGACGTACTCCTGGTCCACCGTGATGCGGCTGGAGTAGCCGCCATAGGTGGCCGTCTCCCCATCGCGCTCATAACCGTTGTAGGTGGCGGTCATCCCCTTCTCGCAGAACTGTTCCTCGCCCTCCAGACAGGCGTCGCAGCTGCGGCAGGAATCGATGAAGCAGCCGACACCGACGCTGTCGCCGACCAGCCACATGGTTACTTGCGCGCCGACCTTGGCAACGGTCCCGACGATTTCGTGGCCCGGCACCATGGGAAAGATGGAGCCGCCCCACTCGTCGTGAACCTGGTGGATATCGGAATGGCACACCCCACAGTAGAGGATGTCGATCAGGACTTCCCGGGGGCCCGGTTCGCGCCGCTCTATGGTGTGGGGCACCAGCGGCGCTTTGGCGGACATGGCGGCATAAGCTGCGGTCGTCATCATGGTGAACCTCCCAGGGTCTCTATGGATCGTTAGTGGTCGTTGACAGCCGTATCGGCACTCACGGCCTGCGACCAAGACAGATTGCGACTAACGTGCCAAGGAGGTATAGTGGGCAGGGCAAGCAAAAGGGGCTGAAATACAAGGTAAAAAACAGGCTGGCACCCTGGGTGCCGCGGGAAACCGTCAAGCGAATCCGTCATGCTTAGCGAAACTGCACTATATGGCGGATGGGATTTGCCGGGTTTCCACCGCCTCCGACGTTCATCATGGATTCATCTATGTACTGCAGCAGTTTGCACCAAAACCTGACAGCTACATCTCAAGCCCAAGATTACACTAATAAATTGATCACAGGTTGCCACACTGACATCCTTCAGGAATAATCCGCCAGATTTAGCATTACCGTCATATATGAAAGGCGACTACCTGCAGGCGGCCCTTCATCCTGCCCAACTATTTCAATAATACCTTGTCCAATCAATGTGCTGGAACACTACTAGCAGCGAACTAACACACGGCACGTTAATTGCTCATAACGTAGTTGCATACTACAACATCGGCAAACCAGGTCAGGCACGGTGGTTTGCGCCCCCCGGAGCTGCCGTAAGCTGGCACCCGACCGGTAAAAGGAGAAGCATTATGTTAGGAACCATCTTGATAGTCGTCGTTGTTCTGATGTTGCTGGGGGCGCTCCCCACCTGGCCTCACAGCCGTAGCTGGGGCTACTACCCGAGTGGCGGGCTCGGTCTGATCCTGCTTATTTTCATCATACTTCTGTTGGCAGGCCGGATTTAGTCAGCACTACGATGTCGCCGCGTGACAAGGTTTGCGCGGCGCGCTACAAGGAGAAGGACATGAAAAAACACGTCAATGAAGTTCAGGAGCTTAAAGGAATCGGCAAGGTGCTGTCGCAGCGTTTGTGCGAGTCGAGCTACGACACCATCGCCAAGGTTGCCTCAGCAACCGTGAAGGGCCTGGAAAGGGTAGCGGGACTGCATCCGCACAAGGCCCATGAGATTTCCCTCCAGGCGCGCCAGATGACCGGGGCCGCCGAGAAAAGCCACCACAGCTGGTCGGAACAAAGGGATGTCACGGAACAGCAGGTGGCACAGGATACGGTGCTCAGCAACCGCGACCGGTTCAAAGGTCAGTAGCAAAAGGTACCCGGGGCCGCACGGGAAGCGGCCCCTGGCCGGGACAGGGGAAGGGGACAGTGCGATGAGAAGACTGACAATCATGATAGCGTTGGTACTGTGCCTGAGGGCGTCCGCGCCGGCGACGGCGGCGATGTATGTGATCGAAAATCCGGCCGGCAACATCAGTAACCCCGCGGACAAGATGAACAATCCCGCCACGCAGACCACCAATCCGGCTTCCAACATTTACAACCCGGGGGACCGGCTGAACAGCCGCAACCCGTTGTCTCCGCCGACCCCGCCACCTGCGCCTGCAGCAACGACATCGGCTGCGGCGGCACCGGCTCAAACTGCCAAAGCAGTGCAACGTCACCGGGCGGAGATCCCCCAGAAAAAATATTATTACAAAACGGTCGGCGCCTATGTCAGTGCCGCCAAGAAATCCTTCAGTAACGATGACTACGTGGAGTTTCTTTCCCTCACGGAGGATGCCCTAAGAAGGGTCAACGCGGGAACACTCAAAGCCTCGCCCAATATGAGGCATAAGCTGCAGCAGTATCGAACTTTCGGGTACGGCTTGCTGGAATAGTAGCGAGCCCGCTCTACCCCATCCTGACAATTCCCCCCTCTCTGCCTGTTTTCTGTCAGAAAGGTAAAACAAGCTTCGCCATTACGGACATCACTGTATTTCCGCTAGGGCGAATCTTTTTTGCGCCCGCGTCCCCTCCTCTAGAGTAATCAACAACTACCCCAGGTAGCGCATTCTTATAACCTGCCCTTGCGGCTTGCTTGACCCTTAACGTCCTCTACATGCAGGGGATCAGGTGGATTTTAGCTCAGGAAGCTCGGGCGAATGATGATTCGCCCCTACGATAGGCTGGGCTGAATCTGCACGCACCAACTTTGCCAACGACTTCCGTAGGTCGGCACTCCGTGCCCGCGCGGCATCCGCCCTGCGACCTCGGTGGCACGGGGTGCCCACCCTACTGTCACAGCGCTCAGATCTCGATGCGCAGCCCCAGCTCGACGACCCGCTCGGGCGGTATCCGGTAGAAATCGGTCGGAGGCAGGGCGTTTCGGGTCATGAAGGCAAAGAGCTTCTCGCGCCAAAGCGCCATGCCGGGAACCTTCGGGGAAGGGAGCAGGGTCTCGCGGGCCAGGTAGAAGGTCGTGCTCTCCGGGTCGACTAGCAGGCCGAACGCCTGGCACTCCCTGAGGGCAACCGGGATGTTGGGGTTCTGCATGAAGCCGTAATTGACCGTCACCTGGGAAAAGCCCTGATCCAGGGCCTTTACCTCGAGCCGCTGGTCCGCCGTCACCCGGGGGATCCCCTTGGTGACGACGCTGAGCAGCACGACCTGCTGGTGCAAGGCCTGGTTGTGAACCAGGTGATGCAGCAGCTGGGGCGGAGTCCCGGGGATGGGCTCCACCACGAAAACCGCGGTTCCCGGCACGCGCGGCGGGGACTTGACGGCGATCCTGGCCAGGAAATCCTGCAGCGGCTCGCGCGCCCTCTTGAAGTGCGCAGCCAGGACTTCCC
>TBL_comb47_HYPODRAFT_10005309_pt1 | contig 14413 bp, 8 predicted proteins | sample TroBogypolimnion_40_FD_10682 | JGI IMG/M metagenome (IMG submission 10682)
GTTGCCGTTAGCCACCCCGATCCAAAGGGTTCGCCTGCCCATTGTTTGCCCGTGTACCGGAATACTCCATTGGAGGTCACCGCGACTGTCTGGTTTTGGTTTCGGAATAATTTGATAACCGGGGCTATCGCCTGTTTTGGCAGCTGAATTTCCGTTTTTATCTCCTGAAGGTATTTGCCCGATTTGATTCCGGCAACTCCCTGTCCGGCTGATGGCTTGGTTATGAGAATTAATGCAGAGACCAGGAATAATCCCTTTAATGCTATTTGTTTCATAATATTTAAACTTTATAATGTTTCGTATGGATAAATTAAACAATTATAATTATGAAGGTGCAGAGCACCGAAATATTTTCGGGAAATTAGGTTTGATATTACGGTGCGCTGCACCTAACCCCAACAAGATTTGTTTTTTGCTACAAATATTATGCGGCTCTGCCGCTTTAGTGCAATGAAGATTCAATAGTTTAATCACAACTATTATTTGAAATTTCTTCACAAAGATGAATAAATTCGAGCACCTTACTATCCGGAGTTCCGGATTCGATATCTGCCGCGACAACGTCGCACGGGCCATATTTGAAGGCTATTCTTTCAAGGTCGGCTTTTATCTCGTCTTTTGCTTTGGCTGCCAAATCCATTGGAGTATACATGATGGCACGCCTGGTTTCCGGGAAAAGAAGGCTTGCTTTCTCCAGATCGGAATCATGACCCATATCGAGGTAGGCCACTCCAGGTATTTTAGCATAGAGTTCCAGATAGGGTGTGGCACTCCAGGCGCAATTATGAATCCCGATCACCCCAAAAGCGGCTGCAATTTTCTGGTCAAACGGCAGTAGAAACTCCTCATATAATCCAGGATCGACCATATTCACCAAACAATTACTTACAGTGAAGAAGGGCATAATATTCTCAAAGTTTTTCTGCTTTTTCTGCAATCGCCTGGCAGCACCGATCATGGTTGTTGTAACACAATCCAGCAGATGCATGGTCCTTTCAGGTGCCATGTACATATCCATAAAGATATCCTGACCCCGAAGACGCTGGGCGTTATTCAGCACCCCCTGCCAGTTCATGAAACCCGAAATCTTCCCTTCGTGGTTTCCTATCCAATCAACCTGCTCCATCAGGGTTTGAAAAAAGACATTCTGATCCAGATTGGGGGGTGTCAATTGGTCTGTTTCCTTGTCGGTAAGATATTGATGTTCGGAGGTAGGCCATTGTTCCTGGTCGTACCTTATGGGAATGCCATATATTGAGGCAATTGCAGAAGCGCCATAGGTTCCGGTCAATATATCAAGTGTCCCCCCGCCATTTTGTCCGATGGTGGTTCCCGGAAATCTTTTAAGGAGTTCATTGGCCATTTCCAGTCTGGTCTGGCGCCGGTGTTCGGGATCGGTATGCCATTTTTCACCAAAATCAATCCCCAGCGATTTTCGGTACCATTTGGGTGTAAAACCGATCTCTGGCCGCAGGAATGCGAGATCTTGCGCCCCTGCAGGCCGACGCGTAGCGGGAGCTCCGGGGGCGATATAACTGATTAATATTTCGTTAGTCATGATGATATGGATTGGGGCACGATACTACGATCTTCCATTTTTTTATTTTATTTCGTTTTCCAGCGCGATAACCCGTTCGATCAGCGGATCTGCAATGGCCTGGTGTATTCTGTCAAAGGGAAGTATTGGCTCACGAACCGTGTCAGTCGGGTAGATCCCCTGTCGGTGCAATAATCTTTTGAAGAAATGAACGGAGATATCGAGATGCTGGTTTGAGAAGGCGAGGACCGGAAGTATTTTGTAAAACAAATCGGTCGCTTCGTCTTCCCTTCCATGAATCCAAAGAGTATAAACCTGCGTATAAATCCGGTGCATTCCGGTTGGCATAAAGGCATGAACACCTCGCCGCAACCCTTCAATCATCTGTGTGATTGCCCAACCTCCGCTCACATTTAGCCGGCCGCCGGTCAGGTTCAATATCCTTGAGTATTTTACCCCCGCCGGAACTGTCTCAATTTTCAGGCACCGGAAAGATTCCACGTTCTCAAACAAATCGCAAATAAGCTCATCCGGCAAACCGTATCCGGAGCCATTCCAATCCTGCAACATGATCATATCCACATCAATTCCGGCCAGCTCCATAAAATGAGACTTAAACTGATCTTCATTTTCATAGGGAATCTGGAAAAGGACATTCCTGCATCCCAAACCGATATAAGAATTAAGCAGCGATTTGGCCTTTACAAGGTCGGACTCACCTGCTCCGGCAATTACCGGGACTTTATCGTCAACCTCTTCAAGAACCGCGGCGACCATTTTAATCCTTTCAATCTCTGTAAGCTTATAAACTTCGGAGGCCATTGCGGGGACAAGGAATCCTGCCACCCCTGCCTTCATGGCGTCGCATACATTGATTTTCAGCGCCTTGAAATCAATAGAGTTATCAGTTTTAAAGGGTGTGTTTAAAACAGTTACGATGCCAAAAAGAGGGTAAAGCTCCTTCATTCAATTGTACGTGTAGTTTCGAGGCCTGTCAAATCCCCGGAACCTGTTATTTTTTTATCGTGAACGAGTCAATCAACTCATTGTCAAAACTCACAGAAGTATAGGTCAATTGGTGATCTTCAATTTTAACATATTGATATAATGTACCTTTCAGGCTCCGCACGGCCGCATAGGGTTCGTCCGTAAGTTTATCATAATCGGTCGGGATCCCGATGGATATCGCATATACAGTACCCTCTTTAAAGGATTTTACCACCTTTCCCTCTTTCATCGGATTTGAACGCATATAATAATGAAGATGCCCGCTCATCACCATATCGACATGATATTTATCGAACAAAGGGACCCAGGCCTTCTGAATGTTGTAATAAGGCTCTTCCCAGTTGTACGGGGGAAAATGAAACATGGCAAATTTCCAGGTCGCCTTCGATTTGGCCAACTGTTCTTCGATCCATGAACTTTGCATTTCTATCGGAGAGGTACAGTCGATCATCAAAAATAGTGCATTCTTATATTCAAATGAATAGGTCTGTTCCGGAGGAATACCATCCGGTCCGTTTTTGGGATAGCTGAATAGTTCCCGGTACATCAAGGCACCAAGGCCATAGCGTGAATCATGGTTTCCCAGGACCGACATAAGCGGCTTTCGGGGGATAATATCCTTGGAATATTCCAGAAGATCGTCCCACTGATCACGGTGCAGACCATCACTAACCAGGTCACCGGCAATTGAATAAAATGCCACATCCGGGTGTTCCTTATCGACTTTATTAAAGAGAGCTCCGAATTTCGGTGAAAAATGGGTGTCGCCAAACCAGATAAATGCAAACTGATTATCTTTTGCCGGTGTTGTGAAGGAATACTGATCAGACCATGTTGCCTGTGGAACTACCTGGTATTCATAGGTTGTACCAGGCTTCAGATTCCGCAGTCCGGCAGTAAAACGGTTGATATAACGGTCGTTCATCAGAACGCGGTCTTCCATTCGATAGCGCGAAGCTTTAACTGAAAGCTCCCGGGCATCCCCCTTCTCGCGGTATTTTACGATACCCTCACTCACGGTGGTATCGGTACGCCATTGAATATCCATTCCCGTGGATGGATCCGAACTCCAGGTCAACATCACCTGATCAGGTTTTGAAGATGAAGGATAGGATGATTTACGGAAAGCCCCCACGAGGTGACTCTCCACTCCCCTGCCCCGAATAGTGGTCAGTAATTTCTGCCCTTTTAATTCCGCCGGAACTTCGGTAAGTACCAATTCATCCCAATCGTGATAAGTACATGCACCATTATCCATTACCCCCACAAACTGATTCGAAGGGGTGAAATTGGTCAACGTCAATTGGTCTTTGCTATTTTGAGGAGCCACACAGACAAAATAGTGAAGGGTATAGTCTTCAAAACCGTTGATTCCCAAACCAACATGACCAGCACCAAAAGACTTCTGCCACACCTCATAGGTGGTCTTCGAATTTTTTACGATTTTGTCTGTTTTGGTAAATCCCTTTTCTGTGAGCCAGAATGGGACCACTTTTTGTTCCGTACTTCGCATCACAGAGACCACAACAGGAACATTCGCATCAAACATCCAATGACGGGTCGACAACACCTCCTTCTCTTCCTTTGAAAAGAGAGAGAGAGCCTTTTTTTCGTCAATTTGGGAAAGTTCTTTGGGACTCAAAGTTTTGTACAACTGGGTAAAGGTATTGTCCATAATCTCCTTGACCGATTGTTCGCGGACCTGCTGAGCGCAGGAGATCATGCCGGCAGCCAGGAAAAGGACCACTGAAAATCGCAGTAATTTGTGGTTATAAAGTCTTCGTATCATCATAAAACTCATAAACATTGAATATAATAAGCATTCACTAATTATTGATTTTGATATTCCATTGGGGATTTTATGAGGGTAGTAAACTGGTTGAAGTTTAGAATTTCATCCCTTAGGGGCAATTTCATTAAGTTAAGAACTTTCCAACATTACCTTATTCTAACTCCGAAGGAGTTTTCACCAAACTAAGTAATTCCCGTTCAGGTAGTAAACTTGTATTAAAGTACCATTTATTATCCATTATTAATCCCTGACGGTATCAAAAATGGATAGTAAACAACAACATATTCTCTTTCTCACCTTCATTTCCCGGGAGCGCTGATCACCCCCAAATACCGTCCCATCCAATACGGAAACAACCAAATGTCCCCGGCACTGTTTTCAGAGCCGCCATTTCCTTCTGCATCCAAACCAAACCGATTGGCATTGTGTCGTTCGATCGGAAGCTCGTCGGGAGGAAGCACCTCTTTAATGGTTTGCCAACGGAAGTTGGGTGCGATTTTTTTAATGTCCTTCCGGTGGCTGTTCATTACGCTCCAGTTTACCAAATCGAGCGGATAGCGCTGTAAATACCAGACCGCCTCTTTCAGATCAAATTCTTTGGTGCCGGTAATGGCGGTAAAGATGTTCCATGCACCCTCCTTCTCAGGCCGTTCAATTTGCCAGTGATCCAGAATAGCCTCTTTATATTTTGCTTTCAAGGTATCGTTAAAGGCATAACGGTACAAGCCCCAGTAGCCGATAAAATACATCTCATCATCGGAGTGGTTCCAATGGTCATCTGCCAGAGCTTTCTCGTGTTCGCTGGCACCATCAGATGCCGGACCGATTTCGCGCATTGGACGCATCAGGTTTTCAAGGAATCCATGCTTCTCCATCAATTCAAACGCTGCATTTTTATAAATGTCGCGATGGGTAAAATGGTAGGCTGTCTGGAGCATCGCCATAATGTTTGAAGAACAGATCTTCCGGTCCCCGTCATTTTTCTTGTATTGATTCACATATTCAGGATTCCATCTGCCCCACTGTGTCGGTTTGCCATTCCAGTCAATCATATAGAGCTTGTTTTTTACGATATGCGACATCAGCGTATCAATCAGCATAATAGCCTGATTCCTGACATCTGGTACATCCATAAGCTCTGCAATGGCACCAAATGCAAAGATATGACCAATCGCTTCGTCGCTGCTGGTGGTTGATTTCCAGTCCCATTCGGGATCTTCGGCCCTGCGCCAGGGCTTGTCCTGATATTTATAACCGCGCCGCTCGAACGAGCGCGACGGGAAACCCGGAATTTTATTGATCGTATAGAGCCGTTCCATGGCGTACATCGTTTCGCGTATATTTTGCAAAGCCTCATCCGATTTGGTTACCGCATAGCGAAAGGTTTCCCCGGCAAGGTACATCGAAGTCCATAATCCATCATTATCAGAATCTTCCATGCTGCCTGTAGTAACATCCCCATCGGTCATAGCAGAAACAGTGGCATTAAATCCAACCCGGATGTGACGCTCGCGAACCTGTTTTTCAAAGTACATCGCCTTTTGGTGCAGGGTCATTGGTTGAAAACAGATTTTTCCCAATCCTTTAGTAGTTAATACAAGTACCGAATTATCCGGTCCTTTGGCAATATGAATTACCGAATCAGATGGGAGCCACCGCTTTGAAGCAAAATAGTCATATTTACCATCTTCGCGAAGCTTCATCGCACCACGTGTGGAGCCGAACCACAGATGACCATTAACTTCATTTACCGAAGTGAGTTCAGTCCATGGCAATTCCCGGTTTACATCGCCATTTAGTTTCCGGGTTTTGGTATCCATTTCATAATACCCGTCAGAGGTACCAACCACTAGCCTGCTACCAGAAAGGGCAATACAGGTGGGAATTATACTTTCAAGAACCTTTTCGACCGTTTTCTTTTCGGGAGAGAAAAGGCTCACCGAAGTACTCCCTAAAATCCAGAAAAGGTTATTGTCTGCATCATATTTGATATCCTTTACAGCTTCGCCGGCTAATTTGCCTTCCCACAATTTTTGGGAATCTTTAATCAGCTGAAGGCTTTTCCCATCTGAAATCAGGAAGGTGAACGCTTTGCCCCCGGCAAATATTCTGGCTTCAGGTAAAGAATGTCTGGAATATAATTTCCCTGCCCAGGCATTACTCAGTACCGCTGTATCGTCGATATAGACCAGTTGATTCTCATAGGTTCCGATTCCGGAGATCTTCTTATCTGAAGTTTGTTTATCCTGCACATCGGCAACCAATGTTCCGGGAAAGAGAAATTCTCCTGCACGTAGCCTTAGCAAACCCTTTGAGGAGAACACCTGAATGTAACCATTCCGATCAGAGGCAACCTGATTCAGCTGAATACTTTTATCCGGAACAGTAAATTTGATGCTGTAATCCTGGATATAGGAGTTGTCCTGATGGAGAGGAAGATCCTGCGCAGTTAAATTCGTTTGGACCAACATCATTGCAGATCCAACAGCCAGCACCTGGAGATGTCTTTTAAATTTATCCACTTTGTCTATTTTATATGATTTCTTATAGAATATGATTTCTTATTAATTTTTAGCTAATTCCTCTTCTTTGAAGGATACCACCGTTCCGTCCGAAAGATGCCGAACGCTTTTTTGAACCATTGTTTGCGAACGGTTTTATTCGCGATTTACTAACCCGGGGTTGCGCTCTCTTCGTTCGCTTACCCCTGGCTACCAAAATATCGCCCGTACCGGGCTGAGATCAAAGAATTATAAAAATTGAACCTTCATTCATTCCTTCATTTCCCCTGGAGGCGACCAAAATATCGCCCGTACCGGGATGAATATCCATAAATATTCAACCTTCTTTCATTTCTTCATTCTTTCATTTCCCCTAGAGGCGACCAAAATATCGCCCGTACCGGGCTGAATATCAATAAATATTCAACCTTCTTTCATTTCTTCATTCTTTCATTTCCATTGGAGCGACCAAAATATCGCCCGTACCGGGCTGAATATCAATAAATATTCAATCTTCTTTCATTTCTTCATTTTCCCGGGAGCACTGATAACCCCNAGATANCGTCCCATCCAGTAAGGCAAAAGCCAGATATCGCCGGCACTCTCTTCNCCGTTCCCNTTTCCNCCTTTCCGGTCCAGGGTAAACATATTTCCATTATGNCTNGAGACCGGCCGTTCATCAGGNGGGAGNACCTCNNNGGTGGTTTGCTCTCTGAAATTGGGAGCTATCAGTTCAATGTCCTTTCGGTGNCTGTTCCTGATGCTCCAATTGATCATATCGAGCGGATGCCTTTGAAGCCACCATGCCGCCTCTTTGAGATCAAATTCATTGCTGACCAATGCCGTAAAAATATCCCAGGCCCCCTCTTTTTCGGGCCTTTCGATTTGCCAATGATCAATGATTGCCTCTTTGAATTTTGTTTTCAATGTATCGTTTAATGCATAACGATATAATCCCCAATATCCGATAAAATACATTTCATCATCAGAGTGGTTCCATCCGTTAGATAAATCCTTGCTTAATTCGTCGGCATCGGCAGGTGCTTCCCCAATCGAATTCATCGGACGCATGAGATTTTCAAGGTATCCGTATTTATACAATAACTCAAGAGCTTTGGTTTTAAAGATCTCCTTATGGGTAAAACGGTAGGCAGTCTGAAGCATGGAGGTGATGTTCGAAGAACAGATTTTCCGGTCGCCGACCATCAGCGGGCGGGCATTCACATATTCCGGATTCCAGCGCCCCCAAAGGGTTGGTTTGCCGTCATAATCGTAAAGGTACAATCCATGTTCAACAATATGGGTCATTAAAATATCAATCAGGTGGATTGCCCTCGATTTCATGGGCTCTACATTAATCAGTTCAGCCATAGCTCCCAACGCAAAAATGTGTCCGATTGCTTCGTCGCTGCTGGTTGTCGATTTCCAGTCCCATTCCGGGTCTTTAGCATGTTGCCATCTATCGTGATCGGATAATCTGGACATATCGCCATGCCGTTCGAATGAACGTGCAGGGAAACCGACTGGAGCGCTATTGATTGTATAAAGGCGCTCCATGGCGTCCAGCGATTCGTAACAATTCTGAAGCGCATCAGCCGATTTGGTAGCGGCATACCTGAAAATTTCAGCCCCCAGGTACATCGAGGTCCATAATCCGTCATTATCGGAATCTTTCAGGTAACCCGTGGAAAGATTCCCGTGCATCATCCCCTCGGTTGAGGAATTAAATCCGTTCCGGATATGTCGCTCCCTCACCTGCTTCTCAAAATACATTGCCTTCTCCTCAAGGGTCATCTGTTTAAAGCAGATCTGACCTAACCCTTTATCTGTAAGAATTAAAACCGAGTGTTCGGGCCCTTCAGAGATATGTTTCACCTGATCACCGGGTAACCAACGCTCACCGTTATAATAATCATACTTTCCATCAGGGCGTAACATAAAAGCTCCCATGGCCGATCCAAACCAGATATGACCATTTACCGATGCCACACAGTTGATTTCAGGAACCGGAACCTTGCGGTGAATATCACCGGTTTGTTTTCCCGTACTATTATTGATCTCGAGATAACCGTTCTTCGTCCCGATAAAGGTTTTTGTCCCCTTATCGCAGAGATCAAAGGAGGTAAAATCAGACCCTTCAAAAACCGTAATCAATTTTTGATCTTCAAGGGAAAATTCAGACAGCGAACTACCTCCTAGAATCCAGAATGCACCGTTTTCAGGAGAGAATCGGATATCAAGTACCTCATCCTTTGTTTTACCAGACCAGAGTACCTTTGAATCTTTGATACATTTTAAAGTTGTACCATCAGCAACCATATATGCCACCGTTGGATCACCATCAAAAACGCGGGCGCCGGCCATTTCATGACGGGAAAACAGTTTTCCCGCCCATGCATTGCTCAAAACAGCGATAGGGTCAAGGTACACAAATTGGTGATCACTAATCCCCATATTGACAATCTTCCGGTCTGCCATTGGACGGTAGGATAAATCCGGTTCCAGCGTTCCCGGATAGAGGAAGGCTCCTGCGTAGGGTCTCAATAGTCCATCCTGGGATAATACTTCAATCACCCCGTTCCGGTCAGAAAAAGCCTTAAACAGAGCTAGCCCCTCACTCTTTGAATAATATTTAATACTATAATTCTGGGTGAACGGGACATCTTTAAAAACCGGTTTTGCGGTTTTCGCAGTTTCCGCTATAGCAGAGGAAGCCATAAAAAGGAAAAAGGAAGCAATAAACAAGGTGAATTTTTTCATTTTAATTCTAAAAATATCAATGTTATTAGTTCAAATCCGGAGGATTTGTATGTTTATAGAAATATTAAAGAGTAGAATTCGACTCCGACCGGAGTCGAACACCTTATTTTGATCCTTTTTTTCTATAAATTTACGACCTCGCTGAGGTCTGTTTATTTATCCTGTTTGCCAGCGGGAAACCATCCAGACGGGATATTTTTAAAAGCAGTATACCGACAAAGCAAATGTCTGATATCTGAGAAATTGGATGAACCTTCAGAAAAAAATCCGGAATGTAGATTATTCATTATCAATAGATAACACCATTGATAATCCTGCCTTAATTTCCGCTTTTAATTGATCAGAAATGGTGCCAATTTTTTTAACGAATCTCTCCTGAGATACTGACCGAACCTGGAAGCAATCGGCTGAGGAGTCTTTAGACAGTCTATTTATAGAATTGGATTCTATTTTAATCATCCAGGGTGCAATTTCATACTTGTCTTTCCAGTCGGTAATAGGAACAATCACTTTCAATGGCAATCTGCCCAATGAATCATCGCTCACAATTATTGCCGGTCTAATTTTTTGAATTTCAGCACCAACCGTTGGATCAAGATTATTAACCAAACTTCACCTTGCTTCATAAAAGTCGTCAAAATCAAGGTTCGAAAATGCAATCAATTCCTTGTCAGATTTGTAATCAGAATACAAGTTGTCAGCAGCCTTTTTCAGCTGATTCGTATCTTCCTCCTTGCGAATTGAATGAATCATTTTTTCAATCACCAAGATCCTTTTTTGAATTGGTAATCTTTGAATTTCTTTGATTATCTCACTTGTCCTCATATCTAATCGTTTATGTCTGCAAGATACAAAATTAATCCACCACTTTTTTTAACCAAAATATTTTAACGAAAAAAGTGCCACCTCCAAATGGTGGTGGCACTTAATATTCATATTGTAATTAACAGATATTTACTGGAAGATCCACATCTTGGCGCCACCGGCATCGTTACCTCCAAGATCTGTGAGTGAGCTATTGTAGTTAGTACTGTTGTTGCTAAGCTCATCCTGAGGATAAAGATACCTGTAAGGATAAGATTCTCCTGTAGTAAAAGCAGGTGCGATACTAAACGCGAAGGCTGGATTTCCACTTCTTCTGATTTCAGTAAATTCCTCTGAATAATTTGTGAGGAAATTAGATAACCATTTCTGGAAAGCAATCAATTTTAAATCATTCGCACTGCCATCATTAGCCAAAGCGACATTGGCTTGCTTTTCATAAGCGCCAAAATCTGTGGAAATTGAACTAGTCCCAACAAAATTGGTAGTAAGAGTTCCGGAACCACTATTGGTGATGCCCCACCTTGTGAAGGACAGCTCAATACCGGCATTATAATAACTACTTGCTGTACCGGCAGTAATTAAATTTTTGGAACGGGCTTCAGCGAGCAAAAACTGCATTTCGCTTGATTCCATCATAACAGCCGACAAACGGGAATCTTTCGGCTTTTGAAACAACTGAGACAAAGCACAAAGTCTGCCATTGTCATATACCGTAGTTTTATACCCAAATTGACTGTTGATCTCCTGTACATTTACCGGGCCAACCCACATAGTATCAAGCGGATAAGTAAACGTGTACAGATTACCATTCTCATCAGCACCAGTCGTGGTAAGCGGACTTGAACCTACTGGTGAATAATTAACTGTATTATTAAAGCCGTTAATCATAACAGTTTGTGTTGAGGCTGTAGCTGCAGCCGTTAATGGATAGGCAGCTGGTGCACACCACACATACAATCTTGGGTCATTAAGTGCCCTTGATTTCCCAACGATCGCGTTTGTCGGTTTATAGGAGGTGAAATTGTTGGAATTATTATAGCTTACCGTGCTTAAATACCAGGTATCCCCGGAGTAGGTCCCGACAAATGGCAACGAGGCGTTGTCGGCATTGGTTTGCATAAAATTTCCACCTGCCACAATTGCCTTCAAAGTATCCGCATAATCCGTTCCAGCAGCTTTGAAGGCCTTGTAAGAGTGCATAATCAAACGGAATTTTAAGGAATTGGCAAATTTGATCCATTGGGCTTTAACTCCTTTATACATTACATCCTGAGTCGCATCAATTGCGGAAGAATTGGGATCGTTCAAAATTTTAACAGCATTATCTAACATGTCAAACATCTGTGTATAGATTGATTTCTGTGAATCATATGTCGGAAAAACATCACCGGCACGTCCCAGAACCGCCTTTGAGAATGGAACATCGCCATACTTTTCAGTTAAATAGGCCAGATTAACACATTTTAAAATATACGATAATGCGATATACGAATTATTGCCTTCATTTTTGGCCAAAGTCTCCATTGCAATACAGGTACGAAAGACCCCGGTATATGGATTGGATCCATCGTTTGCCGACCAGTATTGAGTCCGGCTTAAATAAAATGTTGGCATATTATCTGCTGCATAGCAACTTACAAAGTACCAGTCTGATTGTCCTAATTCTTCAAGTGTAACACCTTTGCCATAAGGAATGGCAGTATTCACAATGGCAGAAGTCAGTTGATACTTTGAGTAACCAAGATATTGGTTATCAAAATTCTGCTGCTGTTCGGCTATTCTAAGCTCATTATGGCAGGAAACCAGAATAAGAGTGAACAAACAAACAAATGAGAAAAATATAATTTTTTTCATAATTGTATACATTTATTATTAAATTTCAATTAAAAACCTACAGTTACTTTTATACCCATAATTCTCACTGGAGGTACCGTATAGTTTGATCCACCAAGACCATTTACTGCATTGCCATCAAAAGCTGTTTCAGGATCCTCATGCAGCCTGTTTTTTGCCCAATACATCACGTTTTTAGCAAAAGCTGTAAACGATATATCCTGACACATCAATTTACTTGCAAGATTTCTATCCAATTTATAGGTTAGATTGATCTCCTTGATTTTAAAACTGGTGGCACTACTCGAGATAAATTGAGAATTCTTCCAAAAGTTCTGACCTTCCATGTAATAGGGTTGAAAATAAAGCGTTTGGGTTGGATTAGCGCCATTGACCATATAGGAATTGTCTGCCAAACTCAAACGAGAATCGGCATTATACTGAGAAAGATCGCCTGCTGTTTCTGGATTAATAAAAACACCCTTCAGGTAGCCAAAATATCTTGGGTCACCATTAAAAGTTGACATATAATACTGTACATCATTCCTAAATGTTGACCATGCCGAACCAGGGAACATGGAGGTAGGATCAGGCATACTGGGTAAACCACCAGCAAAACGCCCACCAGCATAATATTTACTGTAATTTTTGCCAAAATACTGTTTCATATCTAACAAACCATCATCACCCAACCGACGGGCAGTTCCGGATACAAATGCTCCACCTACACGAAAGCTTGTAACCACTCCAAGATTCCAATTCTTATATTTTACATTGGTATTGAAACTCCAAACTGCCTTTGGATTGATATTTCCGATAAAACCAATTTTTTTAGCTAAGGCAGGTGATAATCCCTTTGATATATCCTGAGTTCCATTATCCGGGTCAATCAAAACCTGTCCCTTGTAAGCGCCTGACTGAATAATTGGCAAAGGCTGCTGTGCATACATATCGCCTAATGTTGCTCCCTTATACAAATAGAAATTAGTGTTTTCAACATAAGAAATTTGGGTTGTTGTAAAACGGGAGTCTAGATCCTGAACCACAGATTTAAAGGTGGAGAAAGACCCATTAACACTCCATTCCCAGTTTTTATTCCTAATTGGGACAACAGTTAATGATGCCTCAAGACCATTTGATTTAACGGCCCCGATATTTGTTTGAAGTGATGCAAAACCGGAAGAAGAGGTTACAGGAATACTTTGTATCTGATTAATATGCCGTTTTTCATAGATTGTAAAATCACCTGAAATCCGATTATTCAGGATACCAAAATCGACTCCACCCTCTTTTGTAATGTTCAATTCGGGCTTAATATTAGGGTCAACCAGAGCACCACCGACAGTTCCCATAGTAACTCCATTCCAGTAACTTCCGGCTATACCATAAGTATCTAAATTATAGGGGTGTCCTATTCCATAACCGGTCTCAGCAATACCAGCCCTTAATTTCAAAAGATCAGCCCATTGCAAATGTTCTTTAAAGGTCTCAGATAACAACCAGCTTAAAGATCCCCCCGGGTAGAATTTGCTCACTTTTTGTGGTGCCAAAACGCCTACCCAATCATTGCGTCCCGATACATCTAAAAACACTTGTCTGGCCCATCCAATACTGGCAGTACCATAAACACTGTAGGACCTGCCTCCAATATTGCGAAAAATGCTTGCATTATTTTTGGAATTTTGGCTTATCGATGCAAAATTATAAGCATTAGGCTGCACCAAACCATCCGTGCCGCTAAAGCTGGAGCCACTCGATTCACTGTAGGCGAAATTCACACCACCGGTAGCGTCAATTGATAACTTGTCATTTAAGAACCCCTTACTAAAATTCAACATGGCATCGCTGTTCGTTGCAAGTGAAGTGCTGTTGGTTTCTTCATAACCACCCTTATTATTGTTCTTGGAATCCCAGGGAATTTTATGCTCTAAACCAAAACCTTCGAAATCCAAACCTGTCCGCAATGTTAACTTTAAGTATTTCTGAAGTTCATAATCCAGCTGAACCTTACCAAATACTACATCTCTAGAATAAGTTCTGATATTATAGCGAGTATCAAAATATGGATTGTCTGAACCTACATTACCATCACTCCCGTCACTATTATTTTTAGCAAACCGTTTATTGCCGGTTTGATTTACATTCTTAAGATATGGT
>TBL_comb47_HYPODRAFT_10005311_pt1 | contig 14401 bp, 15 predicted proteins | sample TroBogypolimnion_40_FD_10682 | JGI IMG/M metagenome (IMG submission 10682)
TGGCCCCGATACCGCCCATCATGCGCCGACTGATTCCGCTTCACCTCCCGATACAACGTGCTACGATGCCGCCCAAGATGTTCCGCCAGCTTGCCCATCCCCAGATTCTGCCGGCGCAAAGCCGCCAACGCATACCGTTCCTCCGTGCTTAATTGATGATATTTCACCCACCAATTCTGTCGCACTCGCAACTTGAATCCAAGCATCCGCTGTTGGTTTATGCACAGTTCTTCAGAAGAAGGTAAGCCACTGTATGTTATCGCGATTTTCGTCCTCCCATTTTCCCCGTCTTTGATCTCAATCCGCTCGAAAACCATTTCCACGATGGTGCGTTTCCGGTCGGTTTCCAGCTTGGGCCATTGCTCGTAAAGCGTCCTGGCTTCGTGGACGACTTCCTCGACGGACACCTGTTTTACCCGCAACCGGGCCACGTCGGCCTCGAGCTTTGGCAGGCCGACAAGCAACTGGTTCAACCGGGTTTCCGCCGGCTTGTAAAATTCTCCCATGGCTTGATCGGTGATATGGCCATCCAAACAGAGCCGCATCATCCGATTCATTTCGTCCCGGAGCTTCTGGATTTGCCGTTGCAACCCCGCCAGCGCCTCCTCATTTTCCGCCAAATTCTTTTTGGCGTCTTCCATTCGGATGGCAACCTGCTGGGGTGATCCGTAAAACTGGTGCAACTCCTCCCGCATCCGTTGCTCAAAAGCATCCACCGGCACTTTGCGGTTACATTTCCGGCAATGAAATTTGCCGATGTTTTTCCGCTCATACATCCGGCCGCCGCATTGGCACCAAATCCGGTTACCGAACGGGTTGACCGGCACTTTGCCGGGCCGCTTCCATTGCTTCGCCTGCTTTTCAAGAATTTGATTCACCTGATTCCACATTTCCTCCGGGATAATCGGCGGACATTCCGCCTTGCCCCATTCGTCCTCCGGTTTTTCGGTTCCCGCCCATGAGCCGGTTTTGCGGACGCGGTTGAAATAATAAATACCCTTGGCACTGGGACAGACAAGAAGACGGCCCAACTGCGTATCACTGAACAAGGCCCCCGAACGCGTGCGATGACCTGCGGCGTTCAAAAGTTTGGCGACGGTGCCTTTCCGCATGTATTGCAAAAATAATTCATAGGCTTTGCGGCGAATGGGCGCTTCATCGGGATGGATGACAAGTTTGCGATCTTTCCACTGATAGCCATAGGGAGCCAACCCGTTAATCGTTTTACCCAAACGGGCACGGACCAGCACGGATGCTTTTTGCCGGTCCGTTATTTCTTCCAGCTCCCAAGTGGACATCGCGGCGATGATGGTAAAAAACAAGCGCCCGGCTGGCGAACTGGTGTCAATCGTCTCCGCAATGGAAATCAGATCGGCGTTATGAAGACGAAAATATTCGGAAAATTCCAGCAGCTCTTTGGTGTTACGCGCGAGCCGCGCCAGTTTGGAAAAAATCAAGCCGTTGATATGGCCGCGCTTTACGTCGGCTTTCATCCGTCGGGCTTCGGGGTGTTCGCTGACCGATTTGCCGGAGACGCCAGCCAGATCATAAATTTCTTTTACGATCCAGCCATGGGCCGCCGCGTAACTTTTTGCGCGCTCCAAATGATGCGCCGGGCTTTCGCCTTTGGCCTGATCTTCGCTGCTGACACGGATCCAGATGCCGACATTTTTCGGCGAGACACATTTGTCCTTCATAGCACTACTTCTGGCAAAGAATAAACGGCGAATCAAGCCAGAATTAAATTTTTATCAAAATAGTTTCCGACCAACAAAAAACCGGCACACGCTAGCAATGTGTCGGCTTTTCGCGTTTCGCTTTCGCGGTTTGCGCTATGCTCTTTTCATTTTGATCAAGGTCCGGATCTCGTGGCCGTTGACCGTGATTTTTCGGGGGCCGTTGGCATCGGCAAAGATGAAATTAATTTCATCCGGGCGTTGCACGATGCGGGCCACCTGTTTGTTGCCTTCGGACAAGGCGATAATCAATTCATGTTCGGCCCCTTTCCGGGCGGGACGGGACAGACGTTCGCCGGTGACGATGGCATATAGTCTCATGGCCGCTTAATTTCGTCGGCCGCTTCACGGGCGGCGGCCATCGCCAGCTCGGTGTCCCCGTAAATGCCCCAAGTTGCCGTTATTTCGTCGCTGGAAATTTGCCCGCACTTGTCACAATGAGACGGCTTTGTGATGACAAAGCCATGGACTTCCCCGGCAAGATACTGATTCCACGTCGCGATGATTCCCCGGGCGATCTTTTCGGCGCGCGTGCGGAGTTTTTCCTCCCGTTTCGCCACGATGATGCATCCGACATGCGAACTGGTGTCCCAGCGGTCGCTCATTCCTTCCCCGTGAAGGGACAATACGACACCACTATGGACATACGCATCAATCGGGAAGACATGGAATTCTGCCCGCAATTTTTCGGCGGCGGCGGAATATTCATCATATCCGTCCGCGCGGATCAATGCGCCGAATATATTTTTATTGATGCGAGGGTTTTCAACGGTGAAATGCCGGCTCCAACCGCACACGTCACCATTGCTCCAAGCCTCCGGGCTTTCGGCGTCCATGTCCTGATAGACGGCCAGATGAAAGCCATTCCGGTCTTCTTCCAACAGGGGTTTATTCATGGCCGTGATCCGTGAGGGATAAGCGGACCGGCTCAATGATGTTTTTGATCACTTCCGCGTCGCGGCCTTTGAGCGGCAACGCGGCCCCGTCCCACCAATCCAGCAACCAGAATTCCAGGCGGCCGCCGTCTTGATCGTAATAGCGGAATTCTTCTGACGGCCCGCCCCAAGAAAGCTGATAGCGCCAATATCCCGGATGCTTGCCCAATGTGTCCGCCTCAACTTTATCAATGGCGAGCCCATAATCTTCCAAGCGGCCAAGTGCTTCCACTTCCACGCCGTAACCGGCTTGCCAGAGTTTGCGCAAGTCGGCCATGCGGGAAGCAAAAGCATCGGCCACCCTTTCTTTGCAAGTGATATTCATTTTCAATGAGCACCACCGCTAGCGGGCGGCGGGAAGAATTTAACTTTATGATAAAGCGTTAAACCTTCCATCAGCGGCGCAAGAGATTTACGCCGCCGGGGAAAATTCAACTACTCCGCGAACGATACGAGCCGCAAATGATCCGGCAATTCATGCAACGGGATTTGATCGCGGCGCATGGTCGAATAATAGCCCTGTTGCTGGTAGCGCTGACACCAACGCGGGACATATTCCAACGCCGCTTTTTTAGTTTTGAACGGCTCGCAAGTTATTGGGAAACCGTCGGGCGAAAGCACATTGTAAAACTTTTTTGCCATGGGGTTTTATTTAACGAATAAACAAACGAAGCTATATGAGGGAACAAAATAACTATAACAAAAACCGGCGATTTATGCAAGGGGGCGAAAGCGATTCCGCCTTGCAAATAAAGGACATTTTAAGGATTAGGCGTGTCCTTTTCCAATCGTGCCCCGCCGTAAAAGTTCGGTGTTAATTTCGGACAATTCCGCCAGCCGCCGCTGCCATCTTAAATGCGCCGCGATGCCCGCGCGGGCCTGCTGCCGTTGCCCCGCCGTCTTCAACAAAAACTTCCGCACGCGCCCGGTGCCTATGGATTGCACCAGGTAGAAAAACGGCCCGTGCTTGAATCCCCGCCGGCAACGACAGTTCTTTTTGCCACACGTCAGGTATTGCTTGACGAACGACGCCCGCAATAGGCCGGACAGTGGCGGCAGAGATTTCATCAATGCGGCCCCGCGCTTTTGCAGGACGACGGTGGACACCTTCCGCAGATCCAGCGTCTTAACCATAATAATAGTTAAGATTTACCCGGTTCCGGCGGTGGCGTCGCGAGAGTCTGGCTCACGATGTCATGGATGCCCTGCTGGGTGTCCGGGTTGGGCTGGGCAAAGGTCCGCTCAATCTCAAAGCCACCGCGCACATCCTTGGTGGCCATCGGCTGCGCGGGTGGTGGCAGTTCCGACGCTGCTGCCAGCCGGCGCAATTCGTCGATGAATTCATCCGGGGTGAAATAACTTACTTTGGCCGAAAACTCCGGCCCCAGCGCGCCTTGAACGGCCGCCGCCAATCCCTCCAAAAATTTTCGACCGCTGGCAATCGCCGCCACCCTGGAAAATCCGGCGTTAAGACACTTTTGAATGTTATCAAACTCGTGATTGATGTTGGAACTAGGCGAGGCGATTTCCACGGCAATATCCACGTGGCCTCGGATCAATACCACGTCCGCCGCCTGCATCAAGCCTTTGGCCAGTTGTTTCTCCGACTCGGCACCGAAACCCAATTTATGGCCTTCAGTCTTGATCCGTTTTTGCACCGACTGATGCCAGGCAAAACCTCTGCCCTGTTCCTTGGGCGATTTAGGCTCCACCGGTTTTGGCGTGGGTGTTGTCGGTGAAATCACTGCGGTAACAACCGTGGTTGCAGCTTCGGTGTCTAATACTTTTTCCGAAACCGTGATCGCTGGAAGTTCAATGGCCGGTGAAGGCTTCTCCACCACCGCTGCTGGCACTTCAACTTTCGGCGATGGAGCGACCACGGGTGCCGGTGCCGGTGGCGGCGTTGGTTTGGGTAAACGTTTTGATCCAGTCTCGTCTGGTGGTGGTTGAGGCTGATCACCCCAGATGCGGGCGAGCAAGACCGCTTCGACCTCGGCACGCGGCGTCGCATATTTGGCGCGCGATGCGGCGATGATTTTATCGCGCTGAATTTCGGCTTCTTGCTCGTCCGGAAATTCCGGTTTCCGCAAGGTCAGATTGAAATCGCCATCGTTGCGCTCCACGCGCGTAATGGCCCGGAACTTCTCCAGATTTTTCAGGCTGCGGGCATCGAATGATTCAAAGCCCTCACCCAGTTTCTTGGCGTCGTCATCCCCGACCTTGAACACGATGCGTGTGCATGGCTGGGTCATAACCGCACTGGCAACATTTGGATCGCTTTGCAATTGGTGCAACTCCTGATGCGCCAGCGTGAGACCCAACCGGTATTTACGCACACCGCTGAGGATTTTCGCCATGCTCGGCGTGATGAAGTGGTCAAACTCGTCAATGTAGAGCCAGAAGTCCTTGCGGTCGGCGGCCTGCTGGCTATGCCGTGCCATCGCCAGTTGCTGAAACTTCGACACGAGCAAGGTGCCGAGCAGGTAGCTGTTCTCTTCTCCGCAACCTTCCGGCAGCCGGGCCAGAAAGATTTTGCCGCTATCCATGATATCCGCGAAGTCGAGCCGGTTCTCCGATTGGCCAACCATGTTGCGCAGCGGCTTTCGGGCAAAAAAATCCTGCAACCGGGTCAGCACCGGGCCGATGGATTTATTACCGGTCAACTGCGGGAACACCTTTTTCCAAAAGAACACCACTTCCGGGTCATTCACCGTGGTCAGGAATTCTTTTTGAAAACCGGTGCCCCTGGCGTCCAACAAGAACAGGCGGAGATCGGACAACGTGCCGCCCCGGGTGCTCTCCAACATGGCGAGAATGGCATTTTGCAACACGGTGTCCATCTGGTCGCCCCAGGACGTGGACAACCGTCGGAACACGGCAATGAGGTCGGAGGCAAGCAGCTCTTTTTCCTCGTCGGAATGCGCTTGGAAAATATTGAACCCGATCGGAAAATTCACGTCCGACGGATCCACCAGCACCACATCGTCAATCCGGTCATCGGGGATCACGCCCAAAATCTGTTTGATCAAATCACCGTGGGGATCTAACACCGCCACGCCGTCGCCGTTCGCGATGTCCTGCTGGATGAGATTGAACAACAAGGAAGATTTGCCGGTGCCGGAGGAACCGATGATGTGGGTGTGGCGCACCCGCTGCTCAGGAGTGAGATACACCGGCACACTGTCGCCGTTATGTTCGTTGTCGCCGATGACCACGCCTGGCGGCTGGCGCACAAACACTGGCGCGGCCTTGGTTAGTCCGGCATCCCGCAACAACGCCGGCGAACGGACGGCACTGGACGGCAGATGCACGAAGCCAACCAGTTCTTCGCTGTTTAATATCATTCCCGTCCGCCGGGAACGCCGGCAGATCACATCTTCCAGATGTGGCAGATACGGATAGTCATTGTTGCGGATGGGAATGAGTGAATTGCCGTGGGGATGCGCAAAGACCCGCAGCGAACTGGACAGGTCGCGGGCGATCTCATAGAGCCGTGCCCGGTTGGAAGTCCGCGTCAGGATGCGAACCACGACGGCATACAACGGCTTGGAAACCTTTCGCTCTGCCGCCGCCGCCAGTTCCGGGGCGTTGATGAAAAATGGTTTGCCGTCGCTGTATGAAACCGAGCCGGTGATACTTGCTGCCCACGGATTTTGCACCGGCTGCCAGAGGACTTGAAACACTCCGAGTTCGCCCGGCTGCAACTCGGCCAGCGCCGCGACGATGCCGATGAACGGATCAAATTTTCCGGTCGTGAGCGGCAGTAAGAATTCCTGGGCCAGACCAAATTCCACGGCAAACGTGTCGCTGCCGACACTGTTGGTCCACGCCTTTTCCAACGTGCCCCGCCGTTCGGAAAACTGCACCTCCGGAAAATGCGCCACCAGTTGTTTCCGCACCAATGAAACATCGTCCTCACAGGCGACGAACTGAGCGAGCACCCGTTTATGTTGGCCGACCAACTCAAACGCCACCGGTTCTCGACACAGGGCCAAGCTGTTCAGGAAATGCTCGAAGCCATCCTTCGCCATGTCAAGGTCGGCGGACAAGGCCATCTGTAATTCGACCAATGGGCCTCGGTTCAGATAAATCGGTTGAGGTTCTTCTTCTGGTTCAGGGGGAGCAGCCGCTGCGGTAGGGCGGGAAGTTCCGGCAAGTTTGCGCGCAAGTGAACTTAGAAAAGTTTGCCGCCGGCCATCATCCACCGCCGGGGGATCAACTTGCGAGTGGAAGGTAAAAGGAACAAAGGGTGGTTCGGGGTAAACCGGACGGTCAAACACCTGCCAGCCTCGCCCGCGCACTTCCCAAGCCTCGAACCGGGCGGAAAATTGTTCGTGGGGTGAGGCCATGAAAAATGTCCCTGTTCTCCCTATTTTGGATCTTCTTTGCGGGGCGGCATGGGGAGGAATAATTCGTGGAGCAACGGCGGCGGAAATTGATGCTGCCGCACCAGCTTGACCCCCTTGGCCGCTGTCAGGTCATCGGCAACCGCCTGCACGATGCCGGGAACCAGCTTTAGATACAAGGTGCGACTGTCGTCACGGTAAAAAGTATCCACGCGAAACCAGTCTTCATAGATGGTTGCCACCACGGGAATCTTCAGCAACAAAGCGTCCAAGTCGGCAAACGCTGAAGTGCCGGCATTGCGCATGACGCCAGTCAGGGCAAAGATTAAAGTTACAATGGCGACCATCGCCAGTATCAACCCCAGCGGCTTGATTAACAATATGGTGAAGGCAAAAAGAAACGCCCCCGCCGCGAGAATGTGCCACAGCCGGACGAGGGCCGGGATGTAAGTGGTGCGACAGGAAAAAAAATACACCGTGCCAAACGGAGCGGCACAGACATCCACCGCCAGGCGCTCGCGCATGAACCGGAGATAGAGCCGTTGGTCGGACATCAGGCCGCCTTCGGCAAATTCCAAACGGGACGCGACGACACTGGGAAATTCACGAGCCTGCAATTGCTTTTCGACCGCCGTGTAGAACTCGCCGGGTGCGAGGCTGAAATTATCGGCGGAGACAATCCAGTGATCCATCAATTGACCGCGTTTGTTTTCAAAACCGAAGATGAATTCAAGAATGCAACGAATCCATTCGCTCTTTTTCGGCTTGTCGTCAGGAGTAGCCATAGAGAATATCTGGCAGTCATCATGGCACCCGCCTTATCAAACGGCAACGTCAAATTGGCGAGCCACTGCGCCGTTTCCATCTGGGCTGTCCCCTTTGCCATGGGGTCTTAAACTGAAAAACGGACAATCTATGACAACACAAAATTCGCCGGCCTCCCCGCCACCACGGAAAAATCTTTGGCGCGCCCTGCGTCCGCTCATCTTGTGGGGCATCGTTTTCCTGGCAATAATCGGCTACGCCGGACACAAAAATCTGCTGGAGCGAACCCGGATCAATTTCTCCATCCAGCCGCCGGACAATAATCCCATGTATCTGGCGTCGGCCTGGCTCGACGGCCAGCCGGTGACAAGTGGGCAGAAAATTTCACTGGGATCCCACACGTTCAAGGTCACGCATCCGCGTGGTGAGACTTTCGAGGCGACTTTCTTCGGCTGGTATGGTGGCAAGGATCTGGGAACGATCGCGCTTAAACGCTCGACCGGGACACTGAATATCCACGCCAAGCGGAATATACTTGTTTTGAATGTGAGCGGGCGCGATTTCAGCACCGTGTTGACCAACATCACGGAAAAGTCGCTCACCGTTCCGACTGATGATTATATGGTTATGGCTTCGTTTCCGAACCGGCCGGCCGACACGCAGAAAATATCGGTGGCGGCGGGACAGGTGGGAGAATGTTCGTTTGCGCCGGCCTACGGCGCGCTGCATGCCTCAGCCAATCGCGATGAGGTGACGTTTGAACTAACGGACAGTGACGGCCAGACGGTGAAAAATGGAAGTTTGCCGGTCACGAGCACGGATTTGCCGGTGGGAACTTACCGGCTTTCGGCAACCTGGCATTCACATAAAGTTGATAACCAAGTCGTGGTGAAGAAAGATGAAACGACCGATGTGCCATTTGAATTTGTATACGGATCGGCCGTGGTTTTGTCCACGCCTGACGGTGCGTCGGTGTATAACGCCAACGGAAATTATCTGGGTGTCACTCCGCTGCTGGTCAAGGAACTCAATCCGGGGAATGCGGAATTCAAACTGCAATTGTATAGCCATCAGGACGCCATTGTTTCGGTGCTGGTGTCGGCCGATCAAACGAACACGGCCAGCACGAACATGCTCAGTTGGGCCTATGTCAACGGTCTGCAATCCGCGCAGCATGATATGGAAATGGGAAATTATCGGGCGGCACTGAACGACCTCGAACCCGCCTTGCAAGATCGACCGGGTGATGCCGAGGCGCTGGCCTTGCAAGCTCAAGCCAAAGCCCGGCTACCGATTCAAACCGCCAAGGAACTGGCAGGCCAAGGCGACTACGTTGGGGCGGACAAATTATTGCATGCCGCCCTAACCACTCTGCCGGATGATAGCGAAGTCAAAAAATTGCTGGCGGATTATCAGCCGCGCGAAGCCGATCAAATTGGCGAACAGCAAGAACAGCAGACGCGGGCGGTGTTTGACGCCGACTGCCAAAAACTCGCGGTGGCCAGATTTTTTGAGCCGCATGAATTTGTCACCGCCAAGAAATCGCCAGATGATTTCAAGAACGAACTCGTCCGGCTTTATACCGACGAGGCACCCAAGGCCAAGGTGACCGTCGATAATTTGCCGCGTCCGGGGGTGCATGAAATTTTGTTTGAACAATCCTCACCTAACCCGCTGGAGATGGCCCGCCGAGAAATGTTGGTGGTCATCGGCAAGGGAAAAAACGACCAGACGATCGTGTTATTCAAAAACTTCGAGTATCAACGCCGCATGAACGGCAACACGCTCAACATCGTCATCGGCGGCAGCATGGCAGACAACTGGGTGCCGCTGCATTCCAGCCAGGTGCAAATGACGCCGGCGTATGAAGAGCAAATCAAAGTGGGCTACCGGATGATGATGCGCAAAGTAATGAAGGCGGTCGGCGAAACCTTTGTCTATACGCCAAATTAGCAACGGCGGAAACTTGATTGAATGAGCCACCCTGAAATCGATCAAGTAAGTCTGGAACTCGGTCGCCGGATTGCTGAAAGGCTGCGGCGGCAACCCGAACTGATTGATTTTGCCCACGCCAATCTCATGCGCTGGTCACGGCAAAACGCCTTGGCCCCGTCTTTACTGCGTTGCTATGCCGAATGGCAGCAAATCCTGTCTCAACCGGTGGACGAGATTTGCACCCTGCTTTGTTCTGAATCAGATAACGCCCAGCGGTTGCGTCAAAATTCGCCCTTCGCCAGCGTGCTCACGCCGAAGGAAGTCTGGGAAATCAAATCCCGCTTCCGCCATTCATCGGCAACCACTTGAACCCATCATCCAGACTGCCGCCAGCGCTATCGGTGCGTCAGGATTTGGTCAAGTTGGTTGCATAAAATCCAGCTTTAGCGCATGATGGATTCATGCTGACGGATGAGCAAACCAGTCCCGAACAGATTGCTGCATTGCGCGCGATGACCGGCCTGCGACGGCTGCATCTGGCGGAGCGGCTTTACTGGTCCGCGCGAAAAATGAAGGCGGCCGGATTGCGCAGCCAGCATCCCGACTGGCCGGAATCCCGTTTGAACGAGGCCGTGCGCCAGATTTTCAGCCATGCCCGAACCTGAATTATTCCTGCTGTTCGTGCGGCCGCTGAATCGCGCCAAGATTCGTTATGTGGTCAGCGGCAGTGTCGCGGCCATTTTCTATGGCGAACCCCGGCTCACCCACGATGTCGATTTCGTGGTTTTCCTTAATGCGAACGACATCCAACGCTTGATCGAGGTATTTCCGTCCGAAGATTTTTATTTGCCGCCCATGGAAACCATGCTGGCCGAGTTGGCGCGGGTTGATCGCGGTCACTTTAATCTCATCCACCGCGACACCGGGTTCAAAGCGGATCTCTATCCCACCGGGCGGGACGAATTGAACACGCTGGCGTTTCGCGGCAAACGCACCGTTGAATATGAGGGGGAAAACGTCGCGCTGGCGCCACCGGAATATGTCATCCTGCGCAAATTGGAATACTATCGTGAAGGGCAGGCTGAAAAACATTTGCGGGACATCCGCGCCATACTGTCTGTGTCAGGGGAACAACTGGACCGGTCGGTCTTGAACGAATGGATTCAACGGCGCGGACTGCATACGGAGTGGCGGCTGGTGGCCCCATGACCGGTGGAATTCGAGTCACGACTAACCAGAATCCCGCAGAGCGGGCATCGTTTCAAGCCATCCGGCCATTGGTCATTCCAATCAAAAACATTGCCGCAGGTTTTACAGGTTATAGTGATTCTGGCCATGCCACATTTTGATTATCGAATAATGCCCACATCTTACCACAGCCAAGCTGTAACCGCTCCCATTCGGATTATTTGACAGGTGTATCATTTTTGATACAACTCAATTTAGATTTTATGAGCCGAAAGAATCACCGTGGCGGCGACTTCCGAGATTTTCTCAAGAAACAAGACATTCTTGGCAAAGTCGAGGCGCGCGCTTTAAAGCAGGCCTTGAGCCTGCAATTGAACCGGTTGTTGAAAAAACAATCCCTGACCAAAGCGGAGATGGCGACCCGGATGAAAACCAGCCGGGCGGCGGTGGACCGGTTGCTGGATGCCGGCAACACCTCGGTCACCTTGACCACGCTGGTCAAAGCGGCGAGCACTCTGGGACGCAAGGTGAAGATAGAATTGATCCCCGCCTGAAATTCTGAACAAAAAAGCCCCGACCAAAAAATGGTCGGGGTTGTGTTTTAGAATGCGGCAAAATAGCCAAGCGAGCGAAGTGACTGGAATCCCGGCCTACCAATTACGATGTGATCCAGGACCTCAATCTTCAAGAGTTGGCCGGCCCGGATCAAATCCCGCGTCACCTTGATGTCCGCCTCGCTCGGCGTCGGATCGCCGCTCGGGTGGTTATGCAGGAGCAAAACGCTCGCCGCACTGCTCACGATTGCGGTGCGAAAGACTTCACGAGCATGAATTAGCAAGGTATCCATCGTGCCGATGGTCACTAATTGATGGCCTTTCACCCGCTTGCGCGTATTCAGGAACAACACGACGAAGCATTCGCATTCCGGGTTGAAATACGGATGCGTTTCGAGGTGCAACCGCCAGTAGGCGGCTGCCTGCTCGGGTGTCTCGCACACGAGCAGGTCATTCGGCACCGGACATTCCCGCAGAGACATCACCTTGAACTCCTGTGGATGAATCGCTTTCACGCCATCACCTCCGCCGGTTGAACCGGAGCGGAGATTTTTGGAATGATGTTTTCCACCGGCGGCTCCGTTTTATGGCCGAGGATGAAGTCTGCTGCCTTCTGTGCCTGCGCCGCTGCGTGGACGATGAGTGTCTTGTCTTCCTTCAACTGTTTCAACCAGCCTTCGAGGTAGGCCGCCGAACTATCGATGGTGCGGTCCACGATGCCAGCGTAGCCGCACAGGAACGCGCTGCCCATTTCGGCGATTAATTCTTCCTTGGCGTAAGGGTCAGAACCGTAGCCGTTACGTTCCATAATACTGGCCCGATTCAGTCGCTTCTGGTGGCCGGTTGCATGCACCAGCTCATGGAATAAGGTTGCATGATACTGATCCTCGGACTGGAAACGGACCCGGTCAGGCATGTTTACCACGTCACTGGCTGGCGAGTAGGAGGCCATATTCATTCCATGCTTGATGACGGGACGTTGCGGCATGTTGGCCACGAGCTCCGCCGGCAACGTCTGGATGAAGGCTGAATCATCCGCCGGTGGAATATTCTTCAAGCCGGTGCATTGCGCGACGTTGAAGACATGATACAGGCGCAGGAACGGAATTTTCCGATCCTCGCCGGACTCCTTGTCTTTCACCTGCATCGGTTTCCAGAACACCACCGGGCAGGATTTTTCGCCCGGCTTGATCTGGCCACCCATCGCATTGGCCTGCCGCAGCGTGAGCCAGTTCTGCGATTCATAATTCATCGCCATGAGCAGGAACACGTTGATGCCGCGATACGGCTTTTGCGTGATTAGGTTGCGCGGCAGTCCGGTCTGGACGTGCCACGGTTTGTGCCACGGCACCGTCCCCTGCGACAGCAGAGACACGATGCGTTCGGTGATACGGTCATACGATTTGCTATTCATATTTTGCTCCTATGTTGTTTTTGTTTGTGAACGAACCCTGTGGTTCCATCATGAAGCGTATGCCGCCGGAGTGTTTTGCTGGAGACGTGTGGATTTGCCAGAACCGGCAAATAAAATACCGGTCACGCGCGTGGCATGACCGGCTGAATTTTCACTCGGCTTTGAATTTCAGTTGCGACACCAGGCATTCGCCGGGGTCAACGTCATCACGCGGGCCAAGATAAACCGGCTGATACAACGCCAAACTGTCTCGGTAGGCATAGAGGTAACGAGCATCCACTACGGTGTCAACCGTGGGGATTTCGTGATTGGCTGGGATGGTGACATTCCCACAGGATACCAAACTCCGTCCATTGAACAGACTGAGCTCCACGCTGCGCTGGACGTTGATCTTGGCAACCACCGCTGACACCGTGGCAACGAACTTGAACTTCAACTGCGGCCCGCCACTGTTGGGGCGGCCCGGCACATACGGCGCGTCCAATCGCTTGAAGACAATGCCTTCGCGATTTTCCCGCTTGAGCCGTTCCCATAGTGTGGTTTTTTGCTGGGTGCTGAACGCAGTTTCGACCAACCGAATGTGTTTGAAGTCTGAACGGGTCAACAACAGCAGGTCAATCAAGCGTGCCAGTCGGATCCGATACGGTAACACCCGGAGGTTTTCACCGTTGTATTCTAGCAGGTCAAAGGCGTGATAATCATCGCCGATGGATTCGCCATCGGGAATGAAGCTGCCAGTCACGCTACGAAGTTCGCTCGCCACCGTCTGGGGCAGGCCGACAACAAATCCTTTTTTGTTGATGCCTTCAAGGTCGTCATCCTGTTTGCGCACCAGCAGATGTTTGCCATCGAACTTTTCCTGCGCACAATAATTGTCATCGCGCAGGAGCAATTCCACCTCGGCTTCTTCGACTGGATTTAATAGCTGAGGCAAAATGCCGGATGGACGTTTGTCGGTGTGCTGATAGGTCGTGCCGTTTTCACCTTCGGTGTAACCTTTGGCTTTTTTTTCGCTAACGAGTTTGGTGTAGATTTTCTTCGCGGCGGGATAATCCACCGGTGAAGAAGTTTTCGTCCCGGTGGTCAGGGTGGTTCCCCGCCGCCCGTAGGCGAAGTTGACGACGAACTGGCTGCCGACCGGTTCAATCGCGGCCTGATAGACCTTGTCCGACGAACCTTCCCGATAATACAACGCGACGTGTTCGGTCGCTTCACTGACTGCATTCATGTGTATCCTTTCTATTGTTTTATTGTTTTGTGATGAACTCTTGAACTCAGCGTGAATCTTAAAAGAATGAGCTGATTTTCGGCAGACGTGTGGCTTTGCGGGAACTGGCAATAAAAAAGCGACCCATGAGGATCGCCTTGTGTTGCCAATCAATAATCGTCTGGCATAAGTATCGTGGTCGCGTTATGTTGAGTCTTCAAAAATGTTGAGTTGAGACAGATTCCCCCAGTTCCCCAAGGCTTCGGCGTTGGGGAACTTAACATTTTTGATGGCGCTTGCCGGAGGTCATGCTGGTTCCCG
>TBL_comb47_HYPODRAFT_10005313_pt1 | contig 14400 bp, 6 predicted proteins | sample TroBogypolimnion_40_FD_10682 | JGI IMG/M metagenome (IMG submission 10682)
TACTGCAATTATATACCAAAACTCAGTTGTTGGATTTACTATCACAAACCCAGGACTTGGATATACCAATCCACCAAATGTGTATATTGTTGATCCAACAGGAGTTGGAACTGGCGCAACTGCCATGGGAACAATTGGTGTCTCATCAACAGGTGTGTTTAGATTAGAAGATTCTAAATTTTATGTTATTACTGATGAATATAATGTATATAAATGTTTAGATAATAACAATGGTGCGTTATCAACTATAAAACCAATTGGAACTAGTACTTCACCAATTCCACTTTCTGATGGATACATTTGGAAATATCTGTTTAATGTTCCTATTGCACTTAGAACAAAATTTTTAACTGATACACAATTTCCAGTTGTTACTGCATTAAATCAACAATACTACTCTAATGGTGGTATTAATGCCGTAACTATAAACAATTTTGGTTCTGGATATACTGCAGCACAAATTTCTGTTCAGGGTGATGGATACTTGGCAAGCGATCCTGTGTTTCTATCTTCAGTAAGAGTTAATAATCCAGGAACAGGATATTCTGATGGTGATACTATTACAGTTTCTCCACCAGTAACTTCCGTTGCGATTTGGGTTGCAAGCTCTTCTGTTTATCTTGGTAATATTATTCAAGCAGGTAATAATTACTATAAAGTCGTTCAGGCTGGTCAAACATCAAGCGTTTCTCCATCCCATACATCAGGAATTGTTCAAAATGGAACTGCTGCTTTACAGTTTGTTGGCCAAACTGTTCTAACATATCCAACATTTACTGGTTCAACAATTACCTCAGTAAATTTACTTGGTGGTGTTAAAGATGTTGTTATGTCGACATTTGGCAATGGTTATACAACAACACCAACAGTAACATTCTCTCCACCAACACTACCATTCGACGCATCAAGTTCATCAGTTGTTAATGTTTCAACAGAAACAATTACAGTTGGACCACACTGGTTTGTTACTGGAACTCCAGTAACTTATAATGCTCAAGGAAATACTGCTATTGGTGGATTAATTACAAATACACAATATTTTGTAATTAGAGTATCTTCAACAGCTATTAAACTTGCCACTACACAAGCAAATGCTCTAGCTGGTACTGCTATAAATTTAACATCTCTTGGTACTGGAACTCAATCGTTTGATGGTGCTGGTCATTTCGTTGCCCAAGGTATCGCTAATCTAAACAGCACAAATGGCGCAGTTAAAAGTATTACAATAACAAATATTGGGCAGAATTATGCTAGTGTTCCAACAGTAACAATTGGAACACCATGGACTGCTTCTACTGCAGTAACTTATGGTCAACAGTATTTTGTGTCAAATCGTTTATATACAGTAACTTCTGCTGGAACTACTGGATCTACTGCTCCAACTGGAGCTTCGCTAGGAACAGCTTATAACGACGGAACTGCACAATTAACATATGTTGGGGCAGCAGCTTCAGGAACTTGTGAATTAAGATACGGATATGGATATTCAGGAAACCCAACAGTAACCATCAATACTACAACTGGTTCTGCGTTCAGCGCAGCATTCTCCTCAACGAAATCTGAAGCAAAGTTAATACCATTGGTAACAAATGGTCAAATTGATAATGTGCAAATCGATGATCCAGGAATTGGTTATAGCACTGCAGTTATTACTGTAACAGGAAATGGAACTGGTTCTTCAATATCTCCAAATATTTCCATTGGTAATATTGAAAATCTACAAGCAAATACAGAATTATTAGCAACACCAGGAACAATTGATAATATTCCAGTTTTAAGTGGTGGATATGGTTATGGTGGTTCTCCTATAATTACCATTGATGGTGATGGAACTGGTGCTACTGCAGTTGCGTCAACAAGTAATGGTAAAGTAACAAAAATTACAGTTGTAAATCCAGGATCTGGATATACCTATGCTAATATTACAATCACAGGTAATGGCTATGGTGCTGTAGCTAGAGCTGTTATTTCTCCATATGATGGAGATAGTAAAAATGCTTACAAAGAATTATTCGCAACTACATTAATGTTTTATAGTAATGTTTCTTTGGACACAAACCAAGGATTTACTGTAAATAATGCATATAGACAAGTTGGTATTATTAAGAATCCATACGCACAGGGAACAACTAATATTTACAATGCTAACTTGGGTTCTGCATGTTGGGTTATTGGTGGCACATACAATGCTTCTAATTTCTTAAAAGACCAAATTTTAACAATCCCAAGAACTGTTACTTTAAACAATGTAACATATACTGACCAGAAACAATATGTTATTGTTGCTGTTGATGGACTTGGTAAATCTATGTTAGTTTCTTCATTGAATAACGACACACCATTAGTTGGTGATGTTATGACAAATCCAAGCAATCAACAGTTTAGTATATCTGCGGTTGGTGCTCCAACTGTTGATAAATATACAGGAGAAGTATTATTCATCGACAATTTAGTGGCATTTACTCCATCGTCTGATGAAGCTGTTACTATGAGAACTGCCATCTCATTCTAAACTAAATAGTATAGAATTTAACCTAAGAAGACCAAAAGATGACTATCAATTTTAATACCGAGCCATATAATGACGATTTCTCGCCTGACAACAAATTTTATAGAATTTTGTTCCGTCCAGGTTTTGCTGTTCAGGCTCGCGAATTAACTCAGTTACAAACAATTTTACAGAATCAGATTCAAAGTCAAGGTTCAGCCATTTACACACAAGGTTCAATGGTTATTCCAGGACAAGTTTCTATTGATACTTCTGCCAATTATGTTAAACTTGGCACTTCTTATGGTAATACCGTAACTGAATCTTTTATTGGTCAACAAAATAATAAATCAATTACTTCCACAACAAGTGGAATTAAAGCAACAATCGTTGCTGTTTCTCACGCAAACTCAACAGATCCAACAACAATTTTCGTTAAGTATACATCTGCGAACACAATAGCATTTACTGACACTTTTGGAAACACTTACCCAGTCGGATCAAGAACAACATTTACTGATGGTGAAACAATTACTATTGATGATGGTTCTGGAACATTCCAAACTTTAACTACTGTTGGCGCATCGCATAATGTTGCAACAGGTATTGGTTCTTTGGCGTCAGTTGCTCGTGGTGTTTACTATGTTAATGGATTCTTCGTTCTTTGCGCAGATCCAGTAACAGGTGGAACTCAAACAATTATTCTAGACAAATATGATAACACACCATCATATCGTGTTGGTTTAACAGTTAGTGAAAAAACAATTACTCCAGAAGTAGATTCAACTCTTCTCGATAATGCTCAAACATCATATAACTATGCAGCTCCAGGTGCGCATCGTTATTTTATTGATTTAACATTATCAACTTTACCAATTGGTAGCACAAGCGATTCTAATTTTATTGAATTGCTACAAGTTGAAAATGGACAAATTCAGCGTATTGTTAATACAACTCAGTATAGTATTATTGAAGACGAATTAGCTCGTCGTACCTATGATGAGGCTGGAAATTATACAGTTTCTCCTTTCCAAATTGATGTTCGTGAAGCGAGAACAAACAATCGTGGAACTTGGGCAGCAGGTCAAACATACTTAAATGGTGATATTGTTTCTTATGGTGGAAACTACTATGTTTCAACAAGCGTTGCTGCTACAACATCAGGTAACATTCCACCAACAACAACTTCTTTAACAACACCAGTATACGATGGTCCAGGATCTACTGGTGTTTACTGGCAGTATACAACTAATCCAATTTTCAATCGTGGTATCTCCTTAACTGGAGATGCGAATAGTTTGGCTATTGGTCTTGAGCCAGGAAAAGCGTATGTTCAAGGTTACGAAATTACTAAAGTTGCTACTGAATATGTAACAATTCCTAAAACAAGAGACGCAAGTCATCAAGTTCAAGTAGCTGCAGCAACTATTCCACAAACTGTTGGTAACTATGTTTTAATTGAATCATTAAATTATGTTCCACCAGTTGACACTTATGCTCAAGTTACATTATATAATGAAACTACTGTTCTAGGTCGTGGTTCTTCTTTATCAGGAACAAATATTTCTGGACAAACAGGATGTGTCGCTGTTGGTACTGCTCGTATTGGTTTTATCGAGTGGGATAATGGAACTATCGGCTCAGCTACTGCTCAATATAAAGCAGCATTGTTTGACATTGAAATGAACATTGACCCAGAAGGTGGTAATTATACATTCGAAAATGATGTTAAATCAATGTACTATGCTGGTGGCTCTGCTGCTACAACATTTACAGCAGATATTGTTCCAACATTAGTTCCTATGACTGGTGCTGTTAATGCTTCTTCAAGCACAACAGTAACTGGTGTTGGAACTTCTTTCCAAACTATTCTAGAAGTTGGCGATTATGTTCAACTTGGTAGCAGTACTTCAAATATCCGTAGAGTTACTGCAATTGCTTCTCAGAACTCCATTACAGTTGACTCAGCAGTTACTATTACTAATGATATTATTTCATTGATTACTGCTAAAATTAATGAACCACAAAATGAATCATTAATTTTCCCATTACCATATTACGCTGTTAAATCTGTTACAGCTGCTGATGCATCTAATCGTGTAATTTATAGTGCATATGAAAAATTTACTGGAACTACAACTTCTGGTTCTGGTGGTTACTGTACATTAACTATCGCTGCTCCAAGTGGAGTAATGATTTCTGCAGCTCAAACTGATAACTACCAAGTTGTTGATGCTACAACTGGTTTAACTGTAAGCAATTCAAATTACACAATTGTTGTTAATCAAGGTTCAGCAACAATTACTTTACCATCAACATATGCTTCTAGAGCTTTCGTTGTTCTTGCTGCTGTTACTAAAACAAGCAACCAACAAACTAGAAAGAATAAAACATTATTAACAACTACTGTTACATTTACAAGCCAAGCAGCTGCGCAATCACCTATTTTGAATCTTGGTCAAGCTGATGGATACAAAATTATCAGTATCTTACAAGCAGATAATGTTGCGTTCGGAACAACTCCTTCTTCTTCACAGTATGTAACTGATATTGGAGAACGATACACATTTAGTGATGGTCAAACTCCATATTCATATGAGTTAGCTACTTTAACATTAAGTCCATCTGCTGCTCCTCCTTCTGCTCCAGTTCAAGTAACATTCCAATATTTTGCTCACGGAACTGGTGACTACTTTACTGTTGACTCTTATACCAATGTTCCTTACGCTTTAATTCCTACATATCAAGGCACTCCACTTCGTGATGCTATCGATTTCCGTTCAAGAAAAGATAGCACTGGTATAGCATTTACTGGATCTGGTGGCGCAATCTCCTTGATTCCTAAGCGTGGTATTAACATTGAAGCTGACTTCTCTTACTACTTGGCTAGAACTGATAAGATTGCAGTTGATCAAAAAGGTAATTTCTATCAGATTCAAGGAACTCCTTCTTTAAATCCTGGAGCTCCTGCAGATCCAAACCTTGGAATGTTGCTCTATACTTTAAATATTGAGCCATATTGTTTCAGTACAACAAATACTTCAGTTATTGTTACTAAAGCTGAAAACAAGCGTTACACAATGCGCGATATTGGTAAGTTAGAATCTCGTATCAATCAACTTGAGTACTACACTTCCTTATCACTGTTAGAACAACAAACTCAAGCTACAGCAGTTCATGATCCAAATACTGGCATGGCTATGTATCAGAATGGATTCGTTGTAGATAATTTCAGCGGAACTCCTTCTGGCGATACTGCAAATCCAGATTATCTATGCTCTATTGATATGCAGAACAATGTATTGCGCCCATTCTATACAATGAATAATGTTAATTTGATTGAAGCGAACACAAATAATACTCAAAGGGCTGCTTCTGATTATCAGGTAACTGGTAGCGTAATTACATTACCATATACTTCTAGTGTTTTAATTTCTCAACCATATGGTTCCCGTTTAGAAAATATTAATCCATTCGCAATTTATACATTCCTTGGTAAAGTTATTTTAAATCCAAGTACAGACGACTGGTTTGAAACTAATCGTTTACCTGATATTATCAATCAGGTTATGGGCGACTTTAACACAATTCAAAGTTTAGCTGCTCAAGCTGGTATTCTTGGAACTGTTTGGAATGCTTGGCAAACTCAGTGGACAGGTTCTCCACAAGTAACAGGCACGCAAGTTTATGTTGGTTCTGCTCAAGTTGGAACTACTAGCTGGTTGACAGGTCAAGTATCAAATGTTACAACTGCTCAGCTTAATGCGATGTTCGGTGTTAATAACACTACAATTAATGGTGGTTGGGGTTATAGAACTGTAACAACTCAGACTAGTGCAACTCAAGTTGGTCAGTCAAGAACAGGTGTTAATACACAAGTCGCTGCTCAAATTGATACTCAGCTTGTTAATGATTCTGTTCTTTCTCAAGCAGTTATTCCATATATTCGCTCAAGAAATATTCTTGTTCAGGCTACTGGATTGAAACCACTAACAACACTGTATCCATTCTTTGATACAACTGCAGTTGGTACATATTGCACACCTTCTACTAAGATAACAATTAACAACTTATCAGGAACATTTGATATTACAAGTAGTGTTGGTGGTAATGCTGCTGAAACTGCTCGTCAAATTTCTGGCGATTCTCAAGTTTGTTTAAACATTGGTGATGTTATTTATGGCGCAACTTCCCATGCTACTGGTGTTCTAGTTGGACTTGAAAATATCCTTGATACAAACAATAACATTGTAACTAGAAATCTCTACTTACAAAATGTTATCGGCACATTCCAAACAAGTGAAACTGTTTCTGGAAGTATTAGTGGTGCTACTGCCACTACAGTTACTATCGGTTCTACAGGAACTCTTGGTGGCGCATTAACAACTGATACTAATGGTAAATTACAATTTATTTTTGATATTCCAGATAGTCCATCTCTGGCATTTAGAACTGGTCAGCGTACATTAACATTAACTGATGATTCTAGTAATGGAATTAACTATTCTACCAGAGGACAGACTCAGTATAATGCTCAAGGTATTTTACAAACTAAACAAGCAACATACAATGCTGTTCAAAATGCTCAACTTGTTCAAACTCAAGTAACTCAAAACCAAACTATTACTCAAACATCACAGCGTGTTGTTTCTGATACTGGTTGGTATGACCCATTGGCAGAAACTTTCCTAATTAGTAATCCAGGTGGAGCTTTCTTGACTGGTGTTGATATTTTCTTCGCATCTAAAGATCGTAGCATTCCTGTTCATATTGAGATTCGTGAAGTAGTTAATGGATATCCAGGTATTAATATTCTACCATTCTCTCAAGTCACATTGAATCCTGAACAAGTTAATATTTCATCTAACACTGTTACATTACCAGACGGAACTATTGCTCCTAGTTACGACACACCAACTAGATTTACTTTCCCATCTCCAGTTTATGTAAATGATGCAACATCTTACGCATTAGTTGTGGCTTCAGATTCTAACGGATACAAAGCATGGTGCGCTCAAATGGGAGATACAATCCCAGGATCCAGTCGTACTATTTCTGCCCAACCATACAATGGTGTTCTGTTTAAATCACAAAATGGATCTACTTGGACTGCGTCGCAAGATGAAGACTTGATGTTTAACATCTACTATGCTCAGTTCGACACAACTAAAGTGGCTAATATTTCTTTCGTAAACGACATGTTGCCAATTACAACATTACCAAGAAACCCATTCGAAACAAATACTGGTTCAGCTAAAGTTAAAGTTACACACTATAACCATGGATTGCCAACAGGATCTAGTGTTACATTAGGTAATATATCTTCTTTACAATATGGTACTGTAGCAGCAAGTGGTGGAACAATTACTACTACAACAAGTAGCGCAACTGTTACTGGTTCTGGAACTAAATTTACTACAGATATTGGTTCAGGAACTATTGGTCAAGGTGATGTTCTTTATGGTCCAAATAACACTTACATTGGTGTAGTTGCTTCTGTTACCAGTGATACATCTTTAACATTAGTAACTAATGCAGCTGCGACAGTAACTAGCGTAGCATATAATATTGCTCCTTCTATCGGTGGTATTCCAGTTACTGAAGTTTATAAGTCTAATACTGTTGCTGTAGTTGTTGATCAAAACACTTATGTAATTAATACTACTACAACTGGTAAAACATTTGGTTACTTTGGTGGAACTACTGCCACTGCAAATGGACATGTAGCGTTCAATGCTTTACAGCCAAGCGTTAATGTTCAAACATTCCCAAATACAACTTCTAACTTCTTTGTTAAAACTATTACTGGTCAATCTATTAATGGTTCAGAATCTGCATATGTTTCTGATACTAGCACCAATAATTTAACAATCAACGGAAATAGTTATACAGTATATAATCCTGTTGTTATTAACGACACAAACTATTTTCAAGCTCCAAGAATGGTAGCTTCTCAACAGAACGAAAACAGTGTATTGTCTGGAAACAAATCATTACAAATGACTTGCATTATGACAACATCAAATCCATCGTTGTCTCCAGTTCTTGACACATCTCGTTTAAGTTTGATTGCTATTGGTAATGTTTTGAATCAACCTCTCGGTGGCGCTGCTGGTATCACTAATGGATATAACCAGTCTGGTATTGACTCTATTAGTATTATCCAAACTAATACTACTGTTGGGTTCTCAACTACTGGATTAATTACTTCTAACTCAACTGTTAAGGGTATTTTCCAGAACTTAGTTGTTGGTAAATATTTGACAATTTCTGGTGTTACTACAAATACTAGCAATAATGGTTCGTATTTAATTACTGCTGTAGCTGCAGATGGTTCAAGTGTTACATTAAATGGAACATTTACTGCTCAATCTGCTGGAGATAGCGTTTCTATTAACTTGTTAAATGCGTATGTTGATGAAATTGCTCCAGTGGGTAGCTCTACTTTGAGTAAATATGTAACAAAACAAGTTATGTTGAACGCTCCAGCTACTACACTGAAAGTAACTTTATCCGTAAACTCTCCAGCAAATTCAACTGTTGCTGTTTACTATAAAGCAAACCCAGCTGGTGCTTCTCAGGCAGCATATAACACTATTCCATATACTTTAATGTCTCCAGATACACCAGTTCCAGATGTTCAACTTGGCGATAATACATATACTGACATTAGTTGGACTCTACATAACAGCGCTCCGTTCGATTCCTTTACAGTTAAGATTGTATTTACTGCTACAAATATGGCAGCTCCAACAACTGTTAAAGATTTAAGAATTGTTGCTACATCATAATGGTTAATTTTGTAAAAGTTGAGGGAAATCCTTCTCTTGTTAGAGATATAAGATCCAACGCAATTGTCAATACAGATAAAGTTGCGTATTTAAATTATATGAAAACGAAGAATAAATTACTTGAAGGTAAATCTCAAGTAGAACAAAATACTGACGACATAAATATCTTAAAAGAAGATATGGCAGAAATCAAGAAGTTGCTACAGCTTCTTGTTAAATCCAAGGAAGATTAATGGCACAAATTACATTACGAAGCGTTAAGGGATCTCCTCTGACAAATACAGAGGTAGATAACAATTTCAGTAACCTTAATACACAAGTTAATGCTGCTTTACCTGCAGCATCATACACTGCAGCTGATGTTTTGGCCAAACTTATTACAGTTGATGGTTCTGGTTCTGGTCTTGATGCTGATACCATTAGAACTTTTGTTCCATCACAGACATCTACCGCATCAACAGTTGTCGTTAGAGATTCAAATGCTGACATTTTCGTTGGAACATTACACTCTACTGGAGTTTTAGCAACTAACGCAACGATTACAAATATTGCAGGAACTTTAACTGGAACTGTTATTGGTAATGCTAGTAATGTTAATGGAATTGTCGCTGTTACTAATGGCGGAACTGGTGGTGGCGATGCTAATACTGCTAGAACAAATCTTGGTTTAGGAACAATCGCGACACAAAATGCTAATAATGTTTCTATAACTGGTGGATCTATCTCTTTAACAACAGCACTGGCGATCGCATCAGGTGGTACTGGAGCAACAACAGCGCAGCAAGCAAGAGCAAATCTTGGATTACAACTTGGTAGTGATGTTCAACCTTACAGTAGTGAATTGACAAACCTTGCTGCAGCGAACAGTTCGACAGGATTTTATGTTAGAACTGGATCTGGTGTTACTCAAAGAACAATTACTGTTGGTTCTAATGGTCTTTCTATTAGCAACGGAAATGGCGTTTCAGGAAATCCAACAATTGATATTTCCACATCAGCATCTGTTACACTAGGATCTATAACTACAACAGGCGCAGGAACATTTAATTCCGTAACTGTTTCAAATGCTCTTATTGCTGCTGGTATTGTTACTGGCAATATCACATCATCAGGTAGTATCACTGCGCAAGGTAACATTACTGGTTACTACTCTGATGATCGTCTTAAAGATAAACTTGGTAAAATTGAAAATGCTCTTGACAAAATTTGCTCTTTGGAAGGTTTCTATTTCCAAGCGAACGAATTGGCTCAATCTCTTGGATATACAGCAAAACGAGAAGTTGGTATTTCTGCTCAGGCAGCACAAGCAGTTCTTCCTGAGGTTGTTCATCCAGCAGCAGTTGGGCAAGATTATCTAACAGTTGATTATGCTCGTGTGTTACCATTAGTAATTGAAGCAATCAAAGAATTAAGAGCTGAAATCCAAGCATTAAAATAATTTGAAGGTTTTATTATGTTACATATTGTTGACTGCGACGACGCATCGCTATATCAGAACAGTGTTTTAAATTCTAGTATAAATCTACTACTAGATCTCCCCCAAGTCCAAAACAGAACTCAAGGTGGTGAGTATGACTCAGCCTATGGAGAAGTGTTGACTTCAGTTGGTAATGAATGGTCAGATTTGATTACTATGCCAGGAACTACTGGATTAATTCAGTGGATAACACAGCAACTTCTAACAACAAATCCTGAAGCAAAATCCGTAAAATATTCAAAGTCTTGGTGTAATAAAATGTTTAAGGGTAGTGAGGGTTTAGTTCATGCTCATACCTATCCAATGTTTGGAGATAGAAAACCTGATTTCGTTGCTGTATTTTATGTTCAAGCTGCAGCAGATTGCGCTAATCTTGTATTCGTTGATGATGGCAGTTTTAATAGTCATTACTATGATTATGATGAATCTAGAATTACAACAGTATATTCAAGAACAGGCAGATTAGTAATTCATTCACCAAACATACCCCATGCTGTAACGATACATAATAGTGATATTCCAAGGATATGTTTAGTGTTTGAAGGAAACTATATTGTCTAATTGTATTATATTATCTGGTGGAACATGGAATCCTGAAGATCGTTGTATTGTTTATAGATCGCTCGGTCCATATAGAATCTCTGCATCTTTAGAAGACGCAGGGTATACAACATTCGTTTTAGATTATATAAACAAGTTTACCATTGAAGAAATCCTAGAAGTTTTAAAACAACATGTCGGCGAAGACACTCTTTGGGTTGGATTTTCTTCAACATTTTTTTGGCAACAAAACAGACCAAATCAATCCTTCAATGATAGAGTTACCGATTCACGAGGTAACAATAATGTTGAAGATATGTACTATACTGGAGAATATTCTGAGGTTGAACAGATATTTGATTTTGTCAGAAAAAATAGTAAAGCCAAGTTAATCTTTGGTGGTGCAAGAACTCCATGGTTTATTAAAGACCACAACATAGATTATTATGTTTTAGGATATGCAGATAACTCTACTGTAGAACTTACAAATTATATTGCTGGTAAACCAACTAATCCAAATCTTGTTGAACATTTGTCTAAACCACAAACATCTTTATATAACAGAGTTGTAGATTCAACAAAATTTCCTGAACCTGATGTAAAAAATATTCCTACTCGTTGGTGGAAACATAAGATTTTACCAAACGAAGCTCTACCAATTGAACTTGGTCGTGGTTGTATTTTTAAATGTAAATTCTGTTCCTACGCTTTAACAGGTAAAAAGAAAGGAACATATGTTAGAGATTTACAACAAGTAAGAGATGAGTTAATACAAACATGGGAAACCCATGGAACAGATACATATTCTTTTACTGATGATACATTTAATGATGATAATGAAAAACTTGAGATTCTTTATAACCTGTTTACTTCACTTCCTTTCAAACCAAAATTTTCATGTTATCTTAGAATAGACCTGATAAACAAGTTTCCACATCAGGCAGATTTGCTTACCGAAATGGGTTTAATTGGTAACTTCTTTGGTCTAGAAACAATGCATCCAGAATCTGCCAAAGCCATTGGTAAAGGATTACATCCAAATAAAATAAAAGACAGATTGTATTGGCTACGAGAAAAGTGGAAAAACAAAGTAAACATGGAAGCTGGATTCATTTTAGGACTTCCCTATGACACTTTACCATATTTTAACGAGCTTCTTATGTGGACAATCGAGGAAGATAATCCTCTACAATCTATTTTGTTCTACCCACTTATGATGTTTAATTATGGCAAGGAAGATCCAATAGCCAAATATGGTTCAGAATTTAGTATGAATCCAGAAATCTATGGATATGAATTTGACAAAACATATGCATACGACTGGGATCTAAAATCGCAAAAACTAAATTACCGCATGTGTCTTGATATTGCCAATAAGTTTATGGATCTGAGGAAGCCAATGAATAAGATTTCTGGATTCTATATTCCTGCAGCTTTATCCACAGGAGTGGTTCTGGAAGATATTTACAGTCTAACCGAGGAACAGATTATAAACAAATATGATATTCCCTCTATGAACAGACAGAAAATGTCAGAATATAAACAACTGGTTGGATTATAAATAGCAGTGTAGATAATACTAAAAGAGCAAAAAATGACCCTACCATCTTCTGGACCATTAGCAATCAGCGACATAAACAACGAAACTGGTCGTGGAACAACCACGCAAACTGGTATTGATTGGATTAAAGCAAACGATAAAGACGGAACTACTGATTTCGGCGATTGGTATAACAGAGCATGGTATCAAAGTAATAATCAAGGAAACTGTAACAACGGAAATTGTACTGCTTCGTTGAGTTCTGGAAATATTCAGTGTTCAAATTGTTCAAACTGTAATGCGATTAACTGTCAAAACTGCGATTCGCAAGCATACCTTCAAGGAAATTGCAACTGCAATCCAACTTATAACTGTACACAAAATACTGACCAATCTTATAACTGTAATTGCGCATGTAACTGCAACTGCTTCGTATGTGACTGTGCCTGCTGGTAATTTAACTTAGGAATATTATGATATTTGAAATTCATGCTGAGCGTATTGGCGACAATGATAAAAAGATTTTCTATTATGAAAATGTGTTTAACACACTATCCACTGAAGATGGAATCGTAATAGAATATCCAAAAGATCAGGTAACAAAAGAAACAAGAAAAGAAGTTGTTCCTTTTGATAAACACAATCCAATTAAAAAATCTAAAGATATTACCCTGTTGAAAATTCAACTTGGTTTATCTTGCAATTATACTTGTGATTATTGCTCTCAGAAATTCGTTGAAAGAGCACCAGAAACAAACAAGAAAGACATTGATGCTTTCTTGGAAAAACTTGATGTTTTAAATTTCTCTGAAGAAGCAGGATTAAAGATTGAGTTTTGGGGTGGTGAACCTTTCGTTTACTGGAAAACATTAAAACCTTTGGCAGAAGCATTGAGAGAAAAATTCTCGCATTGGAAAAATGAACCAAGATTTAGTGTTATCACCAATGGATCAATTCTAACCAAAGAAATATGTGCTTGGTTATATTATATGGGATTCTCCGTTGCGATTTCTCATGATGGTCCAGGACAACCAGTTCGTGGTCCAGATCCATTCGAAGATCCAAATCAAAAGAAAGTTGTTTTAGATTTTTACAAAATTATGCGAAAAGACAATAGAATTAGTTTCAATTCTATGTTAAATGCTAAGAACCAAAGTCGTAAAGCAATTCACGATTGGTTTATCAATTTTACTGGAGACCCAAATGTTCCACTTGGCGAGGGAACTATTGTTGATTCCTACGACTACGATGCGAAAGAAAATTCATTAAATACGAAATCTGAACATTTCAATTTTAGAAAATTAGCATTTAATGATATTTACGCAAACAAAGGTAATATTGGATTTGGTATGATCATTCAAAAGATTGATCAGTTTTCAAATTCAGTTCTGATGCATAGAGAATCTAAATTCGTTGGTCAGAAATGTGGTATGGACGAAGAAGGAACATTGGCAGTTGACCTTCGTGGTAATGTTATGACCTGCCAGAATGTGTCGGCAGTTGAAATTGGAATGAATGGCGAATCTCACTTAGGTGGCTCGCTTGAAGATTATGATAATGTTGC
>TBL_comb47_HYPODRAFT_10005315_pt1 | contig 14400 bp, 6 predicted proteins | sample TroBogypolimnion_40_FD_10682 | JGI IMG/M metagenome (IMG submission 10682)
CAGGTGGACCTGGTTCGTCTGGGGGGGGGGCAGGGTTTGATATTTCCGTATCATTCTCTGTCGACCCAAACGAAATTATAGGTGTCAAAGGCTACGAAACTTTTCAATGGGTAAAAGTAAGCGATAAATTGGCTTATACCATCTATTTTGAGAACGACCCCAACTTTGCTACAGCAGCAGCACAAAAAGTGGAGGTGCGCTACACCTTCCATGCAAAGGCAGACCTCTATTCGTTGGGTTTGGGCAGCTTTGGATTTGGCAATCTTACTTTTGTAATAGACGGTGCACCATCAGTTTACCAGAAAAGGCTGGATGTCCGCGAATCATTGGGGATTTATGTAGATGTGATTGCAGGTCTGGATGTAATCAAAAAAGAGGCGTTCTGGATTTTCCAAAGTATCGATCCCGAAACCGGTTTGCCACCTTCGGCCGTTGACCGAGGATTCCTTCCGGTAAACGACAAGGAAAAACACAATGGTGAAGGTTTTGTCACGTTTGTTATGAAACCCATTCAAACCTGCCAAACAAGGGATACACTTTCAGCCCATGCTTCTATTATTTTTGATACGAATATAGCCATCCCTACCAATCGATGGGTCAATATGATCGATGCCGGTGCCCCTTCAAGCAAATTGGTTTCTGTTGCCGATGCAACTGACAAAACCAAATACCGGTTCAGTTTTGAAGCCAACGATGATAAAAACGGTTCAGGGGTTAAGCGGGTAACCCTTTATCTATCAAAGAACAAGGAGGCCTACAAAGAATATAAACTATGCCCTCCGGATACGATCATGACCTTTTTTGCAGAAAATGGTACAGAATATGCCTTTTACTCGATTGCGGAGGACAATACAGGCAACCTCGAACCGTCAAAACAGCAAGCCGATCAGGTAATTAACGCCAACGATGCCCCGACCGACCTTATCCTTTCGAACCTCAATTTTAACGATGACATTGCTGCCGGAGGATTCATTGGAGAGCTTTCATCTGTCGATACAGGTGAAAGCCAAACCTTTACTTATTCATTGGCAGAAGGGGATGGTGCAATACACAATGACCTGTTTACGGTGTCGGGCAACAGACTGATTGCAAAAAATTCTTTTAAGTGTGCCATTGATTCAGTCTATAAGATCAGGTTAAGTACGACAGATGTGGGTGGGTTAAGTTTTAAGAAACCGTTTGTACTTAAATTGAAACATGTGCTCGAAAAACCGAAACCGGTTACAATTAATGGGTCTATTTGTGAAGGGGATACCTATTCTTTTTTTGGTTCCAATTACGACAAAACGCGAACCTATACTTACATAAAAACGAACCAGTACACTTGCGATAGTATTTATGTTCTTGATCTCAGGGTCAATCCCTATCCGGCTCAACCAACAATAAACGTTGAAGGAAATGCTACGCTAGCTTCTTCCTCACTGATTGGCAACCAATGGTACAATGCAGATGGACCAATTGCAGGAGCAATAAACCAATCGTTTACACCCGATCAAACAGGGAATTACTATGTAATTAGCTCCAGCAACAATTGTAAGTCTTCTCCTTCAACCACTTACTTTGTTAATCTTTCAGATAAACTGAACCTCTCATGGGATTTCATCGAAGGATGGAATTGGATCTCTTCAAACCTTTCAGACGCGAACCTCAAAAAACCGAAAATGTTTTTGGACCCCATTAAAACCAATGTGAAGAAGTTGTTGGGACAAACAGATGAACTGGTGAACGATCCTGTTTACGGATTGACCGGTGGACTGACGGCATTGAGTGCAGAGGCTTCCTATAAACTGAGCATGAACCAGACCGCCAATCTGGCCCACACAGGAACACCCGTTGATCCGGCAGTAACGACAATTAAAATCAACAAAGGGTGGAGCTGGATTGGATATGTCCCGAATGTTTCGCTTGCGACAGATGTGGCCCTTTCCAATTTAAGCCCAACGGCAAACGATGTGATCAAAGGGCTAACCAATTTTGCGATGTACGATGGTACCAAATGGGTAGGTACTTTGAATCGGCTAATCCCTGGAGAAGGATACATGTACTATTCAACAACAGCCAAAACTTTTAAGTACTCATCGGTAAAAGCAACACCGTTTCTGAAATCGCTATTGAAAGAGGCTAAAGTCGCTGAAAAGCCCTGGCCTGTGAACGAAAGGAAATATCCCAGCAATATGAACTTTGTGGCCAAACTTTACAGCAACAATGAAATTGTTGAGCCTGGCATTTTTACCATAGGTGCCTTTGCGGGAGACGAATGTCGCGGGATTGGCGAATATGTTAATGGACTGTTGTTTATTACGGTTCATGGAAGTCTGCCAGGCGAAACGATTTCGTTCAAAGCCATAGAAAACGCAACAGGTGGCGAGGTTAAAGTGAAAGAAAGTCCAGGCTTTGGAGAAACAGTTTTGGGTAGCCCAAATCAGCCGTATAAGCTGAACCTGTTGAATATTGTCTCAGGGATTGAAGAATACAAGTTGTTTTTGACTATTTATCCCAATCCTGTAAAAGAACGGCTATATATCGGAGGGGATTTGCAAAATATAAAAAAGGTTCAGGTTCTTAGCATGGCCGGAGGTATTGTGGTAAGTCCACAAATCTATTCACCATCTGAAGGTCTCGATGTTTCCGCATTGCCATATGGTGGTTACCTTATTGCCATTTCATTGGATAAAGGGATGATATACAGAAAGTTTATCAAATCTGAGAATAGTAAAAATTAACGATTTGGGTATGCAGGTTTTGTTTGAAAATTAAAGCTTACACACATGAGAAAGTTATTCATTAAAATACTGATTGGTTGCTTTTTTCTGCTTCAAACCGGGAAAATGATTGCAGCAGACGTACCTCACTGGACATTCGACCCACTTGTCTTTGAAAATGACATGTCGATGTTCTTTTCGCTTCAAAGGGACGGAAAGCCAGTGGAACGGTGGGCAGAATTGGAAATTGCAGCCTTCTGCGGTAACGAATGTCGGGGCATCGCCAGTGTTCTCGAAGTTGAAACTTTGGGAATCAAGTATTATTACATGCGGGTAAGAAGCAATTTATTGTTGGGTGAAAAAATAACTTTTAAAAGCTATGATACGGTAAAAAAAATAGAGGAGGTACTACTCGATGAGGTTGACTTTATCCATTTAAAGCAATACGGTTTTCCAAGCTCGTTGACTATTTTAAACCTACCACCCATTCCTGTAACCGGGGTTACACTGAATAAACGTGAAACGACCCTTCTTTTCCCACAAACCGAGACCCTTATTGCAACAGTCCTGCCAGCCGATGCCAGTAACCAGGAAATAACATGGGGCAGCAGTGACGAAACGATTGCTACGGTTTCCGAATTGGGCGTTGTAACGCCAAAGAAAGATGGCACAGCAGTAATTACAGTCACTACCACTGACGGCAGCTTTAAAGCCCTTTGTTCGGTAACGGTCATTAAAAATAAAGTACCCGTTGCCAATGCGGGGCCGGATCAATCACTGATCGAAGGGGCCACAGTTACACTGGACGGTTCGGCATCGAGCGATGCTGATGGGGACTTGCTTACCTATAAATGGAGTGTGCCTGGTGGTTCAGGGATTACTTTAAGTTCAAATTCGGACCAGAAACCAACTTTTACGGCTCCAAATGTAGAAGTAAAGACAGATTATCCAATTAATCTGATCGTTAATGATGGGCAAGCCGATTCACCCGAAGATCAGGTAGTGATCAGTGTTTATCCAGCTCCGGTCGCCAGTTGCCAACCTATAACTGTAATTTTGGATGCTGCTTCAGGAACTTATACGCTTACACAGGAAGATATTGCAAAAATTGGTATGGGATCGACAGGAAAAGCACCTTTAACTTTGGGTGTTTCACCTAACTATTTTGATTGTACCAAATTGGGGGACAACAAGGTAACTCTTACTGTAAAAGATGGTTTTGGCAATGTGGTGACTTGTGACCAAAACATAACAGTGACAGAAACTGTCAAACCGATATGGACAACACTCACAGGTGCTTTGGACAAATCTATCGAATGTAGCGATGAGGCTGATTTATTGGTTGCCCAAACTTTGGAACCTGAGGCAACGGACAACTGTAGTAAAGTGATACTTACCAAAACATCGGGTACGTTTGTAGCTGGGACTTGCGGAAAAACAGGCACTTACACTAACACTTGGGCTGCAAAGGATGGTTCAAACAATGTCAGTGCGATGTTTACTCAGGTCATTACGATCACTGATACCACAGCTCCCACCTTCACCGCACCATCTGATATTCAGATTTCAAGCACCAATTATAATGCAAACCCAGCCATTACAGGGGATGTTACTGATGAAGCAGACAACTGCGACAAAACACTTAATGCAACCTTTACGGATGCAATATCCAACGGCAACTGTTCGGGTGAAAAGATCATTTCACGTACATGGAGTTTGACCGATAACTGTGGCAATTCAATAAAACATGTTCAGAAAATTACGGTAAGACTTATAATTGCCAATGCAGGAACAATTACAGGACTTCAAACAGTATGTCAAGGTCAAAGTGATGTGGTCTATACTGTTCCAGTAATTGAAAATGCAGAATCTTATAGTTGGACTTTGCCAATTGGTGCAACTGGGAAAATTAATTCAAATACGATCTCAGTCAATTTTGGAAGCGAAGCTGTTTCTGGCAGCATAACGGTTAGAGGAACAAATACTTGTGTCGTTGGAATTGCCTCTACAATAGCAGTTAATGTAAATCCTTTACCAGCTAAAGCAGGAACAATTACAGGTCCTTCAACAGTATGTCAGGGACAAAGTGCAGTGAACTACTCTGTTCCTGAAATTGAAAATGCCACCACTTACATCTGGACTTTGCCTCCAGGTGCAACCGGAAGCAGTACGACAAAAACTATTTCCGTCAACTTTAGCTACAATGCAATTTCTGGCAGCCTAACTGCAAAAGGCAATAACAATTGTGGTGACGGATTGGGAAGTTCAATCCCAATCACCGTTAACCTTATTCCTCAAATTCCTCAAATTGGTAACCTAAGACCATTAACTTTTTTTGAAACAGACAGTACCATTTTGGTTTCTTCTGCTTCGTCTGGCAACCAATGGTTCAGGGACGGCATTGTAATCAACAATGCTACGACAAAAAATCTAACGGTTAAAACATCAGGAAGTTATTCTGTAAATGTATCAAATGGTTTTTGCACGAGTAATCAAAGTTTCCCGGTAACTGTTGTGGTAAAACCTGATTTAAACCCTCCTGTCAGTTCGGTGCAGCCTTTAGACCCAATTGTATATGCCGATTCGGTTTTGGTCAAGTGGAGCGGTACCGATCTTGAAACTGGAATAAAAGATTATACCATTTTTGTTTCCAATGATAGCATCACCTATGTTCCATTGCTCAGCAATACAATCAGGACAGAGGCCTATTTTAAACTGACAATAGGGAAAACTTACTATTTTTACAGTATAGCGCGTGACAAGAAAGGCAATAACGAACCAAACAAAAAGTATGAGGCAAAAACATGGTATCCGATGGTTGTTGAGATCCTAAAAAGGTGGGACGATATAATATTCTGCAACAATACAGGGTTAATTTTTGCCACTTACCAATGGTATAAAAATGGTGTAGTAATTTCGGGTGCTACAAAACAATTTTACCAGGAGAAAGGTGGCCTAAATGGAAATTACCACCTGATAGCTACAACTGCCGATGGTAGAAGAGGATTATCAAAAGTGACCAGATTCGTTTTATCCGCCAAATCGGTCAACGTCTTTCCAAATCCCACTGGAAACCGACAGGAGTTTAACGTTGTAGTCAATGCCACTGAATCGGATCTGGAACAGGCTAAATTATCAATATCCTCATTGAAAGGTCAGATCGTCATTCAAAATAGTCATGTGCAACAGCTAATGAAAATAGGTGGCTTACCCAAAGGAGTGTATATCATCAACGTTCAATTCTTAAATGGCGAATCGTTGAATAAAAAATTAATGGTTGAATAATAATCCGGGAAAAGATGAAACGATTGAAGTATATTTTGATCCTTATTTTGAGTATTACTTTTAACACAGCCCAAGCTCAAAAACCAAACTTGAAAATTTTTGAGTTTGAAATAAGTGGTTTTTCAGGTTTATTCGGTATTTCGGGATCAATACCAAACGGTAGCATAAAACCAGGGGTGGGCTACCAGTTCTCTGTTGATGGCAAATATTATTTCTCCTCTAATTGGCGTATTGGAGTTGGGGTTGGTTATTCATCTTATCTATCTAATGCAAAGTTGGATAACTATAGTTTAAATTCTCCGGCCATCGATGATTTGGGCGATAATTTTGAATTCCGCGTCACCGCCAGTGGGATAAATGAAAAACTAAAGATGTCAGCGATTGAGGTTCCGGTTTTTCTGGAATACCTAAGAAAGATGTCCGACAAATTGAGCCTTTCAGGTAATTTTGGATTGAAGACATCATTCCCTGTAAGTGCAAACTTTCAATGTACAGAAGGGACTATCGAAACCAGGGGTTATTATCAACAATATGAGGTCGAGTTCAGTAACATTCCGAACCATGGATTTGAAAAGATTGATAACATCAACTATAAAGGAGACTTAACTACCAAATTGGCTTTTTCCCTGTTTACAGGGTTTGGTGTCACCATACCGGCAGGAAAAATGAAAGTAAATGCTGGCGTTTATGGCTCCTTTGGACTGAATTCCGTCCTTCAGAAAAAAAATACTCCGTTAATCAGTTACCTTGGAAGCTACAACACGATTACCTCACTCAGCGAAAAGTCCGCACTTGTTGGTGGAGGAATAAAGATCGGGGTTCTGTTTTAACGTTGGAATTAATTTCTCAAAAGTAAAGGTATCTAATTTGGTGCGTAAGCTACTCAAGGGGGTCAAAATTCAGATTTTTAAACTCTTTTCTCAATTTATTGTGGATCAGCATCTGCTGGACTGCCATGAAAAACTAATATGAAAACCACAGAAAACCATTTTTTGAACGGTCAGAAGAGGTCAAAATTCTCTTGATTATCCATTTAATAATTCCATATTTTAAGGTATGTTTTCATTCTCAAATGTATTTCCTAATTTCAACTAAGAAAGTGACTTTCGTGGTCCTAACAATGGGGAGTACTAAATACAAATGGAAGCTGGACAACCAACACTTTTTATCAACTGTGACGAGCCAGATTTGAAACTAATGCTGGAAAATGTGACTTCCACTCAATTACGATCTTTAATAGGGAATAATACCCTGTTTATGATCGATGAGGCGCAAAAGGTGATAAAACAAATGAGCCACTTACTGGCCGCAAATTTGAATTCAATTTATACCCAATTTCTACCAATGAGTTATTATTGCACCATGGCAGAACAGAAGGACGAAAATTGCTGGAAAAGCGTATGATTTATGGAAAGTATCCTGAGATTATAAATAATCCGGGTGATGAAAAGGAATATTTAATGGAATTAACCAATCGTTACTTATATAAGGATATTTTAGCCTTTCAAAATATCAGGAAACCGGAAGTACTTAGCAAACTGCTGACCGGATTAGCTTTGCAAATGGGACAGGAGGTTTCTTACAATGAACTTGGTCAGCTCATCGGGGCAGATAAGGCAACTGTGGAAAAATACATCGAACTACTTGAAAAATGCTTTGTTATTTTTCGTTTTAACCCAACAGGAAATCGATTTTTTGGAGGAAAAAAATGGGAAATTATATGCTTTTGAGTTTAAATGGAATCCCAAAAGACAGGCAAATATTCCAAAATCATTTGCTGAAAATTATCCAGCACATTATTTCGAGATGATCACTACGGACAATTACCTTGATTTTATATAATATAGTTTGTTAAACGGTAACTCAAACCCGCATCAAACCACTCAAAGGTAGGTAACCTTTCACCCCCCTACGTTTCTGAGATGTCGTAAACCACTTTTATATTTTTGCTGCTTAATACCTGACCAACAGGAGTAAATAGAAATCCTCCCCCTATCGGTGTATTAAGGTTAAACCTATTGGTAAACCCTCACATAATCGACTTCATACTTAATCGGATATTTTGCATGGGAAGGGTCTCCCCCATTCCCGCCAATCGCGAGGTTTAACAGAATATATTGAGGTTTTGCAAACGGATTGCTCCCATCCGGATTGATCGTTTCATTAAGCATTGTGGTATTCAGCAATTCATCATCCAGATAAAGCCTGATCGACTCAGAAGTCCAATCCATCCGCCAGACATGGAATTTCTTCGACCAGTCGCGATCGGAAGCTGTAAACCTGGCAAACGGAACTCTTTCGGTATGCCATTTTGCCACAGATTGCTGTTTCGTCCCCCAGGCTACGTTTGCCAGAATTGTCGATGCTCCTTTGACCCGATAAAATTCCATGATGTCGATCTCACCGTTCGATGGCCAGGTTTGGGTAGTGCCCAATGTCCAGATTGCTGGCCATGAACCCATGGTCGTATCAATACGAGCCCGTATTTCAAAACGTCCGTACAACCATTCGTGGTGCCCCCGGGTGTTGATGCTTGAAGAGCTATATTCCGCAAATTCACGGTTCGTTTTCCATCCCTTGCCCTCTTTTTGATAATTGGGATTAGCCAGATGTTCCCGTTTCCCTTCAATAACCAAAACACCCTGTGCACAATTGGCGTTTTTTTCCTGATACCACTGCAATTCTTCATTACGGACAAATCCTTTTTCAAAATTCCAACACTTTGGATCAGGTTTTCCACGTTTATTGAATTCTTCGGCCCAGACCAATTTCATTCCCGGGATCTTAGCAGGAAGATTGGAACGATAACTTTTCCTATAATCATTTTGGGAAAAGCCCAACTGGAAAAACAAAAGCAAGATAACCGGTAAAAATAATTTTAAATTGTTCATTATATGATTATTAAGTACTTTCACAATCATGGATGCTTATCTGATTATCATTGATAAACAATAACTTAACCGATGATTGATGGTAAATTCTGAAAAATGGGTTTATCGTATTTTAACTGACAATAATAGTAATTAACCTTTGATAACTGATCAATTATTGCATAAAAAAAGCGGCTGCCCCAGAAAAGGAGGCAGCCGCCATTATTCAATACGAAACTTCAATCAGATTAATAACCAGTATTTTGTTTTAATACTCCTGGCTCAAGATCCATCTGGGTCTGAGGAACAGGCATATATTTATCCTTAGGCGTATCAAATGTAGCACCTTTCATCACGTCTGGTCTAACCCTTTGATCAGCAAGAGCAAATGCTTCAAGTGTAGCCTTCATGCTTCCTGGTGTGGCAATATCCCAACGTCTCAGGTCAAAGAAGCGCATACCTTCTGTTGCAAATTCGAGGCGTTGCTCAAACTGAACAGCTTTCATCGCCGTTGCCTTATCGGCAAACGAAGGATAAGTACTAACTTTGTAATTGGCAGCAGGTTTTGTAAAGTCAACATAACTCTTCCATGTAGCGTCATCTTTATTGACATCCAAAGGTAATTTGTAAATGTTAACCTTTCCCATTACAACTTCGTTTCCGGCTCTGGTACGGATCATGTTAACATATTTCAATGCAGTTGCAAGATCACCTTCATTGGCAGCAACTTCAGCTCTCCACAAAAGGATATGGCCATAGCGCAGGTAGCGGAAATTGTTGGCGTTTATACCCGTCTGCCAACCTGTGGTTGTGGACAAAGTATTCCGTTCGGATTTGTAGAAGAATGTTTTCTCAACAGTTACATAAGGTCCACCCCATGATTGGTCACGGATCCAGTCCATACCACGCATGATACCCCAATCCATATATGGCAGGCCACGGCGGCCCATCGTAAAGTCAATACGTGGATCAAGCAGGTCGGTTGCCGGAATAAACTCATCTTTGGAAGCAATACCCTGGTCGTTCTTCAAATCGGTTGCATTGAAAGTGTCTAACAATGGTAAACCATTTGCGTCAACTTTAAAAGCATTGGCAAGGTTCTGTGTTGGCTGGTGGAAACCGCAGCACATCCCCAATTCAGGTGCGTAAGGTGCATTCAAACCGATACCCATTTCACCGTTTAAAGATTCGTTGATGTCGTTGACATTACGTTGAATTTCAAAAATACCTTCTACGTTGTTATTTTGAGAAATCCGGAAGTTGTCAAAGAACTTAGGTGCGAGCTGAAATTGGCCACTATTGATAATGTCATCAAGCAACGGTTTTGCGGAGGCATAATCAAGAACCTGGAGATAAGCCCTGGCAGCCAGTGCTTTTGCAGCCCATTTGGTTGCGCGGCCAACTTGTGCCTGTTTTGCTGGCAGATTAGCGGCAGCAAATGCGAGGTCGTCTTCGATAAATTTTAAAACGACACCGGCAGCATTATCATTGGAAATTGTATTGGCCACATCGACCTTATCCTCCGGGATGATCGGGATCTTGTCACCAAAAACCAACCATGATTCGAAGTAATACAAACCCCTTAGAAAACGGGCTTCAGCTTTAAATTCAGTAGCTGATGCAGCAGCAAGCGATGGAGTTTTGGCAATTACGTTCAACACAATGTTACAACGGTTTACACCCATTCCAAGATTTAACAGCCATTTATCAGCAGGGTAATTATTGGTTGTTGAAACATTCCACTGTTCGATTTCATTGATTGGAATCTGGTCACCAATATAAGATCCCTTGGCAGCATCGTCAGAAGCTACGGATCCGTATGTCCAGTTGGTGATCGAGGCACCCCAGCTTACAGTCCATAAAGCAGAACCTTTCACCATACTATATGCTCCGGTCAACAAAGCATCAACGCCCTTTTGGCTGTAAAAGACATCTTCGGAAGTCGATCCAAGCGGCTTTTTGTCCAAAAATGAATCAGCGCAAGAATATGACAGGGCCAATAAAAAGCAGGAGGCCACTATAATTGATAGTTTTTTCATCTCATTCTTTTGTTTTAAATTATTACTATTCATAATCGGTTATAAACCAAGTGTCAAACCAACAGTAATCTGACGTGGTGTCGGCCATGATCCCTGGTCAACTCCCATAGACATACCTGATGAATCAAGTTCCGGGTCAAGACCCTTGTATTTTGTAAGGGTGAAGAGGTTCGTTGCTTGCAGATATACACGCAGACTTTTCAGTTTTACCTTATTCAGAACGCTCTGAGGAAGAGTGTAACCCAATCTCATGGTTTTCATTCTCAGGTAAGATCCGTCTTCAATAAAGGCAGTTGAAGCCTCCTGTGAATGGGATGCGCCATCAAGCATTGGGAATTTTGCTCCTGTATTGGTCGGAGTCCATGTATCATTGAGTGCAGCGCGACTTAATCCACCAACAAACTGGCCATAATCGATCCAACGGCTGACATAATTGATCATGTCGTTACCATAACTTCCATAAAAGAACATGTTCAGGTCAAAATTGGCATAACCAAGATCGATGTTTAAACCACCAGTGAATTTCGGATGAGGATCACCAATATAGGTCCGGTCTTTGTCGAATGTGATCAGACCATCGCCATTGAGGTCTCTGAATTTATAGTGACCTTTTGTTGTATAGGTATCAAATTTAGGAGCAGCAGCAGCTTCGGCATCTGTCTGGATAATTCCATCAGAAATAAAACCATAGAACATCGGATAGGCCTGACCAGTTGTTGCACGTGTATATTCAACCTGACGAAGTGAATATCCAACGACTTCTTTAAGGTTATTTGAAAGTGATACAACCTCGTTTTTGTAATGTGACCATGTTGCATTTACAGAGTAGGTAAACTTCCCGCCCATTAATGTATTGTGGTAGCCCAATTCAATATCAACACCGGTATTTTTCATCTTACCAATGTTTACATAAGGAGGAGTTGCAAGACCCATGACCTGAGGTACACTTAAACGATATAACATATCAGATGTATTGCGTTGCCAAACATCAACAGATGCGGTCAGTTTTTTATCCAACATCGATGCATTAACACCAGCATTGATGGTTTCAGTTGTTTCCCATGCAACATCGGGGTTACCCTTAGTTGATGGCTCAAATCCGGCAACTGCAGAACCTGTAGTTCCATTCAAGTTATAGGCAGCTGTATAACCGTTTGTCCCGAAAGTAGAGTACATATTGTATTCCCCAATCTGGTCGTTACCTGACTTACCCCAACCTGCACGAACTTTCAACATATCGAGCCAGCTTTTCGTACTTGACATAAAACCTTCTTTACTGACTTCCCATGCGCCTGAAGCAGCAGGGAAAATCCCGTAACGGTTAGCAGAACCGAACCTGGAAGAACCATCACGGCGTGCAGTCGCTTCAAAAAAGTATTTACCCATCAGGTCATAATTGGCACGACCAAACTGAGAGAATAAGGCCCATGAAGTAGCATTTCCATCATTGACTTTGTTAAGTTCTCCTGAACCAAGTTGCATATAATCAGGTGAAAGAGAAAAATACTGACTACGACCAGCAGATAACCACTGATAGTTGTTCTCAACAGCTTCCGTACCCAAAACAACATTGATCTTATGAATGTCCTTGATGGTCACATTGTAATTAAGGGTATTTGCCCAGTTCCATAAAATTGAATAGTTAGAATCAACGGACAAACCGGCCACTTTATTGGGTTCAGCATTTTCATAGGTGGGCATGGTATAAGTTTTGGCATTCCACTGTCCAACATTGTATCCAAACAAGCTCTTAAAGGTCAAACCTTTCATGAGGGTCGCTTCGCCGTAAACATTACCAAGCACGCGCATCCACGTTCCGGTATTATTTTTTGCATGATCCAACTGCGCAACTGGGTTGGCTGCATTACCTGTTCCAGGAGCCCTTGTTCCGGCAAAGTTGCCCATAATGTCATAGACAGGAACAATTGGTTGCATACGATAAGCCATAGAAATCGCGTTACCTTCACCATTATTTCCAAAGTCACCTTTCTGATTGATGTAAATTGCCTGAATAGATTCTCCGACTTTAAGCCAGTTACTAAACTTGGTTTCAGCATTAACGCGGAAATTGTAACGTTTAAAACCTGTATCGATCAGGAACCCTTGTTCATCAAGATAATTGCCGGACAATGAATAGGTCGATTTTTTACCACCACCTGAAACAGAAAGATCGTATTCCTGAATAACACCAGTGCGATAAATTTCATCATACCAGTTTGTACCCAGTTTATTGGCTTTATAGATCTGATAATCAGGATAATTATATTTTGAATCAGCAGCAGCAGGGTCGCCGGCTGCAGTAGCGGCAGGAAGAATATAATCTGGAATCACCGGAGTAATACCAGCTCCGTATTGCGGATTTCCGTAGTATAACGGACTTTTCGTATCCGTCGTACCTGGTACTTTTCCCTGATTTTTAGCCTGCAACCACATTGCTTCACCATATTGTGTGGTGTTCAACATGTCGTATTGATTAGCAGCTTGTGAAAAACCAGTCCTTACCGATAAAGTAATGGATGGTTCCTGATTTTCGCGACCGTGCTTGGTGGTGATCAAAATTACACCATTTGCACCACGGCTACCATAAATAGCTGCCGAAGAAGCATCTTTCAAAACTGACATCGATTCGATGTCATTTGGGTTAACATTGTTACCCGGACCTACTGGAACGCCGTCAATTACATACAGTGGGTTTGGATCATTAACCGTACCAATACCATGGATACGAATTGTAGCTTCACCTCCAGGAACGTTACTGGAAGTTACTGTTATACCGGAAACTTGTCCCTGCATACGGCTAACCACACTCGGTGCACTCGAAGTTTTTAATTGCTTGTCAGAAACTGTAGATATAGAACCGGTTACCTCTTCTTTCTTACGGGTACCGTAACCTACAACGACAACCTCTTCTACACCCACAGTTTCGGTTTTCATTACTGCATCAATCACATTACCCTGACCTATAGGCATTTCAACTGAAATCATCCCAATAAACGAAAAGGATAAGGTTTTTGCATTGGCAGGAACAGACAGAGTGTACTTACCATCAATATCAGTGATGGTACCCGTAGTCGTCCCTTTTGCAACAACAGAGACACCGGGAACTGAAGAACCGCTTTCATCCGTCACTTTACCGGAAATTGACTTTTGAGCAAAAGCCATTCCGGTCGTCAATACCATCAGAAGAACCAGAGCGGATAACATTCTGGTCCATTTTCCTTTTGGTAGTAAAATCAGATTTGTTTGTTTCATAAATACATAACATTAAAATTAGTAAATAAATATAATAAGAACGCGTTGTTAACTTATTGTGTTATAAAAAAATTGTAAATAAATATACTGAAAAGAACCACAAATTTTTATAATCAGGATGGCTTGGGCTTTAACAGAAAATTTTTAGCAAGGTTGATCATTTTTTAAGTTTATTTATATTTGTTATCAAATCATCAAATCTAAGGTCAAACCAGAAGTCATAATTAATGAATAGATTAATGTAGTTATATT
>TBL_comb47_HYPODRAFT_10005317_pt1 | contig 14398 bp, 6 predicted proteins | sample TroBogypolimnion_40_FD_10682 | JGI IMG/M metagenome (IMG submission 10682)
GTCGTGCTCCTCGTCACCTGCCTCAACCTCGCCAACATGCTGCTCGCCCGCGGCACGTCGCGCCGCAAGGAAATCGCCATCCGCCTCGCCCTCGGCGGTGGCCGCTGGCGCATCATCCGCCAGTTGTTGACCGAGGGTTTTGTCCTTTCCCTGCTCGGCGGCGCGGCCGGCCTCATCCTCGCGCTCTGGTCCTCCGACCTGCTCGTCGGCTCGCTGGGCCGGCTCATGCCGCTCGACCTCGTGTTCTCCACCGGCCCGAACCCCGCGCTGCTCGGGGCCACGTTCGGCTTCTGCGTGCTCGGCACCGTCGCCTTCGGCTTCTGGCCGGCCCTCAAGCTTTCCCGCGCCAATGTGCTGGCTGATCTCAAGGAACACGCCGGCGAGGACACCGTCCGTCGCCGCTGGCGCTGGATGCCCCGCCACCCGCTCGTGGTCGTGCAAATCGCCCTCTCGCTCGCGCTGCTCACCGCCGCCGCCCTCTTCATCCGCGGCGCCACCAAGGCCGCCTCGGTCGACACGGGACTGAAGACGGACCGCGACTTTATCGTCGAGGTCGACGCCACCCTGGGCGGACACGATCCACAGCAGGCCCGCCAGCTTTACCGCACACTGGAGGAACGCCTCGCCGCGCTCCCCGGCGTCGAGCACGCCAGCATCTCGTCCACCGTGCCGTTCGGCATGATCACCCTCGACAAGGCCGTGCAGCGCGCGGGCCTCCACCCGGCGCCGGGCGACAAGCCCGCCACCGCCGCCCAGGGTCTCGCCTACACCGCGTTCTACGACAGTGTCGGCGCGGATTATTTTTCCACGGTCGGTCTCCCGCTGCTCCGCGGCCGGCCGTTCACCACCGCTGAGGCCACGCTCTCCGGCGGCCCCGCCGTGGCGATCATCGACGACGCCCTCGCCCGCAAGCTCTGGCCCGACGGTGACGCCCTCGGCCAGCGCATCCAGTTCGCCGGCGTGAACGCCCCCCGCGCCAAGGGCGAGGGCAGCAAAGGCGTCAATATCTCGGAGGATGAGGCCAAGGGCGACATCAAGGCCACCGAGACGATTGAGATCATTGGCATCGTGCCCGCCACGCGCTCCGCGCTGTTCCAGAAGGAGCCCGGCACCGCGATCTTCCTGCCTTTCGCCCGCGGCTTCCAAAGCAATGTCTTCTTCCACGTAAAGTTCGCCTCGCTCCCGCCTGGTTCCGAAGTCGCCGCCGCTGACCTCATCCGCCGCACGGTGCGCGAAGTCGACGCCACCCTGCCCATTCTTTCGCTCCGCACGTTCTCCCAGCATCTCGACGCCAACATCTCGCTCTGGCTCGTGCGCGCCGCCGCCGCGCTGTTCTCCGTGTTTGGCGGCCTCGCCCTCGGCCTCGCGGTCGTCGGAGTTTACGGCGTCAAAGCCTACGCCGTCGCCCGCCGCACGCGTGAGATCGGCATCCGCATGGCCCTCGGCGCCGAACCCTCGGCCATGCTCTGGATGATCCTCCGCGAGGCCACGCTCATGCTCGCCGGCGGCCTCGTCCTCGGGCTCCTCCTCGCGCTCGGCACCGGCAAGCTCGTGAGCGGCTTGCTCTACGAAGTCGGCGCGCTCGACCCCGTGGCGTTCACCGTCGCCCCGCTCGTCCTCGCCGCCGCCGCCCTCCTCGCCTGCTACCTCCCCGCCCGCCGCGCGACGAAGATCAACCCGATCACGGCGCTCCGAACAGAGTGACGAGTTACGAGTGACAAGTGACGAGACCGGCCATGAACGAGTCCAAGAACGCAGGTGATTTCAAAGACCTGGTCGCCTGGCAGAAGGCGATGCAGGTCGCGGAGCTTGTCTATCGACTGACCGCCGGTTTCCCGTCCGAGGAGAAATTCCCGCTTGTCAGTCAAATGCGCCGCGCCTCGGTTTCCATCTCATCGAATATCGCCGAGGGCCAGGCCCGGCATACCACCGGCGAATTTGTCCAGTTCATCTCCCACGCCGAGGGTTCCGTCGCAGAACTGGAGACGCAGTCACTGCTTTCGATCAGACTTGGCTTTGCCTCGGCCGACACCGCTGCGCCCGTGCTCAGCCTCCTCGACGAAGTCCGTCGCATGCTCAACGCCCTCCGCCGTTCTCTCGTCACTCGTCACTAGTCACTCGTCACTTCCGCCCATGATTTCCAGCATCCTCCAAGACCTCCGCATCGGCTTCCGCGTCCTGCTCAAGGAAAAGTCCTTCTGCCTCCTCGCCGTCTTCGTCCTCGCCCTCGGGATCGGCGGCGTCACGACCATGTTCAGCGTCATCAACGGCACGATGTTGCGCGGGTTCTCGTATCCCAACGCCGACCGCCTTGCCGGCATCCAGATCATCGACCCGACGACGAAGACGCCGTTTGGCTTCAACAACCGGATCTTCGCGCTCGATTACGAGGCGATCCGTGAACAGCAGAAGTCCTTCGACCTCCTCGCCGCCTACATCAACCAGGCCACCGTCAACGTGACCGCCAACGGCACACCCCAGCGTTACACCGGCGCCTACGTCTCGGCCGATTTCTTCCGCGTCCTGGGCGTCGGGCCGATCAGGGGCCGCGATTTCACCTCGCAGGATGACAAGGCCGGCGCAGAGAAGGTGGCTCTCATCAGCCACCAGCTCTGGCAGCGCGACTTCGGCTCGGCCGAGAACATTGTCGGCCGGGGCATCCAGATCAACGGCAAGTCGGCCACGATCATCGGCGTGATGCCCCCGGGCTTCGCCTTCCCCGTCAGCGAACAGATCTGGCTTCCCCTCTACAGTGAGTATCCGCCGCAGCCGCGCAACAATCCCAACGCCCAGGGCGCCGCGCCCGCCGTGCTCGGCCTGATCAAGCAGGGTGTCGCGTTCGACCAGGCCAACGCCGAGCTAACCACCATTGCCAAGCAACTCGCGGCCGGCTTTCCCGACACCAACAAGAAATTCGACACCGCGCTCGTCGAGCCACTGATCAAGCAGTTCACCCCTCCGGCCATCGCCGGCCTGCTCTGGATCATGCTGTCGTTCTGCGTCGGCATCCTGCTCATCGCCTGCGTGAACGTGATGAACATGCAGTTCGCCCGCGCCGCCCTGCGCGCCAAGGAACTCGCCGTCCGCTCCTCCCTCGGGGCCACGCGCTTCCGGCTTATCCGCCAGATGCTGACGGAAAGCCTGCTCCTCGCCAGCGTCGGCGCCCTGGCCGGCGTGGCCCTCGCCTACTGGGCCACCGACTGGCTGAACGCGACCCTGCACGCCCAGGCCAACCCGATCCCGAGCTATATCACCTTCGACATCGACCGCGCCGTCCTGCTCTTCGTCGTCGGCTCCGCCGTCCTGGCAGCGCTGGCGTCGGGCCTGATCCCCGCTTGGATCTCTTCGCGCGCCTCCGCCGTCGAGGCGCTCAAGGAATCCGGCCGCGGCAACACCGGCCGCACCATCGGCGTGATCACCCGCGGCCTGGTCGTCACCCAGATCCTCGTCACCTCCATCCTCCTCATCGGGTCCCTCCTGCAGCTGCAGTCCATCCTGCGCCAGCAGCACATTGACTACGGCTACGACACCAATGCTCTCCTTTCCGCCCGCATGGCGCTGATGGACGGCGACTATCCGAGCCCCGAAGCCCGCAAGCTCTTCTTTGACCGCCTCCTGCGCGAGCTCCGCGCCAGCCCCGACTTCGAAAACGCCACGCTGACGAACCGCTTCCGCATGACCTTCTCGGGCAATGGCAAGATCGAGATCGAGGGCAAGGCCTACAAGACCGACGACAGCGACCGGCCACTCGCCAATTTCGAGCAGGTGAGCGAGGGCTACTTCGACACGCTCGGTGCGAAGATCCGCGAAGGACGCGATTTCAACCTGGACGACACCGACATGAAATTGCCCGTCGCGATCGTCAACGCCGCCTTCGCCAGGAAATATTACGGCACCGAAAGCGCGCTCGGCCGGCGCTTCCGCACCGTGGGCAACAATGGCCAGCTCTTCGGACCGTGGCGCACGATCATCGGAGTGGTTTCCACCGTCCGCATGCAGGGTCCCTTCAACCAACCCAACGTGGACGACACGGGGTTCTACGTGCCCTACTTTGCCTCGGCCTTAGGCCCGGTGCTGCCCGGCCCAATCTCGCAGCAATTCGCGACCGTGCTTGTCCGTCCCCGCGGCGCCGCCGGCGCGGCGCGCGCCCACGCCGTCACCACGGCGCTGCAGCAGACGGTCAACCGGGTGGATCCCAATCTGCCGCTCTATTTCGTCGGCACGCCCAAGGAGGGCCAGGACGTGTTCCTCGCGCAAAATCGCGTCATCGCCCTGATGTTCTCGGTCTTCGGCGTCGTCGCCGTCGCTCTCGCATCCGTCGGCCTCTACGGCGTGATGAGTTTTTCGGTCAACCAGCGCACGCAGGAGTTCGGCATCCGCATGGCCCTCGGCGCGGACACGAGCCGCATCCTCCAGATGGTGCTGCACCAGGGTGCCGTGCAACTCGCGCTCGGACTCGTCCTCGGCATCGGCTTTGCCCTCATCATCACCCTCATGTTCGGCAATGCGATCGCCACCCAGCTGTTCAACATCAGCCCGCGTGACCCGCTCACCTACGTCGCGGTCAGCGCCCTGCTCGCCGTCGTCGCCTTCATCGCGACCCTCGTCCCCGCCCGCCGCGCCACCCGCGTGGACCCGATGATCGCGCTCCGTGCGGAGTGACGAGTGACCAGTGACGAGTGACAAGTAACGAACCCCAAACCTTCACCGCTCCCAACTCGTTCTACCCAATCTCCCGTCTTCGCATCCCAAGACGCTCCCCCTTACGAACGTCAGCTCTCGTCACTCGTCACTAGTCACTCGTCACTTCCGCCCATGTCCCTCCAAAATTTCGCCCAGGATGTCCGCGTCGGCTTCCGTGTTCTCGTCAAGGAGAAGAGCTTTTGTGCCCTCGCGGCCGGCGTGCTCGCCCTCGGCATCTGCGCGGTGGCCACGCAGTTCGCCGTGGTGGATGGCGTGCTGCTCCGCGGCGTGAATTTCAACCGCGCCGAACAGCTGGTGGACGTGCAGCTGGCCGACCCGACCGACTTCAAGCCCGGCAATTTCAATGCCCGCATGACGACGGCCGACTTCGCCGACCTCAAGGCCCAGCAGACGTCCTACGATGCCTTCGTCGCCTACCTCAACGGCTCGACGATCAACATGACCTACCGCGGCGTCGCGCAGCGCCTGCAGGGCGGCTACATCACCTACGACTTCTTTCGCGCCATCGGCGTGGCGCCCGCGCTCGGACGCGACTTCACGCCGGAGGATGACCGTCCGGGGGTGAGCAAGAACATCATCCTAAGTGACGCGTTGTGGAAAAAGGATTTCGGCGGCGATCCCGGCGTCATCGGCCAGGCCGTGCGCGTCAATGGCCGCGCCGGCACCATCATCGGCGTCATGCCGCCGAAATTCGCCTTCCCCCAGAACGAGGAGCTCTGGCTGCCCGTAAACACCGAGTTCCCCGTCAAGCCGCGCAACGACCGGGGCATCAACTTCGTCAGCGTCATCGGCCGGCTGAAACCCAAGGTCACCCTCGAGCAGGCCAACGCCGAAATGACCACGCTCGCACGGCGCTTCGCCAAGGAATTTCCCGAGAACAAGCAATTCAGCCTGGGCTACGTGCGGCCGCTCATCGAGTCGTTCACCGGCCCGCAGATCCGCGGCCTGCTCTACGTGATGCTGGGCTTCTGCGGGGGCGTGCTGCTCATCGCCTGCTTCAACGTCATGAACATGCAGTTCGCGCGCGCCACCCTGCGCGCGAAGGAACTCGCCATCCGCTCCTCCCTCGGCGCCACCCGCAGCCGGCTCATCTGCCAGATGCTCACCGAGAGCCTCCTGCTCTCGTCCATCGGCGCCGTCGCCGGTGTCGCCCTGTCGTTCTGGAGCATCGACTGGATCAACGCCACGTTCCGCGCCACCGCCCAGCCACCGCCGGCCTGGATGATCATCCGCCTCGACGTGCCCGTGATCATCTTCGTCGTCGCCGCCACGATGCTCGCCGCCCTCCTCTCCGGCCTGCTGCCCGCCCTCATGGCCTCCCGCGCCAACGCCGCCGAGGTGCTCAAGGAATCAGGCCGCGGCAACACCGGCCGCGTCATCGGCGTCGTCACCAAGGGACTCGTCATCCTGCAGATCCTCGTCACCTGCGTCCTCCTCATTGGCTCCCTCCTCCAGCTCCAGTCCATCGTCCGCCAGCAGCACCTCGATTTCGGCTACGACACCTCGTCCATCCTCAGCGCCCGCATGGGCCTGATGGAGGGCGACTACCCGACCAACGAGTCGCGCGTTGTCTTCTTCGAGAAACTCCTCCGCGAACTGCGCACCAATTCCGCCATCGAGTCCGTCGCGTTCACCAACCGTTTCGAGATGGTCTTCTCCGGCAACGGGCCGATCGAGATCGAGGGCAAGCAATACAAGGACGACAAGGACCGGCCCCTCGCGAACTTCGAGAACGTCACCGACGGTTACTTCGCCACGCTGCAGCAGAAGCTGCTCGAAGGACGCGACTTCACGATGGCCGACAACGACATGAAACTGCCCGTTGCCGTCGTGAACGCCACCTTCGCCCACCGGCACTTTGGCAACGAGAGCCCGATCGGCCGCCGCTTCCGCCCCGTCGGCAACAACGGCACGCTCTTCGATCCGTGGCGCACGATCATCGGCGTCGTCTCGGACGTCCGCATGACCGGCGTCGGGAACAACAACAACCTCAAGCTCGACAACTCCGGCTACTACACGCCCTTCACCGGCTTCGTCTACGGCGACGGCAAGCCCGTCATCAATGGCCTGCAATTCGCCACCGTCATCGTCCGACAGCGCGGCAGCGCCCGGCCCGAGAGCTTCGATCCCGAGCTGCGCCGCGCGGTCAATCGCGTGGACCCCAACCTGCCGCTCTACTTCGTCGCCACGCCCCGCACCAACATGGATGGCTTCCTCAGTGGCAACCGGATCATCGCGAGCATGTTCACGATCTTCGGTGTCGTCGCGGTCTTCCTCTCCGCCGTCGGCCTCTACGGCGTCATGTCGTTCTCCGTCAACCAGCGCACCCAGGAGTTCGGCATCCGCATGGCGCTCGGCGCCGACCAGCGCACCATCCTCGGCATGGTCCTGCGCCAGGTCGTCTGGCAGCTGGGCATCGGCCTCGTCGCCGGCCTCGGCCTCGCGCTCACTGTCAGCCTGCTCTTCGCCGAGGGCCTCGTGAACGCCCTGCCCGAGGTCAGCCCCCACGATCCCCTCACCTACACCGCGGTCGCCCTGCTGCTCAGCGCCGTCTCCTTCCTCGCCGCTTTGGTTCCCGCGCGAAGAGCAACCCGGGTTGATCCAATGATCGCGCTCAGAGCTGAGTGACGAGACCAAGACACCGGACCAAGCAGACATTTCCGAAAGATTCCGTCTTCAGCCGCGCCAGTGGTTCCCATCTCGTCACTGGTCACTGGTCGCCGGTCACTTCTGCCGTCCCCGTCCCAATCACGGGATAGTCCCGTTTCGTTTCCGGGCTTTCCCTCGTGGCACGCTTCGTCGCTGTGAATTTTAAGATGCTCTATTGCAGCACTTAAAAAATCCCATGCACGCCCGGGCACGACCCGTGCAACAGCCAGCCCGCCGAGGGCCCTCCTCTCCGACGCGCCCCACTTCCGGCTTCCCCATATCTTAAATTGAAAATCGCCTGCCCTCCGTAGCCTTGGCGAAGGAGGGAAATTCGAAAATTCATGAAGCTCGCCCTCCGCTCCCTGCTCAAGACCCCGGGGTTCACGCTCGTCGCCGTCATCACCATCGCCGTCGGCATCGGCGCGAATACCGCCCTGTTCTCCGTCTTCGACCGGCTCATCCTGCGCCCGCTCACCCTCCCGTCGCCATCGTCCCTCGTCGCCATCTGGGTCAGCAATCCGGCGCTGAATTTCAACGCTCCCGCCGTCGCGTGGCCGCGCTTTGAGGAAATCCGCCGGCAGGCCCAGTCGTTCTCCTCCGCCGCCAACAGCGCCTTCGACACCTTCACCGTCACGGGCTCAACCGATCCGGAACAGCTCAACGGCCTGCGCGTCACCGCGAATTTCTTCACCACGCTCGGCGTCAACCCGATCCGCGGCCGCGCGTTCACTCCCGAGGACGACGTGCCCAACGGCCCCAATGTCTGCATTCTCAGCTACGAGGTGTGGCAGACGCGCTTCGGCGGACGCGATAGCATCGTCGGTGAAACCATCCAGCTCAACGGCCAGTCCTGGCAGGTCGTCGGCATCCTGCCGCCCCACCTCAGCAACCCGTTCAACCAGGTCCAGATCTTCGCCCCGCGCGTGTTCGAGGTCGCGTTCCTCACCTCGGTGCAGGTCCAGAATGGCGCTGGCTACTCGCAGCCGATCGCCCGCCTCAAACCCAACGTCACGCTCGCGCAGGCCACGGCGGAGCTCGCCGCACTAAGCAAGTCCTACGCGACGCAGTTCGCCGGCCGGCTCGATGCCAACAACCTCGCCGTGCCGCACGATTACGTCGAGTCCCTCGCCGGCCAGCTTCGTCCCACGTTCTACACACTGCTCGGCGCCGTGGGCTTCGTGCTCCTCATCGCCTGCGCCAACGTCGCCAGCCTGTTCCTCGGCCGGCTCTCCGCGCGCCACAAGGAAATCGCCATCCGGCAGTCACTCGGCGCGCGCCGCAGCACCATCGTGCGGCAGTTCCTGACCGAGAGCCTGCTGTTCTCCGCCATCGCCGGCACCCTTGGCGTGGTGCTCGCCCTCTGGGCACTCGCCGCCATCGAGCACCAGCTCACCACCCTCGGCCTCATCACCCCGGGCACCACCCTCGCGCCCAACTGGATCGCCCTCTCGTTCGCCGCGGGCGTCACCGTGCTGAGCGGACTCCTCGTCGGCTTCGTGCCCGCCATCCAGGCCTCCAAGACCAACCTCGTCGAGGTGCTCAAGGACGGCACGCGCGGCTCGTCCGGCGCGCATGGTGGGAATTTCCGCTCGATCCTCATCGTGGCCGAAGTCGCGCTTTCCGTGGTGCTCCTCGTTGGGTCGGGCCTGCTGCTGACGAGTTTCCTGAAACTGCAGCGCACGCCACCCGGCTTCGAACCGAAGGGCGTGGCCGCGGCGTTCGTCGGCATCCCCACCGCCCGCTACAAGACCAACCCCGAGCAGGCGCGGTATTTCTCCGCGGTCCTCGAGCAGCTCCGCGCCAATCCCCAGGTCAAGGACGCCGCCGCCGCCCTCAGCCTGCCCGTCAGCGGCTTCGGCTCGCAGTCGCCCTACAGCATCGGCGGCCGCACCATCCTGCCGCTGCCGCAGCGCCCTCTCGCCGGCTTCCAGGTCGTCAGCGACGATTATTTCCGGCTCATGCGCATCACCGTCCGCGAGGGCCGTCCCTTCAATGCCCGCGATGCCGACGGCGGCCCCGGCGTCTGCATCGTCAACGAGTCCTTCGCCAAGCACATTTTTCCGGGTGAATCCGCGCTGGGGAAGATTGTGCTGCGGGGCCGGGACGCCGACGTGAAATCCCAGATCGTCGGCGTGACCGCCGACGTGAAGATCAACGGCCTCAATGCGCCGGCCCCGGACGAGGTCTATTATCCGCTCAACCAGCTCGGCCGGCCCGGATTGTTTGTGATCGCGCGGACCGAGGCGGACGCCAACGCCCTCCAAGCCGTGCTGCGTGGCGCCGTGGCGGCCGTGGACAAGAACCAGCCGATCTCGTTTTTCCAAACCCTCGAGACGGATGTGGCCCAAAGCCTCGGCGCCCAGCGCGTCGTCGCCCTACTCACCGCCATCTTTGCCGGCCTCGCGCTCGTGCTCTCCGCCGTCGGCCTTTACTCCGTGCTCGCCTATGCCGTGCTCCAGCGCACCGCCGAGATCGGCATCCGCATGGCGCTCGGCTCGACGCAGGCCTCCGTCCTGTCCCTGGTCATGCGCAGCGGCCTCCGCCTCGTTGCCTTTGGCCTGGTCGTGGGCCTCGCCGCCGCCGCGGGCGTGGCCAAGCTCATCCAGTCGCTGCTCTTCAATGTCACCGCGCTCGACCCACTCGTCTACGGCGGCGTGACGCTGTTGTTCGCCATCGTCGCCGTCCTCGCCTGCCTCCTCCCCGCCCTCCGCGCCAGCCGCATCGACCCGCTGATCGCGCTGCGCGCGGATTGAACATGAGTGACGAGTTACGAGTGACCAGCCCATGGCTTCCGACTCGCTGCATCATTCTCGTCACTCGTCACTTCCGCCGATGATTTCCGACCTTAAGTTCGCCCTCCGCCAGCTCAGCAAGGCCCCGGGTTTCGCGACCATCGCCATCCTCACGCTGGCCCTCTGCATCGGGGCCAACAGCGCCATCTTCTCGGTCGTCCACAGCATCCTGCTCAAGCCCTACCCCTGGCCCGGCTCCGAGCGGTTGGTCTACATCTACAACACCTACCCGCAGATAGGTTTGCCCAATGCCGGCGTTTCGGTCCCGGACTACCTGGACCGCCGCGCCGGGGTGAACGGCATCGCCGACGCGGCGATGTATTACTTCTCGAGTTACAATCTCGGCGGCGCCAGTGAACCCGAGCGCGTGGTGGGCCTCTGCGTAACACCGACCCTGTTCAGCACGCTGCAGTCGGGCGCCGAACTCGGCCGGGGGTTCAACGAGGGCGACGGCAAGTTCGGGGCGCCCCGCGTGGTGGTGCTGAGCCATGCCCTCTGGAAAACCCGCTTCGGCTCGGATCGCGGCATCATCGGCCAGACCATCCGCCTCGCCAGCGTCCCGGTCACGGTCGTGGGCGTGATGCCGGAGAGTTTCTACTTCCCCGCCCCGCGCGTGCAGGTGTGGGTGCCGTTCGTCTTCTCGCCCCAGCAGCGCACCGATGACGAGCGCGGCACCGAATTCTCCACGATGATCGCGCGGCTCAAGCCGGGCGTCACGCTCGCCGAGGTGCAGCGCGACCTCGACCTCATCCAGGACCGCAACGCCCAGCGCCTGCCGGACCAGGCGCCGTTCTGGAAAAACTCGGGCTTCGGCGGACGCGTCAAGGGCTTCCTCGAGCAGAACGTCGCCAACATCCGCGGGATGCTGTGGCTCGTGCAGGCCGGCGTGGCCGCCGCGCTGCTGATCGGTTGCGCCAACGTCGCCAGCCTGCTCCTCGCCCGCGCCGTCGCGCGCGAGCGGGAACTCGCCATCCGCGCCGCCCTCGGCGCCGGCCGCAGGCGCCTCGTGCGATTGCTGCTGACCGAGAGCCTCGTCCTCTTTCTCGCCGGCGGCGCGCTCGGCCTCATCGTCGCGCTGTGGGGCGTCAGCGCGCTCGGCTCCGTCGGTCTTTCCACGCTGCCCCGCGCCTACTCCGTTGAATTGGATCCCACGGTGTTTGCCTTCACGCTGCTCTGCGCACTCGGCACCGGCCTGGTTTTCGGCGCGCTGCCGGCGTGGTCCGCGTCGCGCAGTGATGCCGCCGCCGCGCTCAAGGAAGCCGGCACCCGCACCACCGCCGGCCGCCGCACGCAGGGCTTGCGCGCCGGGCTCGTCGTGATCGAGATCGCGCTCGCCGTCATGCTGCTCTCCACCGCCGGCCTGCTCGTAAAGAGCTTCGCCCGCTTGCAGCAGGAGAATCCCGGCTTCCAGCCCGGCGGAGTGCTCACCGCGCAGCTTCAGCTTCCCGCCGTCAAATACGACGCAAACGGTAAGCTCGTGGCATTTCACGATGCCGCTTCGGCTGCCTTGTCGGCACTGCCCGGTGTGAAGGCGGTGGGCCTCACCACCACCCTGCCGTTCAGCAACAGCAACAGCTCCGGCTCCTATTCCAGCCCCGACATCGTCGTCGCCCCCGGCGCACCCGGCCCGCACGCGCAGGTGCGCAGCGTTGATCCGGGTTACCTGAAAGCCCTCGGCCTCACCCTTCTGCACGGTCGCTGGTTCACCGCCGCGGATTCGGAAAAAACCCAAAAGGTCGTCGTGATCGACCGGCTGCTGGCGGAACGCTACTGGCCCGGCCAGGACGCCCTCGGCAAACGCATCAATCGCGGCGGCAACAACGACTCCGTTTCGTGGGTCGTCGTGGGCGTCGTCGCCCCGGTCAAGGTGCAGAACCTCGAGGAGTCGCTCTCAAAGGAAACAATCTATTTCCCCTACGCGCAGGATCCGCAGCTGTCGTTCGTCCTGGTCGTCCGGACCGACGGCGTTCCCGCGGCGCTCACGTCGAGCGTCCGCAACGCCGTGCGCTCGGCCGACCCGGAACAGCCGGTCTTCGACGTGAAGACGATGACGCAGCGCATGGACGACGCCGCGCAGCCGCGCCGCGCGCCGATGATCCTGCTCTCGCTCTTCAGCGGCGTCGCCCTGCTGCTCGCCGCGCTCGGCGTTTACGGCGTGCTCGCGTTCTCCGTCGCGCAGCGCACCCCCGAGTTCGGCATCCGCCTGGCGCTCGGCGCCACGCCGGGCAACATTGCCTCGCTGGTCCTGCGCCAAGGCACGCTGCTCGTCCTCGTCGGCATCGCCGCCGGACTCGCCGGCTATCTCGCCCTCAGCCGCATCGTCGCGCAACTGCTCTACGGCGTCGCCGCCACCGATCCCGTCATGCTCGCAATCGCCCCCCTCATCCTCGCCCTCGTCGCCCTCGTCGCCTGCTTCCTCCCCGCCCGCCGCGCGACGAAGGTCGATCCGATGGTCGCCCTGCGGGCGGAATGAGCGCGTCTGAGGTAGGGCGAATCCTCCGGATGAGCCGTCACGCCGACTGAGTTCGGCTCATCCGGAGGATTCGCCCTACCACCCGAACCGCTGCTTTGAGCTTACGTCTCGTCACTTGGCACTTGTCACTTCGCGATCAGCGGAGCGCGACGTACGGCTCGATGGGACGGAAATTGGGTTGTCCGCACGCCGCGTCGCGCTGCGCTGGCTCGGCGAAAAGATAGACCGCGTAGCCGCCGAAGCCGCCGCCGCAGTATTTCCACGCGAGGGGTTTCACGCCGGCTGGCAACGCCGTCTTCATCGCGCCGGCCGCCGCCGCATCTCCCGGCAATGCCGCCATGCCCTCGGGCCGCTGCACGTTGCCGTAGGACTGTCGCACCGCATCCGCCAGCAGCGCCAAATCGCTCCGCCACACCGCGTCGCGCGCTGTCGCTCCCGCCCGGGCGATCGCCGCATAGTCGCGCGGCAGTTTGGCCAGATCCGGCGTGTTGTGGGGCACGCCCGTCCAATACAACGCCATCCGTCCGCGCAGAAATTCCCCGTTGTGCTTCAGCTCCAGCTCCGGCCGCTGGCCGCTGCGCCAGATGCACAGGCCCGTCTCGGCGATGATCGCCGGATCCTGCCAGCCCACGCCCAAGTCCAGCTCCGAGCCAACACCGTCCTTGCCGTTGAGTAGCGCCCACGCGCCGCTGCCGCCGAGCCCGGCGTTGCGCTCGTAGGGCCAGTCGCGGAGCGAGACCGTCGGCGAGATCGCGCAGTTCACCACGTATGCCCCGGGCCGCGCGAACCGCGGCACGTCGAGCCAGCCGCCGGCGAAGTCCACCCGCAGCGGCGCCTCCTCGGGCGCGCGGATGAACTTCACGATCTGCGTGGTCGAGACCGGCGAGAACTGCGGCGGCGTCTTCGGCAGCACCACGTAGCGCCCGCCGACCTGCGCACAGAGATCGCGTTTCGCCTGGCCGTATTTGTCATCCTCCGTCACCGCCAGGATTGCCGGCCGCAGCCGGAGAAAATCCTCCTTGAAATCCAATCCTTCCTCCAGCCCGCCCCCCACCACCACCTCGTCCACCATGTCCAGCGCGGCCAGCAGCGCGCGCTTGTGGTCGTCGGGCAGTGAACTCCGCCGGTGCTTGTGCAGCCAGAGCACCTCCGCCGACGCGAAGCACACCGTCAAATGGTCGCCCAGCGCCCGCGCCTCGCGGAAAAACTGGATGTGGCCGGCGTGGACGATGTCGTAGCAGCCGGAAACAAAGACGCGCGTCATAGGGTTCCAGTAGCTCGGGGGCGACGGCCAGTTGCGTCAATCCGAAGCTCAGCACCGAGCGGGCCCCCAACGTTGCAAAGCCGGAAGCTAGGAAACCAGAAACCAATCCTTCAGTTTCATAGCTTCCTGGCTTTCGGCTCAACGCTTACCCATTTCCCACTTTCGGGATGGCCGGGTTCCACAACCGGACGAAGCGCGCCGGCAGTGGCCTGACATCATTAATTTAATAGATTGCCGTGCAATGTGTTATGTTGAGCATCGGGCACTGGCATGAGCGTTGCTAACTAGTCCGCCCTGACGGCGGTCTCGGGCCCGAAACCGCCGCCTCCAACCCACCCGACTAACATGAAACCCCACGTGCTGCTGTTGCTGCTGTTGGCGATCCCCCCGCTCATCTGCAACATCCTCGCCAGCGAGAACGCTGAGAAGTCCGACGCCGCCCCCGCCTTGTCCTCCGACAGTTCCACGAAGCCTGCCCCCGCCCCCACGAAAGAATCCCCGACAACCATCGCCCCC
>TBL_comb47_HYPODRAFT_10005318_pt1 | contig 14397 bp, 15 predicted proteins | sample TroBogypolimnion_40_FD_10682 | JGI IMG/M metagenome (IMG submission 10682)
GCATAGTGGCCTCCGATCTCCGGACGCCAGGATCCTCCCTCTCCACTTCCATCGCTTCCCCCTTCCTCAGGGGGTCAATATTCGTGTCGCCAGGGGGTCAGTTTCTGATGTCGCCTGACACCGGTGAGTCCCCGGTCCTTCAGCCCCTGGAAAAGTTCCTTCCGGGCTCGCCCCGTCTTGCTGGGCCAGTCCAGCCACCCCAGCACCTCCCACTGGCCATCCGGGGTGACGCCCGCAGCCCAGAGGAAGGCTTGGCTCGCCACCCGGTGGTTCTCCCGGACCTTGTCGAACCGGGCGTCCACCAGGAGGTAGCGGTAGCTCCCCAGGGGCCGCTCCCGGAAGGCGTTCACCTTCGGCTCGATGGCCTTCACCAGGTCCCACACCGTGCTGGCCGAGACCTCGACCCCCAGCATCTCCTCCGCCAACTGGGCCCCCTTCCGCGTCGAGACCCACTTGATCACCATCTCGCCCAGGGTCGCCGCCAGTGCCTGCTCCGAGGTCTGCCATCGCTCCAGGCACGAGGGGAAGAACGACCCGTTCCGGGCCTGCGGCAGCCTCAGCTTCAGCGTCCCCATCCGCGTTCGAAGCTCCCGCTCCTTCACCCCGTTCCGATAACCGTTGGGTCGAGGCAGGCCCTTCGCATTCCGGGGCGCCCTGAAGTGCTCGTCCGCCTCCGACCCGATTAGTGCCTGCACGACCTCCTCCACGAGCGCCCTCACTCCTTCTCCTCCATCGGCGAACAGACCTTCCCCGAAGCCCTCCCCGGGCCCAAACTTCCCTTCGGCCATCGCGTCCTCCAAGTTGGTGGTTTCGACGCGATCAACCTACCGGACTCGGTGGCCAACCTCCCTCAGCAAGCCTTCAAGCCGGACTTACAGACGCTTTTATACACAACCAGCCTCCCACCCAGATTGTTGGTGGCCGGATCCTGGAATACACCTGGCTCCTGAACTTGGACACTTGATGTTATACTGTTGAATTCAGATACTGATTGGCCATCAATGAAGCCCAATCAATTCTCCGGAGGCCCCCATGAATGAATTGTTGACCGAGATGGTGGACATCCTTGAGGTCGATGCTGTTAAACCCGAGGATAAACTGCGGGACTTCGACAGTTGGGATTCTCTTTCCGCGCTGTCCGTGATTGCCATGGCTGAGTCCCGGTTCGGTGTGAACATCGCGGCTCAGGAATTGAAGTCGGTGGAGACGGTCCAGAGCCTCTACGATCTAATTCAGTCAAAGAAGAGTTGAGTTTCCAAGGCATGCCATCTTCCGATGCCTGCATTCTTGTCACAGGCGCCTCGTCCGGCTTAGGCCGTGCCATTGCCATCCAGCTCTCCCAGACCCATCGGATGATTCTGCACGGACGAAGTTTGAATGGACTTGAGGCCACACGGGCGGCGTGCCTGGACCCGGGTCGGCACTTGGTCTGGAACCATGACCTAAACAGCCTCGATAACCTGGGCACCTCGCTCGTCAGTCGGCTCGTGGCTGCAGAGGCCAGGGTGGAGTCCTTCATCCACTGCGCTGGAACCGTAAAGGTCCTTCCGGTGCGCTCCACCACCTTCCAGATCGCCCAGGGGCTATTGAACGTCAACTACCTTGCTGCGGTGGAGATCATCAACCTGCTGCTAAAGAAGCGGATCAACCAGGACAATCTTCGGAATATCTTGTTTATTTCCAGTATCTGGAGCAATTTCGGATCCAAGGCGCACGCGACCTACTGTGCCAGCAAAGCCGCGCTGGACGGGTACATGCGGGCGCTGGCGGTAGAACTCGCCCCTAATATTCGTGTTAATTCCATTCTTCCCGGGGCCATCCTCACCTCAATGGCGGCCATCGGTTTCCAAGACCCTGAAATCTTAGCGAAGTGGGAACGGGATTACCCCCTCGGCCTAGGGAAACCAGAGGACGTCGCCCACATGGCGGCCTTCCTGGTATCGCCTGAAGCCCGGTGGATCACAGGCCAGCAACTGACCGTGGACGGGGGGCGGACGGTCAACATGTCCTTGAGGTGAGGAGCAACCATGAAAGATTTAAATCTATTCCTTACCCAAGGTGGTACCTGGGTAACCGACCGTTCCATCCGGGAGGCTTTGCGGCAGGTGATCTCGGATCGATGCAAGATCCTTTACATGCACTCTGGACTAACCTTCGGCACACCAAATCCGAGCCTGAAACGGAAGGAGATCCTTGAGGTGCTTTACAACCTCATTCAGGAGGTAGGAATCCCAACCCTCTGCGTACCAACCTTCACCTTCAGTTTCTGTAATGGCGAAGATTTCGACATTCTGCGCTCCAAGAGCAGCATGGGGGCTCTAAACGAATTCATCCGCCAGCGCCCTGAAGCCATCCGGTCGGCTGACCCACTTATGTCCGTCTCGGTGATTGGAGATCGGCCCGACCTCGCAACTGGCCTGGGACGCGCTTCCATCGGCGCTGGATCCACCTTTGACAAACTGGACCGATGCGGCGGAGTTGAGTTCCTACTTTTTGGGAAACTAGCGGGGGACTGTCTAACCTATATGCACTATCTCGAGTGGGTAGCCGGGGTCCCTTACCGCTATGAGCGACCGTTCACCGGACAGATCCACGACGGACAGCAGTCCTACGAAGCTACCTACAACCTTTTTGTCCGCTATCACAATGTTCAGGCTAATGCAGAAACCACGTTCGCCTACGAGGATCTTTTGCAGCAACGTGGCCATCTCCGGCATGCCGAGATGGGGGACAGCCATCTGCGCTGCATTCCACTTGAAGCCGTCCGCTCGGTCTACATGGAACTGCTAGCCAAGGATCCCTACCACTTCATTATGGAACCGTTTGATCCTGCTCGAGCAGATAGGACCTTCCTCGCCAAGGACATGGTCGCACTCTAGACCGCGTGGCTCAGCCCTCCAGGTTTACAGCCCCAAGGAACTACAGTTACTCCCTTAAGTGCCTGTGGCATCCTCCCGACGTGCTAACGACGAGACCCAGTTCATATTCTCACGCCCCTCATCCAGGGTCACGGTCAACTGCGCCAAGCCCGCTTCTGGGTTAGGTCATGCACGTAAATGGCACGCTGGCGGCCATCCACTATCCCCAAGTCTGCGACCTTTTCTGCCCCCATCAGTTTGTTCATCTTAATGATGCGGACGTTTGATTCGTCCGCCTCACCATAGACCTTCTCTGCGCCGAATGTCTTCATGACGTTCAACATCGTCTTCAGCATTTCTAGGGCCATGAAACTGTCTTGGTTGTCCTTGGCCCAGCCCCAGAATTCAATGCGCGGCCCTTCGCACGACGCAAAAGTCGTGGTCCCTGCTTTCCCCCTCAGGAATCCGAACCGGATCCAGACCGCCTTCATGAGCTTGGGCGTGGTTAGGACTGACCATGCCGCCGCAAATCCGAGCCTGACCCAATGCTCTCTCAAGGCGCGCATGTGTTCTTCAGGGTCCATCGAGCCGGAGATAAATCCGGCGATTCGCCCATCATCGGTTTCCGCACAAATCAGGATGTTGAATTTTTCCTTAAATGCCACTTGGTAGTACTGCCGCAGAAATATCCTTCCGAGCTGGAAGAGAAACCCCGCTGGTTGGTCCTTGGATGCCTGGTAATGCAGTTCAGTGATCACCGAAATATCAATGGGTTTCGCAATCCTGAACTTCACACATCCCCCGAGTGAATACTGTAGCCACTTACCTGGAATAGCAGCGTGTCCAGCACGGTAGCATAGCATTGAAACGAGGAACTCACTCAGGCCGAGTCCGGGACGCGAGCTCCCGTCACCTTCATACTTAGAGGAATTTATGCTCGATTACCTGAGCGGACCCCGTCCCAGTGGCAGTCCCGCAGCCTTCCTGTTCTTCTTGAGGACCATCCACATCCAAGTCGCATGGCGCCTGAGGCACAGGCCCAAGGAGTGTCTCAATTTATGATAACCTAAGGGCTCCAGCCAAAATGGAGTTGTGATGCAGACCAATGTGATCGAGTACCTCGAGTCGGGTGCGCTCAGGAATTTTCCGGACCGTACCGCCATCGTGGATCAGGATCGCTCGCTTACTTTCAAGGATTTGGCCCAGCAGGCTAAACGCTTAGCATGGCACCTGAAGAACCTGGGGCTTTCGATCAACCGTCCAGTGGCTGTGCTTCTTCCCAAAAGCATAGAGGTCGTTGTTGCAGATCTTGGAATCGTTTACAGCGGCAACATCTACACGAACTTGGACACAAAGTCACCCGGCCAGCGGATCAAAAACATCCTCCACAACCTCGATCCGGCCCATGTGGTGACCTCTCGCGAATTTGTGGCGTCCCTCCAGGCCATCGACTGGCCTTTCGAGCGGATCATCTTCATTGAGGAAGTCCTGCAGGCCCAAGATGCGTTTGGCGAGGATTTCTGGAAGGAGACTCTGGACTCGGTCATCGATACCGACCCCCTGTGCATCATAAACACCTCCGGTTCGACAGGCACCCCGAAGGGCGTCGCCTTGAACCATCGCAGCACCATCGATTTCATGGATTGGGTGTTTGATAAGTTCCAATTCAGCGAACAGACCCGGATCGGTTCACTTTCCCCCTTCTACTTCGACATCTACACACTCGAACTGTTCCTTTGTCTGGCAAAGGGTGCGACGCTCGTCTTGATTCCGGACGGCTTCTCGATCTTCCCCGCCAAACTGGTCGGCTATCTACAGGACCAGAAGATCTCATTCCTGTTCTGGGTACCCTCCATCATGGTGAACATCTCCAGCCATGGCCTGCTCGAGAAGTTCAACCTCTCCTCCCTGACATGCATCTTCTTCGCCGGGGAAGTATTCCCGATGAAGCACCTAAACCACTGGAGGAATACTCTCCCTCATGTGATGTTCGTGAATCTCTATGGCCCGATCGAGATCACTGTGGACTGCACCTATTTTATTCTTGATCGTCTCTTCAAGGATGAAGACCCTCTCCCAATCGGATTCCCATGCCGGAACTCGGACGTATTCATTCTCAACGGGGAGAATCAACTCTGCGGCCCCGGGGAGCACGGCGAACTATGTGTACGCGGCAGCTCACTTGCCCTCGGCTACTGGAACGCCCCGGACAAGACCGCGGCAGCCTTCGTCCAGAACCCGCTCCACAACTTGTACCCCGAGCTTATCTATCGGACCGGTGACATGGTCTACACCAATGAGCGTGACGAGATTATGTTTATCGGTCGCAAGGACTTTCAGATAAAGCACATGGGCTACCGGATCGACCTCTCGGAAATCGAGCACCAAGTCCTCTGTATCCCTGGTTTGTCGAATGCCTGCGTTCTTTATAACAAGGCCAAGAAGGAGATCACCGTCTTCTACGAGGACCCCGAGGGAACGATCACTCCCGCGCTGATTCGGACCGAGCTATCCCAGGCCTTCCCAAAATACATGCTCCCAACGGCCTTCTACCCCACCAAGGAGTTGCCTAGGAATCCTAACGGCAAAATCGACAGGAATGGGCTGGCGGCCAGTTTGTTCGAGTCTTGACACCTGGTTTGCTTCCGCAAGGCGCGCCAGGAAGCCCCGACCCCCTTCCTCAAGGGACCAAAACCATGCTGATCATCGGCGAAGGCGCTCTATTCACCCGCGCAGTCCAATTTTGCCTGGACTGCGGTTTTCCGGTAGATGGGCTAGTCAGCCGGGTGCCACTCCCAGAGCGTCTCCTAAATTCCTGGGGCATCCCTTTCCTGAGAACGCCTGATGTAAACCAGGATGCAACTTTTCTCCAGGCGCACTGCCAAGACGGTCTGGTCTGGTCCATCAATAACCCCACCATCCTCAAATCCTCACTGCTGACACTGCCTGGCTTCAGGTATCTCAACATCCACAACGGCCTGGTACAAACTTGCCGCGGATTGCCAGAGGTTTCGATTTTTTTCTCCATACTTCAGGAAGCACCGATCTATGGAGTTACCTTGCACCAGATCGACCAGGGCATCGACACCGGTCCTGTCCTGGCACAGCGCTTCACTACCTTATCCGGCGAGGATACATTTGAGTCCATCATGACCCGGACCCTGGACCTATGCGGCACCATCTTAGAAGAGGAATGCCCGAGGGTCCTCGGCGGAGCATGCCAGCCAATGGAGATCGACAAGCGCGAATCCCGCAATTACAACTATCGGATGCTTCCAGAAGCAGAACCGTATCGCGCTAGTCCCGCGTGGTTTAGGGCCGTCGCGCTTGGCAAGTACCGGGTCTTCTTTCCTAGGCTGATGTCCTGGATCAGTACGTTCCCTGACCAGGCACGGTAAGAGTCTCCCCTGACCAAGCTAGCGTCATACCTCAGCCATGGCAGCCTTTCGTCGGAATGAATCGGCGGAGTCCGCGCCGCAACACCCATCTGGGAGGAGGGACGTTTGGGGCGAAGAAATTCAGGCCAATCCTTGGACGGGTCCTGATCGATCCATGAAATAATTCATTGATCCACGCGATCCATACGAGGGCGACCATTCCATGAACAGCATCGAACAGATCCTCCAGAACATTCGGCCGGAATTCGATTTCCGGACCTCCAGCGATTTCATTGAAGAGGGATTGTTGGATTCGCTTGACGTGGTCACCCTGGTGTCTGACCTAGACCGGACCTATGGAATCTCAATCGATGGGGTAGACATCCTGCCTGAACATTTCTGCAACCTGGCAGCCATCGAGGCCCTGCTCGCTAAGTACGGGGTGAATCTGTGAAGTTCCAGTTTAAGGATAAGCGGATTGCGGGAATATTGACCATTCTTCCCTCGCATGAGATGACTTTCCTCGAGGAAATGGAAAATTACAATTCCCCGGTCAATCGATCTATTAAGCTCAAGGAAACCATGGGCTATGACCGTCACAGGCTAGTCAAGGGGCCCGTGTGTGTGTCGGACCTCGCCGTCCATGGCCTGGAATATCTCTTTCAACAGGACCTCCTCCGGAAGGACGATTTCGACGCGCTCATCTTGGTTACTCAGTCACCTGACTATTTGATGCCACCAACCAGCAGCGTCATACAAGGCCGGCTGCAACTTAAGACCGACCTTTTCTGCATGGACATCAACCAGGGCTGCGCCGGCTTCCTAATCGGCCTCATCCAAGGCTTCATGCTACTCGACCAGCCTTCCATTAAGCGGGTTGTGCTCATTAATGCCGATGTCATCAGCCGCAAAGTATCTCCCCAAGACCGCAATAGCTATCCCTTGATCGGCGACGCGGCGTCCATTACGGTACTTGAGCAGAGCGAGGGTGCGGGCATTATCCACGCCAACCTGAAGATGGATGGCACGAGGCGGGAGGCGCTGATGATTCCCGCGGGTGGATTCAGGCTTCCATCCTCGCCAGAGACGGCAGTCCAAGTCCCAGACCCAGACGGCAATTCGCGCTCACTCGACAACCTGAAGATGAACGGATCCGAGGTCTTCAACTTTGTGCAGGTCGAGGTCCCACCGCTCATTGAGGAGTTAATGGAGACGGCCCAGCTTGGCATCGACTGCATCGATGCGTTCCTATTCCATCAGCCGAATCGTTTCATGCTCCAAAAACTGGCCGATAAGATGAAGATCCCTTACGAGAAGATGCCGAGCAATGTCGTCGAGCATTTTGGCAACTCAAGCGGGGTAACTATCCCTCTAGTCACTGCACTCAACTTCAGGGATCGTCTATTCAATAAGCAGATGATAGTTTGTTTCGCGGGGTTCGGCGTCGGTCTCACATGGAGTGCTATGTGTTTGAAATTAGGGCCTCTGAACTTCTGTCAAATGATCGATTATCCTGAGCCGGCAATCGCCCCTTTCAAATTTTAAATCTGCAGCAAATTCCTCATATGATTTCCCCGAGTTGCATGTGTCCCCCGGGACTAAATTTCCATGTGTACTCGGTAAAGTATTTGAGCTTTCCTATTAGGTGTTCCTAAAGCCCAAACCCGCCGCCTGATAACCCACAAAACCGTCCAACAATCAGGGGAACGCTACAGCATTACAAACGTTCACCTCTTCAGGAGGTTATCACGGATGCCTAATCGCACGTATGAAAGGTTTTACGATGGCTTAATCAATACACCTCAGCCAATGTTTGTTTTATTCCCTGTTCCAATACAGTGAAAGGGCGCGCGTAGCCGGCATGGATAAGTTCACTCAGATCCGCTTTAGTAAAGCTTTGGTACTTTCCTAATAGTTCATCCGGGAAAGGAATATATTCAATGGTTCCCTTCCCAACAAGGGTAATGAGAGTGCTTGCAATATCCTTGAAGCTACGAGGGTGACCGGTACCAGCGTTGAATATACCTTGGCGAATGGGGCCTTCCCCAAAAAACAAGTTCAGATCCACGACGTCCCGCACAAAGACAAAATCTCTGACTTGTTCTCCATCCCCATAACCATTCGTGCCTTGGAATAAATGACAAACACTCTTCTCCTGAAGCTGCCGGAGGAGTTGATGCAACACACTCATCATTCGCCCTTTGTGACCCTCCCGTGGCCCATAGACATTGAAGTAGCGCAATCCGACCACCGTGCTCTCGGCCTTACCAAGGATCTGCCTTACATGTTGGTCAAAAAGCAACTTTGAGTAGCCGTAGACATTCAGCGGGTGTTCGTTCTTAGGACTAACGGAAAATGAACTTGAAGAGCCATAAACCGCTGCACTTGATGCGTACACAAGAGGAATACGATTACGGAGAGCGAACTTCAGGATTGCCCTAGAATCCCCGAAATTGTTTTCTAGCATATAGCGGCCATCAGATTCCATGGTGTCTGAGCAAGCACCATTGTGATAAATGGTTTTCACCGTTAAACCAAGATTGTCCAATTCTAGCCGGGCGCGGAATTCCCGTTTATCCATATAGTCCTGAATCTGAAGATCCGCGAGGTTACGGAATTTTTCGCTTCGAGTCAGGTTGTCCACAACTAGAATATTCGTTTGTCCCCGGCGATTGAGTTCCGACACCAGGTTACTGCCGATGAATCCAGCCCCACCCGTGACCACCACCACTTGCTCTCGTTCTTTCCCGCTCATAATTGTACCTCTTCGTCAGCCTTGAGTGATTTCTTCAGGGGTGACAGTAGCAGTACCCATTTTGGCTACTACAATCCCGGCAGCGGCATTGGCGAGTTGAGCAGCCTGTTTCCATTCTGCCCCGCCCGCTAGAGCGGCAGCGAAGACTGCGATGACCGTATCACCCGCACCGCTGACATCAAAAACCTCTCTGGCCAGCGTTGGGATTGCCCATGGCTCTTCTCCTGAGGACTTGGGCTGGAATAATGTCATCCCCTTCTCGCTGCGTGTTACCAACAAACCTTCCAACCCGAGATCGTTGATAAGACGGCTTCCCGCAATTTCCACTTCGGCACTTTCCCTTGTAGGTAGGCCAGTCAACTCGGATAGTTCCTTACTATTCGGCGTCATTATAGTTGCATCAACATACAATCCCTTATGGGCAGGCTTGGGGTCCACAATCCAAGGAATGCCGGTTTTTCGGCATAGACTTCGAACCACCTCTAAAATGTCAGTACCCACCACCCCCTTCGCATAGTCCGACACAATCAGCGCTCCTGCTCCTTCAAGAGCAATAGTCATGCTTTGCTTTAATTTCTTAATTACCTTTTCGTCAAATCCACCGAGTTCCTCGCGGTCAATTCTAAGCATCTGTTGCTGGTGCCCTATGACTCTCGTTTTAACGATTGTCGGTCGGCTTGAGTCCAGCACAAGCCCTTGTTGCCCGATCCCAAGGTCGCCAAACAATGCCAATAATTGGCGTCCCGCAATATCATCCTTGTACGTCCCTAGGAGATATGGTTCTGCCCCGATGGCCTTAAGATTGGCTGCAACATTTGCAGCTCCACCAAGCGCCAAATGTTCGTCCACCACCCGCACCACGGGCACCGGTGCCTCGGGGCTAATTCTGTTCACTTCCCCGATCAGGTACTCATCCAGCATCAAATCCCCAATGACCGCCACGCGGCAACCCTTGAGAGACTGGAGAAGGTGGCAAAAATTAGTTTCGTTAGAGAGGCCTTCTTCTCTAGGAAGGACCCTTAACTCGTCGTTATGCATCTTGGAAACTCTCAAAATGCTTCAGCATCGGAAGTGCATCGCCATCTAATAGGGACCACCACGAAGTGCGGCTCGGTTGTCCAGGAACCAGCGGTAGGCTTGCTTAATGCCTTCGGTGAGAGTTGTTTTCGCCTTCCAACCTAGGGAGTGAATCCTCGAAACATCAAGGAGCTTCCTTGGCGTGCCATCTGGCATCGACGGATCCCACACAACATTTCCAGAATACCCAGTTGCTTGGGCCACCAACTCTGCAAGTTTTTTTAATTCAAGATCTTCGCCCGTTCCAACGTTAAGAAACTGTTCGCCATCATAGTTTTTCATAGCAAAGAGACATGCATCGGCGAGGTCGTCCACATACAGGAATTCACGTCGCGGTGAACCAGTCCCCCAAAGCACGACTTCTGTCGCGCCAGACTCCTTCGCATCGTGGAATTTCCGCATCATCGCTGGAAGCACATGGGAACTCTTTAGATCGAAATTGTCGCCCGGACCATATAGATTCGTCGGCATGAGACTGATAGCAGAAAAACCATATTGGCGATGGTAGGCTTGGCACATTTTCAGGCCTGCGATCTTGGCAATCGCATACCACTCGTTGGTGGGTTCCAAGGCACCGCTTAGCAAACAGTCCTCAGTCATAGGTTGAGGTGCTAATTTGGGGTAGATACACGAGGAACCCAAATCCAACAATTTTCGAACACCGTATCGATGGGAAGCGTCGATGACGAGCGTTTGTATCAGTAGATTTTCTCGAATGAAGTCAGCCGGATAGGTGCTATTGGCATGAATGCCTCCAACCATCCCTGCCACAAGAAAGACAAATTCGGGTTTCTTTGTTTCAAAATAAATATTCAGTGCCGATTGATTTGTCAAATTCAATTGTTCACGATTTGGGACTAATAGATTTGAAAAACCCTCGGCCCGCAAACGCCTTACTACAGCTGAGCCGACGAGCCCTCGTGCCCCAGCGACAAATATTTTTGATTTGGGATCCATGTAATTCTCTCAAAAGGACAGAGGACTGGACTAGATCATCAAAACCCACATCAAACGGTCGGCAATCCAATAAGCACGATGGTTACAATTACCAGTTCAACGATAGCCAACACGCGGAGTTTCAGCATGTCCAGAGTCGCGCAGGACTAGTTCTTTCTCAGCCAATTTTAGGTCTGAATCCACCATCATGGCCGATAATGCGCGTATGTCAGTCTTGGGCTCCCAATTGAGAAGGTTACGGCTTTTACTGGGGTCACCTTCGAGGTGGTCCACTTCCGCTGGCCGAAAGTAGCGAGGATCAATTTCGACATACTTTTGCCAATCCAGGTCAAGTCGCCCAAAGGTGAGACCAAGAAAATCCCGAATGCTGATGCTCTCCCCTGTAGCTACGACATAGTCGTCCGGCTTGTCCTGTTGCAGCATGCTCCACATTGCCTCAACATAGTCACCCGCGAAACCCCAATCGCGCTTGGCATCAAGATTGCCTAAATATACTTTGTCTTGAAGTCCCAGTTTAATGCGGGTGGCGGCACGGGTAATCTTCCGTGTCACAAAGGTCTCACCCCGACGTGGGCTCTCGTGGTTGAACAGGATGCCATTACAGGCGAATAGGCCATAACTTTCGCGGTGATTGATCACTTGATAGTGTGCGTAAACCTTTGCACAAGCATATGGGCTGCGCGGTTCAAACCGCGTTCCTTCATGCTGACGGGGTTTGGCACTACCGAACATCTCGGAACTGCCGGCTTGGTAATAGCGGATCAATTTGCTATTGTGCTTCATGTAGCTTCGAATTGCCTCCAAAAGGCGAATGACGCCCACGCCCACCACGTCTACGGTGTACTCTGGTTGATCGAAACTCACCCGCACATGGCTCTGAGCCCCAAGGTTATATACTTCGTCGGGCTGAATGTCATCTAACTCGTTACGCAAGGCGCCGGCATCAGACAAGTCACCGTGGTGCAAATGAAACTGTGACTGTTTGTGTGGATCCACATATAGATGATCGATTCGGTCCGTATTGAATGTAGAGGCACGGCGAATAATGCCATGTACTTCATAACCCTTCGCAAGCAACAATTCAGCTAAATAACTACCATCCTGACCTGTGATACCAGTAATAAGAGCTACAGGGTGTTTTTTCATGTGTCTCCTAAACTTCGCTTTCGAATATATATGAGCCGTTATGGTCGATTGACCTTTTCATTTGAATCACCCTACTCGTCCTGCAGAAGGTTAACCTTCAGCCATTCACGATTGAACCAAATCGAACTCCCAATTAAAAATAAAACAAAAGTTATAAAAATTATCATGAGCCGCGCTGGTCGGCTTTTTTCAATCGGAAGATTTCCAGGATCTAATATATTCAAAATCGGCATGTCGTTCTTTTCTTCCATCAAGGCCTGTTCGTGGCTCATTGCAATCGAGGAAACAAGTTGTTGTCGAAGGCGAAGTTCAGACTCAAGGCGGGTACCCTTTAATCGAACCGACGGATCTGAACTGCTTTGGTAGTTCCTGTTTCCTTCAAGGAAGCAACGAAGGGCATCCTCAGCTTCATCCATCTCACGCCTAGATTCTGAGAGTCGTGCCTTAGAGAACGCGGCTTTGGCACCACCATGGGTCCGCCCTTTTTCCTGAATAAAGACCTCAAGAAGCTTCGCGGCCTGCTGCACGATCATTTGAGAGAGTTCTGGCGATCTTGTTTCAGCACTGATAGATATGACCTTGGATTTGATGTCTCGAGAAGCCGAAAAAACGTTTCCAACACTCCGGACAGCGCTATCCATATTTGACGGATGGAGATAATCATAAAGGGTGCCGATCTTTGGTTGTTCCTGTCCAAATCGCCAAGGCCGTACATGATAATGAAATTCTGATTTTAATAGCTGTTCCTTCATGCTGCGGCTGTTGAGGACATCCACAAAGTTGGCGTCGTTGCTATCCCCACCCGGCACGCTGACGCCAAAGGCGGCAGCGGCACTAGCTAGGCCGCCAAGATTGCCCCCCAGGCCCTTGGACTCCCCGGGCAGAAGTTGCGCCTCGGACCGGTAATAATTGGGCATAAAGATGGTAATGAGTGCTGTGATCAATCCAACAGCCAAGCCCCATTGAATGGGCCTCTTAAGGCTGGCTTTAAGATCCAGGGTGGTGGCTTTTGCTGACAGCTGCATAGGTCCCAAAGATTACCAGAATTTTCTATGATTGTCCCCATTTGCGTGTCCAAAGGAATATTGGGACGATGGCCCCTTGACCCGCCCCGGATTTCTATTGCATTCGGACGTGGAAGATCTTGCCTCTGAGGGGCTCTCCTTCTAGTGTTTCAGGCCTTGGGAGCGGGTTAACCGAATCAGGATACGCCCTCACGCAAAACCGTTGAAGCAGGCAGGAGAAGGCGCTGGGTTCCGGGCTGCGAATTGGGTCGGTGTCTGGTCGCCCAGTGCGCTATGTGTCCTGCGGTGGTTGTGGTCGTAGCGCCACGCGGCCAGTTTGCCCCTGACTTCGGCCATGGAACGGAATATCTCCGTGTTCAGGCGCTCGTCTCTCAGCTCACCGTTGAAACTCTCAATGAAGGCGTTCTCGGTTGGCTTCCCTGGCCGAATGAAGGCCAGGTGAACGGCTCTGGAGTCCGCCCAGCGTCCATTACCCTTACTGCGAACTCGCTGCCGTTGTCTACCGTGATTGACGTTGGCTTGCCGCGCTCCCGGACCGCCATATCCAGGGCCTCGGCCACATCGCTGCCGTTTAGCCTCGGCTTGCCCCTGATGGCCACGCATTCCCTCGTGAACTAGTCCACCACCGTCAGAATTCGGAAGGGCCTTCCATCCTCGAGACGAGCCGCCACGAAGTCCATGCTCCAGCGCTGATTCGGCGCCTTCGCCTGCTCCACGATGAGGGGCCTTCGCCGTGCGATCTTCTTCCGCAGCTTCGTCCGAATCATCAGATCCTCCTCCTTGTAGATCCGATAGACGCGTTTCGCGTTCACATGCCATCCCTCCCGCCTTAGCAACACCGTCAGGCGTCGATAGCCGAACCGCACCCGCGCTGCCGCCAACTCCTTCAGCCGCATTCGCAAGGGAATCTGGGAGTCCCGCCGGTGCCAGTAGCGCATGCTCGCCCGGCAGATGCACACCAGGCCACAGGCGCGACGCTCGCTGAATCCATAGCCCTTCTGGATCCACTCCACCAGCGAACGCCGCACCGCAGCCTTCAGACTTTTTTGAAAGCACTTCCTGCAAGATGTGCTTGTTGTCAGGCGACATCAGAAACTGACCCCCTGGCGACACGAATATTGACCCCCTGAGGAAGGGGGAAGCGATGGAAGTGGAGAGGGAGGATCCTGGCGTCCGGAGATCGGAGGCCACTATGCTGGGTG
>TBL_comb47_HYPODRAFT_10005319_pt1 | contig 14395 bp, 15 predicted proteins | sample TroBogypolimnion_40_FD_10682 | JGI IMG/M metagenome (IMG submission 10682)
GGACGATTCCGCCCACACCAGTAGCTGCCCCTTGATATGGCTCGACAAAAGATGGGTGGTTATGAGATTCGATCTTGAAAGTAATGGCATAACCCTGACCAATATCAACAACACCAGCGTTCTCGCCAATGCCAACGAGCAATGCATCAGAATGTGGAGCTTTTTCTCCAAATTGCTTGAGGTGCACCTTGGAAGATTTATATGAACAGTGTTCGGACCACATCACCGAATACATTGCCAGTTCGGATGAAGTTGGACGACGTCCCAAAATTTCTTTATGCGGGCGTACTCATCTTCTTTAAGGCCGAGCTCGCGCCACGGTTGTACTGCATCGGGTTGTGTCGCTGCGATCGCAACGGTGTCGAGTGCCATCAGCGACCTACCAAACTATGCAAGATAGAGGTGAAGAAGGCGAGGCCATCAACACTTGGACCAGTTAAAGATTCGATTGCTTGCTCGGGGTGTGGCATGACTCCGACAACATTTCCGCGGGCATTAGAAATTCCCGCGATGTCGTTCTTGGATCCATTGGGATTTGAATCGGCATAACGCAGAACAACGCGCCCTTCGGATTCCAGTTGATGCAGGGTCTCTTCGCTTGCTTGAAATGAACCTTCACCGTTCTTGATGGGAATAACCAAGCGATCACCCTTGGTGTAATCAGATGTCCAAGGTGTAGAGGTATTTTCAATAATTAAGGGCTGATCGGTGCAGACAAAGTGGAGACCTTGATTGCGTGTAAGTGCGCCAGGCAAGAGATGGGATTCACATAAGATTTGAAATCCGTTACAGATCCCGAGAACGGGAAAACCATGTTCTGCAGCGACGATAATCGAAGACATGATCGGCGCAAAGCGAGATATAGCCCCGCAGCGCAGATAGTCGCCATAAGAAAAACCACCGGGCAGTACTACCGCTTCAACTTCCTTTAAATCATCACTGGCGTGGAAGAGTGGAACTGGTTCCCCTCCCGCTATGCGAATTGCGCGCAGCGCGGATGAATCATCTAGTGAACCAGGAAAGGTGACTACGCCAATGCGCATTAGGCCTCGACCTTTACGACGTAGGTTTCAATAACCGGGTTAGAAAGCAGGGTTTCGGCCGCCTTCTCAATATCGGCGAGCATCTCTGGGGTGGCAGTCCCATCCACTTCGATTTCAAAGCGCTTGCCCTGGCGCACCGCCTTGGCAAAGGTAAAACCCAGGCGAGGCAGAGCGGCGGCGACTGCCTGACCTTGCGGATCTAAGATCTCGGCCTTCAACATAACTTCAACGACGATGGTGGCCATTAGATAGTCCTTCCGGTCAGTAAGGTGAATGCAGATTCATAACGCTCGCGGGTCTTTTCGACCACTTCGGTGGGCAGCTCTGGCGGTGGGCTCTGTCGATCCCAACCCGAAGCGAGCAACCAATCGCGAACATATTGCTTATCGAAGGAGGGCTGTGCACCGCCCGGCTTCCAAGAGTCGGCAGACCAAAAACGGGAAGAGTCTGGAGTTAAGGCTTCGTCGCCTAAGCAGATCTTACCCGCCTGGTCACGACCAAATTCAAATTTGGTGTCGGCCAAGATGATTCCACGCGTAGCAGCGTAGTCGTGGGCGGTGGAATAAAGCTGCAAAGTTAGCGTGCGTAATGCTTCTCCATCAGATTCGCCGATGATTGAACATGCGCGAGCAAAAGAGATGTTCTCGTCGTGATCACCCATCTCTGCCTTAGTTGCAGGTGTAAAAATATTTTCGGGTAACTTTGATCCATCTAATAACCCAGCTGGCAAAGGAATTTCGGTAACGGATTGCGACTTTTGATATTCGGCCCAACCCGATCCCGCTAAATACCCACGCGCAACACATTCGATGGGAAACATCTCAAGTGGCTTAACAATAACGGCTCGCTCTTTGACGCTGGCTGGCACATCCGTGCTGATCAAATGGTTGGGGACTAAATCAGCAAACATCTCAAACCAGAAGAGTGAAAGTTGGGTGAGAAGTTTTCCTTTGCCGGGAATCAAGGTTGGCAAGATGTAATCAAAGGCCGAGATGCGATCGCTGGCAACGATTAATAAATTGCCGCTCTCGTTTGTATAAAGGTCGCGGACCTTTCCGCTACGCAGATGGTTCCAACCATCAATCACGGTACTCACCTAATACTGGTTGGGCGATATTTCGCCGCTGCGGAGTGCTGTGAAGTAATCGCTTCAATGCGATTTATAACACGAGTTGTTTGGGCTCGTGCATCCCCAGTGAATTCAAGTGGTGATGAAAGCAGCGCTTCTAGTGCAGCTTTATCGAGTGGAATACGTGGATCAGCGGCAAGAGCATCGATCATGGTATTCGCCTTCCCCGCACGAATTCCAAGTGCTGCGGCTACTGCATGCTCTTTAATAACTTCGTGAGCTAGCTCGCGCCCCACGCCGGCTTTAACTGCAGCAACCAAGATCTTGGTCGTGGCCAAGAAGGGCAGATAACGTGTTAATTCGGCGTTGATGACTTCAGGGAATGCACCAAACTCATTTAAGACAGTCAAAAATGTTTCGAGCAGCCCATCAATCGCATAAAAAGCATCTGGGAGTGCGATACGACGCACAACGCTGCACGAGACATCACCCTCGTTCCATTGATCGCCACTGAGTTCGCCAACCATTGATGCGTAACCACGCAGGATTACCGATAGACCGTTGACTCGCTCGCACGACCTGGTATTCATCTTGTGTGGCATCGCGCTAGAGCCAACCTGACCAGCCTTAAATCCTTCGGTGACAAGTTCTGCACCAGCCATCAAGCGAATTGAGGTGGCAAAGGATGATGGAGCGGCAGCGAGTTGAACTAGCGTGGTGACTACATCAAAATCGAAGGAGCGCGGATAGATCTGACCCGTGGAATCGAGGACGCGGCTAAATCCTAAATGTGCAGCGATCTCTTCTTCCAACTTCTGGTGGGAAGTGGCGCTACCTAAAAGATCGACGGAATCTTGCGCAGTTCCAACTGGACCTTTGATTCCGCGAATGGGATAGCGGCTAATCAAATTTTCTAGACGCTCGTAGGCAAAGAGGAGCTCTTCTGCCGCCGAAGCAAAACGCTTACCTAATGTTGTTACCTGAGCTGCGACATTGTGCGAGCGCCCAGTGATTGGCTGATCAATATATTCTCCAGCTCGTTCGGCCAACATGTCGAGTGCAGCAACCACACGATCTTGCACGAGAAGCAAGCCATCACGAACCTGCATCGCTTCAACATTTTCGGTGAGATCACGCGAAGTCATGCCAGCATGAATCGCTTCGTGACCAGCCAGCGCGTTGAACTCTTCGATGCGAGCTTTTACGTCGTGACGCGTTAACTGTTCGCGCTTATCGATCGAAGCCAGATTGACGTCGGCCAAAACTCTTTCATAATCTGCAATGACATCTGCGGGGATGGGATGACCCAAACCAGATTGGGCGCGCATTACCGCGATCCACAATTTACGTTCTTGGATAATTTTAGATTCTGCTGACCAGATGGAGCGCATCGCCGCCGATGCATAACGATCAGCTAATACGCTCATGGCTTAATTCTCCCTTACTTTGGGCGCGGTCGATGCCGCTAGCGCAATGTCGTGGCGATAGTGCGCCCCGCGTAGCGTTATCTTGGAGATCGCCTCATAAGCCGTTAGCCGTGCTGCCGTCAGGCTCTGCCCCATCGCGGTTACGGAAAGCACGCGGCCCCCTGCCGAATGCAACACACCATCTTTCAGCGCTGTACCTGCGTGATGCACAAAAGCGCCCTCAACTCTGCCGATCCCCGTAATTGGGTCACCAATCCGTGGGCTCGTTGGATAACCCTCGGCGGCCAGAACGATTGTTACTGCTGCCTCTGTCGACCATTCCAAGGGTGCTGCATCTTTAAGCCCACCAGTAGCCGCTTGATACAAGAGCGTGGCGAGAGGCGTCTTTAAGCGTGGCAACAAGACTTGGGTTTCGGGATCTCCAAAGCGCGCATTGAATTCGATGACCCGAATGCCGCGTGATGTAAGTGCCAACCCGGCATAAAGCAGCCCCACAAAAGGGGTATCCCGCGCCTTCATCTCTGCAATTGTCGGTTTGAGAACTTCGGTGAGCGTCTGCTCGACGATATCTGCCGGAGCCCAGGGCAGAGGCGAATAGGCACCCATGCCACCTGTGTTTGGTCCTAGATCTCCATCCAGAGCCCGTTTGAAATCTTGAGCGGGTTGCATCGCAAGAATCGTCGTTCCATCTGAAATTCCAAAGAGCGAGAGTTCAGGGCCATCTAAGAACTCTTCAATTACCACGCGAGAAGAGAGGTAGGCGTGATCGAGAGCAATTTGTCGATCGTTGGTGACAACGACGCCTTTGCCCGCAGCTAATCCATCATGCTTCACCACATAAGGAGCGCCGAAGGCGTCGAGAGCAGATTCCATCTCGGCCTTGGTCGTGCATGTGAAACTGCGCGCGGTAGGAACGCCGGCATCGTGCATGACTCGCTTGGCAAAATCTTTTGAACCTTCAAGGGTGGCAGCAATCGCGCTTGGGCCAAAGGTAGCGATACCGACTTGGCGCAACGCATCGGCCAAGCCGTTAACCAAAGGCTTTTCTGGTCCGATGACAACGAGATCAACTGCTAGTTCTTGAGCGAGTGCAACGACGAGTCGATTATCATCAACATCAATCTGGTGCAGCGTTGCAAATTCGGCAATACCAGGATTCCCGGGTGCAACATGCAACTCTTCTAATATGGGATCGCGCCTTAGTGCCTGTGCGAGAGCATGCTCGCGGCCACCCGATCCAATCAGAAGAACTTTCAAATGAAATCCTTGACAACGATTGTTTCATCGCGACCGGGACCGACCCCGATGGCGCTCATCGGCGCTCCAGAAATATCTTCCAGGAATTTAATGTAAGCGCGGGCATTTGCGGGTAGATCTTCGATCTTACGCGCCTTGGAGATATCTTCTTTCCAGCCCGGTAGGTATTCATAGATTGGTTTGGCGTGATGGAAATCTGATTGCGATGATGGAAGTTCTTCAACGCGCTTGCCATCAATCTCGTAAGCAACACATACCGGGATCTGATCCCATCCAGTGAGTACATCGAGTTTGGTTAAGAAGAAATCTGTCAATCCATTTACGCGCACTGCATAACGTGCAATAGGAGCGTCATACCAACCGCAACGGCGCGGGCGACCGGTGGTTACACCAACTTCGCCGCCGATGGTCCTTAGCTTTTCGCCATCTTCATCGAAGAGTTCAGTAGGAAATGGACCAGACCCGACGCGAGTGGTGTACGCCTTGACGATTCCGATAACGCGCGTGATCTTGGTTGGGCCGATTCCAGATCCTGTACAAGCACCACCTGCAGTTGGATTCGAAGATGTAACAAAGGGATAGGTACCGTGATCGACATCAAGCAAGGTTCCTTGTGAACCTTCGAGAAGTACGGTCTTGCCAGCTTTGAGTGCTTGATCAAGAAGTAAAACGGTATCAGTGACATAGGGACGCAAGATTTCGGCGTAACCTAAGTATTCGGTAAGAACTTCTTCGACTTCGATACCTTTGCGATTAAAGACCTTGATTAAGACTTGGTTCTTGTCACGAAGCGCGCCCTCGATCTTCTGGCGCAAAATCGATGGATCGAAGAGATCTTGCACCCGAATGCCGATGCGGTTGATCTTGTCGGCATAAGCAGGGCCGATGCCGCGACCAGTTGTGCCGATCTTGGAATTGCCCAGGAAGCGTTCGGAAACCTTGTCGATGGTGCGGTGATAAGGCGTAATCAGATGTGCATTGGTGCTGATCTTCAATTTAGAGGTGTCGATGCCGCGCTCATTTAGGTCCCGGATCTCCTGCAAGAGCACGGATGGATCGATTACAACCCCATTGCCGATTACCGGAACGACGTTGGGACTCAAGATTCCAGATGGAAGCAGATGGAGAGCATATTTCTGATCACCGATAACCACCGTGTGGCCAGCGTTGTTTCCACCCTGATAGCGAACTACATAATCGACGCGATCTCCCAAGATGTCAGTTGCCTTGCCCTTACCTTCATCGCCCCATTGAGCGCCGAGCAGTACTAGAGCAGGCATTTTTTTACCTAACTTTCTTGGGAGTTAATAGACGACGGATGAAACTACTTGTTGATCGATGTTCCAGTAGAACGCAGATCGTCACAGGCTTCAAGAACACGCTTTGCCAACCCAGCTTCGCCAGCCTTGCCCCAGGCACGAGGATCGTAAGCCTTCTTATTGCCTACTTCGCCATCTACCTTCAAGACTCCATCGTAATTCTTCAAGATGTGATCAGCGATGGGACGGGTGAATGCATATTGAGTATCGGTATCGATATTCATCTTTACAACACCGTAATCCAGTGATTCACGAATTTCAGAGAGCAATGAACCAGAACCACCGTGGAAGACCAGATCCATTGGCTTTGATCCCGCTGGAAGACCGAGCTTGGCAGCAACGGCATCTTGCAAGGTCTGCAAAATCTTTGGCTGCAGAACCACATTGCCAGGCTTGTACACGCCATGCACATTTCCAAATGTTGCGGCCACCATGTAACGAGCATCTGCATCGTTGCCAAGAGTCTCGATAGTCAGAAGTGCATCTTCTGGGGTTGAGTACAACTTTGCATCGTGCTTAGCTTCGATCCCATCTTCTTCGCCACCGACAACGCCGATTTCAATTTCTAGAATGGTACGAGCAGCTTTAGATTTTTCTAGCAACTCCTTTGCAATGCTCATATTTTCTGGCATTGATACCGCTGATCCATCCCACATATGTGAGTTGAAGAGTGGAGCCTTGCCAGATTTGACGCGATCGGCGCCAAAGGCGAGCAGTGGACGCATAAATCCATCGAGCTTCTCTGCAGGGCAATGATCGGTATGAATTCCAATATTGACCTTGTAGTTCTTGGCGACGATATGTGCGAACTCGGCGAGCGCAACAGCGCCATCGACCATGTTCTTTACAGTTGAACCAGAAAGGTATTCCGCTCCGCCCCAGGAAATTTGGACGATGCCATCAGATTCTGCTTCTGCAAAACCGCGGATAGCACCGATCAGGGTCTGAGATGAAGAGACGTTGATCGCTGGGTATGCAAAGGCGCCTGCCTTGGCGCGGTCCAACATTTGTGCATATATTTCCGGGGTTGCGATAGGCATTTGTGATGGTCTCCCTGTTGAGGTTAAAAGGCTGTAAGTGGACGCCATTGGCTCAACGCTGGGTCAGGCTGTCTTGCTTACGGCTAATCCCACCACATTTCGGGGCGGATTGGAAAACCTGAAGGGTGTTTGGCCCTAATTGATCCCAAAATGGCTCAATAATCGATCGATTCCGAGAAGACCGAAGTTCGAGTGCATAACGGCATGGCCACCTCGCAGCAGCCACCGTCCCGCCACCTCGAGAGTATGTAGATGTGCAACGACCCTAAAAACGGTATTGAATATTGCGAACACTCTGCCCCCTTAATTCTTACCGCCCCAAAAGAGATGGGGCGGAGCTGTGTTAGGTGAGCAAAATACGAGCAGCCGAGGCAAAGGTGAGGGGGCCGACCCCTCCTCTGTGGAGTCGACCCCGCTGTGGATAGGTGGAGCTTTTGATCTTCGATTAAGGCAGGAGATCTCTTCCGTACTCCTCATTAATGAGAGCCTTCGCCGCCATATAAAGAGCGAGGACTGCGGTGGCAATTCCTAGCCATCCACCGGTCTTCACCGACCCGGAATGACCACCAGCCCAATTCCCATAGGACAAGAAGATCAGGGTGAGGGTGAGGAGGAAACCAAAGAGGTTGTGCTGCATGCTCCGCTTCATGACAGCCATCCAGAAGACAAAGGCCCCGACGGCAAAGGTCATGGTCAAGACCCCTAGCGCTCCTGCTGCCTGGGCGCTGGGATTGCTCATGTAATACCAGAGCGATAACCAGAAGGCGCCGAAGGAGCCGAAAAATGTTGCCCCGATAGAATCCCCGCGCAGGAATTCCATAATGCAGGCCAATAGGCCGACTACGCCTCCATAGAAGAGGGCGGTACCCATGACGGCAGAGCCGCCAGCGTTATGCCATAAACCGGCATTTGAACTACTCAGCAAGAAGGTTGTGATTCCGAATGCCGCAAGACCTAACGGCGCTGGATTAGCGACCATACGATCATTTGCCATATCTGATTCTCCCTAGTGAATAAAGTGCAGCCGTCAACTCTGACGACCCACGATAATTATCCGCGCCAAATTCTCAGAAATGTGGGATGCGTCACTACCCAATCTCCACTTTTTTTCCGCTCTCTGCATCTTTTCCTTGTGACTAGGCACGGTGAAAGGTAGCCTCACCGCCATGAGTTCACTCGAAAATCTCTCCCACGAGAATCGGATATTCCCACCGAGTCCAGAGTTTGCAGCCCAGGCCAACGCCACCGCTGCGCTCTATCAGGAGGCGGCGGATGATCGCCTCGCCTTCTGGAGTAGACAGGCTGACTACTTGCACTGGGAGAAGAAGTGGGATCAAGTCCTCCAATGGGAAGTTCCCTCGGCGCAATGGTTTCTCGGCGGGAAGCTCAACACAACGTATAACTGCCTAGATATACATGTCCTAGAAGGGCGTGGAGATCGCGTCGCCTTCCACTTTGAAGGCGAGCCGGGCGATACCCGCACCATTACTTATGCGCAGATGCTGCACGATGTTAAGAAGGCCACTAATGCTCTCATTGAATTAGGAGTGGGTGCCGGCGATCGCGTTGCAATTTATATGCCAATGATCCCCGAAGCTGCTGTGGCTATGTTGGCTTGCGCGCGAATTGGCGCGGCACATTCGGTGATCTTCGGCGGGTTTAGCGCCGAAGCCCTTAAGAGTCGAATTCAAGATGCAGATGCAACTTTGGTAATTACCTCTGATGGTGGATTCCGTAAAGGATCCGCATTTCCTCTGAAACCTGTTGTCGATGAAGCGCTCGCGCATGCCGATCACAATGTAAAAAATGTGCTCGTTGTTAAACGTACCGGCCAAGAGACAGAGTGGAGCGCCGGTCGTGATATCTGGTGGCATGAGATAGTTGATCGCCAGAGCCCCGAACACATCGCCCAAGGTTTTGATTCCGAACAAGTTCTATTTATTCTTTACACCTCTGGGACTACCGCCAAACCTAAGGGAATCTTTCATACAACTGGCGGTTACCTGACCCAGACTTCATATACACATCGCGCCGTCTTTGATCTCAAACCCGAGAGCGATGTTTATTGGTGCACCGCAGATATTGGTTGGATCACTGGACACTCCTATGTTGTCTATGGCCCGATGATCAACGGTGCTACACAGGTGATGTACGAAGGTACGCCTGATTCACCCACCAAGCATCGCCTCTTTCAAATTATCGAGAAGTACAAAGTTTCAATTCTTTATACCGCACCGACTTTGATCCGCACCTGGATGAAATGGGGCGAAGAGTTCCCTGCTGACAGTGATTTAACCTCGCTGCGCTTACTTGGCTCAGTTGGCGAACCTATTAATCCCGAAGCGTGGATGTGGTATCGCGAAGTAATTGGTGGAGATCACTGTCCTATTGTGGATACCTGGTGGCAGACCGAGACCGGTGGTCTGATGATCTCGCCGTTGCCTGGCGTAACTGCAACGAAGCCCGGATCAGCGATGGCTGCTCTTCCCGGTATCAGTGCCAAAGTTGTTGATGACGAGGGCCATGAAGTTAAAAACGGAGAAGGTGGCTACCTGGTTCTCACAGAGCCTTGGCCTGCAATGTTGCGCGGTGTTTGGGGCGAGCCAGAGAGATATCAAGAGACATACTGGTCGCGCTTTCCAGGTAAATATTTTGCTGGTGATGGCGCAAAGATTGATGAAGATGGAGCGATCTGGTTACTGGGTCGCGTCGATGACGTTATGAATGTCTCGGGCCACCGTATATCGACTACCGAAGTTGAATCATCGCTGGTCTCTCACCACAATGTGGCGGAAGCTGCTGTGGTCGGTGCAAATGATGCAATGACGGGACAAGCGATCGTCGCCTTCGTGATCTTACGCGGGGGAATTCCCAGCGTGGGTGGCGAAGAGCTCATCAAGGATCTGAAAGCTCATGTAACAAAAGAGATTGGCGCCATTGCTCGTCCAAAGCAGATATTAGTTGTCGCCGAACTTCCCAAGACGCGTAGTGGAAAGATCATGCGACGTTTGCTCCGTGATGTTGCAGAAAATAGAGCAGTGGGAGATTCAACGACTCTGGCTGATCCCAACATCATGAAACTTATTGGAGAAGGTTTAAAGAGCGGAAAAGCTGAAGATTAATTAGTTGTCGCCACCACCGCGAAGGCGAACCTTTGGTGCGAGTGCTACACAGGCAGCTAAAGCTGCTTTCTGGGCTGCACTTACAGTTGGTTTCACTGGCGATGTTGTTGGCGCTGCGCCATCATCGCCCTGCTTTGCGCCAACGGGAGCAAGAATTGCAGTTCCACCATGGGCTACCAAGCAGGTGTTGTATTTCTTGAGAGTTGCTTGACGCGCAGCGCTGGCGCCACCTTGACCTTCATTTGTTCCGCCTTCACCTTCACCGCCACCACCGCTGATCTGTGGCTTTACAGTTGTAGTCGTCGAGGTTAAAACCCAGACCAATTTTCCACTGAGAACTTTGACGCAGGTATATGACTTTCCGGCGATGGGTGTCAGTGCACCAGCCTTGGCGCAGATTCCACCGACAGTTGCAGGGGCGGTTACTCCCGCCGCTTGCGCTCCAGTTACGGAGATCGCAGAGATAACTACTAGGGAGAGCAGGCCAGCCAGCGTTTTCTTTATCATGAGCCGAATATTAGGAGGAGAAACTTATTTTGTGTTGAGTGATTGCTGGGAGAAGTGGGTGAATCTGAACTCTTTTTAGTGGAGCGATGCCTCGGCCCGCTTGGTGAGGTTAGAGATAATTGACGGCGACTTGGCATTTATTGTTCGGTAAATCTCGCTCTTAGGAATATTGTGCGAAGCCCAACCCCAAGGCGTGATCAAGAGGAGATGGCCCAAGATGACCAGAGCAATAAGCGTTCCCAGCGTAGAAAAAGCTGCTCCAAGGAGAGAATCCACCCATTTCAAAGGACCAAAGAGGATCTTGGAGTGAAATAGCTTGCCTATCTTCTTGAGCAAAGCTTCACCGAGCGAGGAGGCGATGGTTACTGCGAGGAAGAGCAGAAAGAATTTGGTGACACCGCGAGAATGGAAATAGTGCAATCCCAGCGTTAGCCCGAGCAAGCCACCACCGATATAGCCGATGAAACTAAATATCGAGGTGAGAAACCCCGCCCTAAACCCGCGGATAAATGAGACCAGGCTGGCCAGCACGAAGATTACATCGACCCAATTCTTCATAATTTGATCTTCAAATACTTAGTTACTTCTGTCTTTAGCTCCGCCGTTGAGATGATCAACCCGATCTGCTTATAAACCACTTTTCCTTGAGCATCGATAAACCAGGTAACCGGTACTCCAAGTCCAAAAACTCCCCGAGTAATACTTGTGACATCAAAGAGGATGGGCCAGGTCATCTTCTTCTTCATGACAAAGTTACGCCCCGCTTGCATATTGGTCTCTTCGACATCAATTCCCACGATAGAAACTTTGTGCATAGCTTGTAAATCAAGAAAGTGAGGTATCTCTTGATTGCAAGGTTCACACCAAGAGCCAAAGACATTGACAACTACAGGTCCACGGATCGCTTCATAAATCACGTGCGACTTATTATCGAGACAGGGAAGAGAAATACCTTTGGTCACTGTCTTAGAAACTAAAATTGAGGAGCAGCCGACCACAGAGCCTGTTGCTGCTTGTGAGGTGATCGGGAAAAAGCAGGTGACCGCCAGACTGACGAGAGCTATCAGAGTTCGCTTCACCTAAAGTCCTCATCTTTCTTCACCAGTTGTAAGGCCTTGATCTTATCGACCTCACCGATTCCAAATGAGGGGCAGAGCGCAGCAAGTGGGCAGGCGCCACAAGCGGGTTTACGGGAATGGCAGATACGACGTCCGTGCCAGATCATTCGCTGCGAAAGATTGGTCCACTCCTTCTGCGGGATCAGGGCTGCGACTTCATGCTCAACTTTTACTGGGTCAAGTGAATCGCTCCAACCAAAGCGACGACTTAATCGACCGAAGTGGGTATCAACCGTTATGCCAGGAATTCCAAAGGCGTGGCCTAGGACGACATTTGCGGTCTTGCGACCGACCCCTGCCAAAGTCACCAACTCACTGAGGTCGCTTGGTACCTCTGCGTTGTACTCCGTTATCAGGCGCTCACTCAGGGACTTAATGTTCTGCGCCTTGGAATGATAAAAACCGAGAGAGTGAATGATCTCTTCAAGGTCGACAACGCTGGCACCAGCCATCCGGCGTGGGGTGCCATATTTCTTAAAGAGTTTCGGTGTGACTTGGTTGACCCGCTTATCTGTGCATTGTGCCGATAAGACAGTGGCTACCAAGAGTTGAAATGGGCTCTGGAAATCTAGCTCGCAATGCACATCAGGGTAACTCTTGGTGAGGATGCGATAGATAGCTCGGGCCTCTTTGCGCATCGAAGTGGCACTTTCTTTCACATTACAAGCCTAGAGGATCGGTTACGGTCAATGGGTTGGAGTGAGGTGGGCACTGGATGTAGGGTCAACCCGTGAACCAAAAAGACGATGATCTAATTATCCGCAAAGCTCCACTATTTAGCGCACTTGATGATGATGCCGCTCATGCCCTTCGGGCGTCGATGGTGGCTCTCAAACTTAACAAGGGCCAAGTTCTCTTCAAAGAGGGCCAAGAGGGCGATCGCCTGTATGTCGTCGTCCATGGCAAGATCAAGTTAGGTACGACGAGCGGAGATGGGCGAGAGAATCTGCTCTCAATCCTCGGACCGGGCGAGATGTTCGGTGAACTATCACTCTTTGACCCAGAACCCCGCACTTCTACCGCAACTGCTGTCACTGATGCGCGTCTGGTTTCTCTGGCACATGATGCAGTCATTGGTCTGGTCACTTCCAACCCACAAACCTCTCTTGAACTATTACGCCGCCTGGCTCAACGTCTACGTAAATCCAATGAAGTCTTAGCTGACTTAGTCTTCGCCGATGTTCCCGGCCGGGTTGCAAAGGCGATCATGGATTTGGGCGAACGTTTTGGGGTGCAAAAGGAAGATGGTTTACATGTAAACCACGATCTAACCCAAGAAGAATTAGCACAACTCGTTGGTGCATCGCGCGAAACCGTGAACAAGGCTCTCGCCGATTTCGCATCGCGCGGATGGGTAAAGCTAGAACCCCGCGCTGTTCTCGTTACAGATGTAGAGCGCATAACCAAACGCGGTCGTTAAGCTTTTCTCAGCCGGTTATAGAACAAGCCGAACTCGTAACGAGTCCAGTCGTTGTTATAAGGTTATTCGCCAGCCAATTCTGCTGAATTAGGTACTTCAACGATCCGAGTTGCACGTTATACAAATATCCGCTGGCAGATGTTACGGTCCCAAAGGTCCAAGCACACTTATCTGCATTCTCTGCACCGGCGGCGTCATACCAAGCGTTGAGGAATGGATCGGTTAAAGTTTCATCGATCTCATGTGTCAAGACGCTAGCCATTGCATCTAAGCCAACGTTCGCATTCGGCGAAACTGTTTGCATCGCACATGCGCCATAGTAAGTTGATGTGAAATCTTGGATCGCAAGATATTGCACATTCTTCAAGGTTGAGGTGGACCCATAGGAGTGCCATCCACAGTATTTCGTTCCAAATCCACTAGTTAACCGCGTGGTCTTAGCGCCGATATACATATATATCGGAGTTGTACCCGCTGGGACGATCTTTGGATTTGCCGCGATGAATGCATTGATGTCGGTAGCGACATTTGAATCACTCACCGATGTAGCGGTTGGAGCAGTAATCGACGTGTTGGTTACCCATTGCAGGGATGGAGCAACTTTGGTTTTGCTGGTGAAGTAAAGCGTGTTGGTATTTAATGCATGGCCCACTTTTGCGATCGAATTAGCGGTGCCGGTGCCGAGCGAAGTAACAATATTTCCTAGAACCGAGTTCCATTGTGTTATGTCGGCGGCAGCCCAGGCGCCTACCCAGACTGGGATTAGCGCAACGGTTCCCGTCATGGTGGTGCAGGCGGAGTGACAGGTAATTGGAGTTGCTGCGGGACCACCCACTACGGCAGTTTTCGCTGCATTGCGATTTACAGAAGTAGCTAGGGAATTGAGCCATGAGCTGTCATCGCTGCTCCCCATTTGGACCGAGGGGCTGTTGCTGAGCGTCGCTGCTGGTGAAGTTGCAGATTGGGAAGCCCAATCGCGCACTGGGTAACCGTGAGAGCGAAGGCCACTGGCCAAGAAGGTATCTGAAGTCCTAGTTGCTGACTCCGAACCAGGCTGATCGGCATAGACCCCA
>TBL_comb47_HYPODRAFT_10005320_pt1 | contig 14395 bp, 8 predicted proteins | sample TroBogypolimnion_40_FD_10682 | JGI IMG/M metagenome (IMG submission 10682)
AGGCTCAGCACCGGCGCGGGAACTTCAGCCTCGCTGGCCCGGAAGTGGACCTCAAAGCGGCTGCCCTGGCCGGGCTCTGATTGGATCTCGATGCCGGCCTGGTGCCCCCGCAAAATGCCGAGCATGGCGGACAGGCCCAGGCCCCGCCCTGAGCCCTTGGTGCTGAAGAAGGGATCGAAGATGCGGGACAGGATCCCGGGCTCCATGCCGCTGCCGGAGTCCTCCACCCACAGCGTGACGTAGGATCCGGGCTGGAGGTTCTGGCCCAGAAAGGTGGTCTCCAGATCGCGGGCCAGGATCTCCCGCCGCGACGTGCCCACCGTGATGTGGCCATTGGACTCGCCGATGGACTCGGAGGCGTTGGTGACCAGGTTCATGATGATCTGCTGGATCTGGGCCGCGTCTGCCTCGATGGTGGGCAGGTCCGCATCCAGCTGGTAGTCCACCACGACGCGCTTGGAGATGGACACCGTGAGCAAGTGGGTGATCTCGCCCACCAGGCGGTTCAGATCCAGGGGCTCCACCACAAAGCGACCCTTGCCCGAGTAGGCCAGCATCTGGCGGGTGAGCTCCGCGGCCTTGAGGATGGTGCCCTCCATGTTCTCCAGGTAGGGCCCCGAGGCCGCGCCGACGGGCTGCTTCATCTGGGCGAGGTTCAGGTTCCCCAGCATGGCGCTCAGCAGGTTGTTGAAGTCATGGGCGATGCCCCCAGCCAGCACGCCCAGGCTCTCCAGCTTCTGGGTCTGGCGCATGGCCTCCTCGCTGCGGCGGCGCTCGGAGACATCTGTGAACATCACCAGCCACTGGCCGCCGACGTTGGCGGCCTGGATCTCCAGGTGCTGGGACCGTCCATCTTTGGCCGTGACCCGGTACTCCTCGGGCCGCACCGATGTGCCCGTATCCATGGCGCGGCGGATGAGCTCAGCCCAGTGGCTGGAGGCACGCTCCCTCAGGACTGCATCCGGGTAAGCCTTCTCCCACCAGGTCCGAACATCCGGCAAGTCCTCCAGCCTGTAGCCCAGCACCTGCTCAAAAGCCCGGTTGACATACTCGATGCGGCCCTCGGCCGAGGTCAGGGCAATGGGCGCCGGGGCCTGCATGATCAGGGCCTGGAAGCGGGCCTCGCTCTGGCCCTGGGCTTCCAGGGACTCAGCGAGGCGCTGCCGCTCCCGGTGGTAGGAAGCCAGCACCATCCATAGGATCACCACACACATCACACTGCAGACGATGAAGCCCGTGCCCAGGTCCAGGACCCGGCTCCAGGGATTTGGGAAGGGCCAGATCCACCCTGGCCGGACCCACTCCAGCCACAGGAGGCCGAGCCCATTGGCCAGGTAGAGGGACAGCAGGAGCCAGCGAGTGAGGCCCTTGAAGAAGATCACCAGGTACATCGCCGCGGGGAAGAAGAAGAGCCCGATGCTGCCCTGACTCCCGCCGTTGTTGAACCAGCTCAGGTCCAAGTCAATCATGGCCAGGAGGAACAGCGTCTTCATCCCATAAACTCCGCGCAGGGTGGCGGAGAAGAGTCCCAGTGTGATCAGCCCCAGGGCGCCAGCGGAGATCACCATCAGGAGGGGCAGCTTCTGGATGATGTTCAGAGGCACCACCACCAGCAGACACAACAGGCCGGTGGTGAGGGTGATGCCCTGGAAGGTGCGCTGCTCGATGCTGTTGCTCCGGTCCCGGAACAGGCGCAAAAGGGGCGCCGCCCAGCGTTCGATCGCGTCGGGGAACCTGCTGTCAGCACCGCTGGGGCTCTGGGACAAAGTGGGCTCGAAAAGGTCTATTTGGCAGGTTTTGCATGGAAAGTCGGTTGCTACGAATCATAGGGTAAAGACATGGAAAATACTCATCCTGGTAAGAAAGGAGTTGTCCCGCCTTCGTGACCCCCGTCACGCCGGGCCGGAGGGCGCACCGGTACCCTGGGGGGGACGGAGCCCCCCGGGGCCCGCCCATTGGAGGCACTGTGACTGCTTTGCTCGATACCCTTGAACCCAAGACTTTCTGGTCCTACTTCCTGGAACTGTCCAAGATCCCCCGGGGTTCCAAGAACGAGGCCGCTGCAGCCGCCTGGGTCGCGGACCAGGCGAAGGCCCTGGGCTGCGAGGTGGAGCGCGATGCGGTGGGCAACGTCATCATCCGCAAGCAGGCCACGGCCGGCAAGGAAGGCCGCCCCACCCTCTGCATGCAGGCCCACGTGGACATGGTCTGCGAGAAGAATGAGGGCACCGAGCACGACTTCCTGAAGGACCCCATCCAGGTCTGGAAGGACGGGGACGTGCTGCGGGCCAAGGGCACCACCCTGGGCGCCGATAACGGCATCGGCGTGGCGGGTGCCCTGGCGGTGCTGGCGGACAAGACCATCGCCCACGGCCCCCTTGAAGTGCTCATCACCATCGACGAGGAGACGGGCCTCACGGGCGCCAACGGCCTGCAGCCTGGGATTCTCAAGGCCAAGTACCTCCTGAACCTCGACAGCGAGGAGGAGGGCTTCCTCACCATCGGCTGCGCCGGGGGCGAGGACACCATCGTCACCCGCCAGCTCGTTCGCAGCGCGGCTCCGGCCGGCACGAAGCCCTTCCGCCTGAAGGTCTTCGGCCTCAAGGGCGGCCACTCGGGCATCGACATCAATGCCGGCCGCGGGAACGCCATCCGCATCCTGGCCCAGGTGCTCAGCGCCCTCAAGCCCGCCTTCCCCTTCGCCCTGGCGGGCATCAAAGGTGGCAACAAGCGCAACGCAATCCCCCGCGAGGCCTCGGCCACGCTGCTGCTGGATCCTGCGCAGGAGCAGGCCTTCAAGACGGCCCTGGCGGGCCACGAGGCCCACTGGCGCGCCGCCCTGGGCGCCCACGATCCGGGCCTGCACCTCAGCCTGGAGCCCGGTGAAGCCACCCAGGTCCTTGCCGCGGCCGATACGGATGCTCTCCTCCGCCTCCTGCTGGCCCTGCCCCACGGCGTCGAAGCCATGAGCCCCGACATCGCAGGCCTGGTGCAGACCTCCACCAACATGGGCGTCATCGACACCCGCGAGACCGAAGTGGAAGTGAACCTGCTCACCCGCAGCTCCATCAACGCCTCACGCACGGCCCTCTCCGAGCGCATCGCCGCCACCTGCGCCCTGGGCGGCTTCCAGTCCTACGTGACCGGCGGCTACCCCGGGTGGAAGCCCGAGCCCAAGGCCTCCCTGGTGCAGATCGTCCAGGACGCCAACCAGAAGGTGTTCGGGAAGCCCCTGGAGATCATGGCCATCCACGCCGGCCTGGAGTGCGGCCTCATCGGCGAGAAGTACACCAGCATGGAGATGGTCTCCTTCGGCCCCAGCATGTGGGACGTCCACACCCCCGACGAGCACGTGAACGTGCCCTCCGTGGGCAACTTCTGGAAGCTGCTCGTCGCCGTCCTCGAGGCCGTGTAGGGTTCACCAAGACCGGCCCTTGGCGCAAGCCCAGGGCCGTGTTAACCTTGTCGCTTCCGCCTTGGCGCGGAAGCCATTGGAGAGTTGTCCGAGTGGTTTAAGGAGCACGCCTGGAAAGTGTGTGTAGGTCAAAAGCTTACCGAGGGTTCGAATCCCTCACTCTCCGCCAGAAGAAGCCGCCCAAGGGCGGCTTTTTCATTGGCGCGGAGAGTGAGGGATTCGAAGTCACTGAATCACCGGCTTTCGTATTGGCCCGGGGAGACAGCCCAGGGGGCTGTCGGACCTGACCTCCTCCCCACTTCTGTACCAAGGATGGTGAGAGTCCCGGGTTAAGGGGGAATGGGCGGCTTTGGCCATGCCCCGATGGTGGCGGCCTCCGTCGAGGCCCATGGAGGATCCTGGCACCGGACCCGGATGGCCATCCATGGCCCTGGCTTTCATTGGACTCGCTTATCTGCTGACAGACCGAACCAAATCCCACGGGGCCAGAGTCGCGAACCTTCCCCTCCCCCTGAAAAAATCCAAACAGAACCGATGAGCCCTTGCTTCGCCATTTTTCACGGAGTAGGATCGCCCTGCATTCCCCTGCCCAGACGCGAAAATGACCAGAAGGGTATTTTTGATTCCGGCCCTCCCCACTGGAATGTCCCGCTGGCAGGTCTACCGAGCTATGCGCAACCCACCACCAGGAGCGGATCCCATGAGTACCCCCTGCAGGAGCTATTCCTACGCCGAGCTGCGGCCCCATTTCCATGACGGCATGAGTATCCTCTACGGCGGCTTCATGGCCGTGGGGACGCCCCTCGGCATCGTCCGCGAGATCCTCGACTCGGGCGTCAAGGACCTCACTCTCATCGGCAACGACACGGGCTCTGCGGGCTCCGGCGTGGGCCTCCTGGTGGCCAACCACCGCGTGAAGAAGGTGATCGCCTCACACATCGGCATGGATCCGGAAACGGGCCGCCAGATGATCGCCGGCGAGTTGGAGGTGGACCTGGTGCCCCAGGGCACCCTGGCCGAGTGCATCCGCTGCGGCGGGGCCGGCCTGGGCGGCTTCCTCACCCCCACAGGCGTCGGCACCATCGTCGAGACCGGCAAGACGAAGCTGACCTTCGACGGCATCGAGTACCTGCTCGAGCGGCCGATCCGGGCCGACCTGGCCATCCTCAAGGCCCACCGGGCCGACGAGAAGGGCAACCTGATCTACCAGCGGGCCGCCCGGAACTTCAACCCCGTGATGGCCATGGCCGCCGACTTCGTGGTGGCCGAAGTCGACGAGATCGTGCCGGCCGGCGGCCTGGATCCGGAGCTGATCGTGACGCCCGGCATCCTGGTCGATGCCCTCATTCTTGCCCAGGAGAGGTGACATGGACGCCAAGAACCTCATCGCCAGCCGCGTCGCCCAGGAGCTCAAGGACGGCGACGTCGTCAACCTCGGCATCGGCCTGCCCACACTCATCCCCAACTACCTGCAGCCCGGCATCCGCATCACCCTGCAGTCGGAGAACGGCTTCCTGGGCCTCGCCCCGCTCACCGGCGACCCCCTGCCCAACCTCTGCAACGCTGGCGGCAAGCCCTGCGGCATGGTGCCCGGCACCGCCTTCTTCGACAGTGCCATGTCCTTTGCCATCATCCGCGGCGGGCACGTGGACGTGACGGTGCTGGGCGGTCTCCAGGTGGACCAGGACGCCAACCTCGCCAACTGGATGGTGCCCGGCAAGATGGTGCCCGGCATGGGCGGCGCCATGGACCTGGTGACCGGCGCCAAGAAGGTCATCATCGCCATGGAGCACGCCACCAAAGACGGCGGCGCCAAGATCCTCAAGCGCTGCGACCTGCCGCTCACCGCCGCCGGCAAGGTGCACTGCATCGCCACGGAGCTGGCCTTCTTCCGCTTCCTGGATGGCGTGCTCACCCTCACCGAAACGGCCCCCGGTGTCGCGCTGGCGGAGATCCGGGCCAAGACCGAGGCCGATTTCGCCGTCAGCCCGGACTGCCACGAGATGCGCCTGCCGGCCTGAATCCCGGCGGCTGCCGCCACCTGCCAGGCCGAGCTGAATGGACCCGAACCACCTCCCCCAACCCTTTTGAAGGAGCGCGCCCATGACCCAGGAAGGCAAACGCAAGCAGGACTCCGCTGAACACAGCCTGATGGAACGGATGGGTGCGGCCCTTGCGGATTGGAGCGAGAAGTGGTTCCCGGATGCCTACGTCTTCGCCGCCATCGCCGTGGTCATCGTCTGTGTCGCGGCCCTGGCCATTGGCCGCAAGCCCCTCGAGATCTCCCAGGACTTCGGCAAGTCCTTCTGGAACCTCATCCCCTTCACCATGCAGATGGCCTTCGTGGTCATCGGCGGCTACATCGTGGCCGTGTCGCCCCCCGTGCGCAAAGTCATCGACCTGCTGGCCCGCTATCCCAAGACCCCCAAGGTGGCGGTGGCCTACGTGGCCTTCCTGGCCATGCTGGCCTCCCTCATCAGCTGGGGCTTCAGCATGATCTTCGCCGGCATCCTCATGAAGGAGATCAGCAAGCGGGTCAAGGGCATCGACTACCGCGCCATCGGCGCGGCGGGCTACCTGGGCCTGGGCAGTGTCTGGGCCCTGGGTCTCTCCTCTTCGGCGGCGCTGCTCATGGCCACCAAGGGCTCGATCCCGCCGGGGCTGCTGGCCATCAGCGGAGTCATCACCCTGAAGATGACGCTGTTCACCTGGCAGAACCTGGTGATGATCCTGGTCCTCGTGGTCCTCTCGGTGTGGATCTGCTACGTCTCCACCCCCACTGCAGAGCATGCCAAGACCGCCGAGATGGCGGGCATCACCTACCAGGACACCCAGGACCAGATCGGCACACCCCAGACCCCCGGCGAGAAGCTGGAGTTCAGTCCCGTCCTGACCATCGTGCTGGTGGCCATCGGGCTGGTCTACCTCTTCGACGTCTTCCGCACCAAGGGCGGGCTGGCGGCCCTGGACCTGAACATCTACAACTTTATGTTCATCATTGTCGGCATGCTTCTGCACTGGCGTCCCCGCGCCTTCCTGCGGGCCGCGGCCAAGGCCGTCCCCATGACCGGCGGCGTACTGCTCCAGTTCCCGCTCTACGCCGGCATCTTCGGCGTGCTGATGGGCTCGCACCTCAATGAGGTTCTCGCCAAGTTCTTTGTCTCGATCTCCACCCAGGACACACTGCCCCTGGTGGGCGGCATCTACTCCGCCATCCTCGGCCTCTTCCTGCCCTCCGGCGGCGGCAAGTGGGTGGTGGAAGCCCCCTACCTGCTGGACGCGGCCAAGCAGCTCCACGTCAACATGGCCTGGATGGTGCAGGTCTACAACGCGGCGGAGGCACTGCCGAACTTCGTCAATCCCTTCTGGATGCTGCCCCTCATGGGCCTCACCGGCGTCAAGGCCCGCGACCTCGCGGGCTACTCGACCCTGCAGCTCATCTTCCACCTGCCCGTGGTCCTGCTCATGCTCTGGCTGCTGGGCAAGACACTGCCCTACGTCGTACCCGTGCTCTCCTAGGGCAAGCAAAGTAAGTCAACCCAGCTGAACCACCCGAAGTGGATTCGCCCCTGTTTCCGAGCCCCCTTTTTGCTGAAAGGCTTTGAGGCATCCAGCGAAGCTCTCGACCCGTCCAGCTCTCCCCACTCCTACAACTCATCGAGCAGCCCAGGGTGGATCCAATTCCACACCCCGAGTCCGATCCATCTCTGCAAACGCCGCAAAAGTGTCATCCCGCTTCCGCATCCCATCTCGCGCGGCAGATGCTTCCTTGGTTAGCAGTTTTCAGTGATCGCCAACCGAATCATCTGGTCACGGTGCTTCGAGGCGTTATCCGGGGGCAATCAGTAGCGGGGCTGTCACCCATTTCTTGTTCAGTGCCCATCGCTGGTGCCGGAAATGAAATCGAACACGACTGAAAAGATTCACCCGTCCTGAAGGTTGATGTTTTGGACCTGCAGTTCCGTGGGGTGACACTCTGGCTGGGTTTCGGGTTGGAGTGGCATCTGCACGCTGAGCCCTGGCAGGTGCGGCCTTGTAACAGAAGCTCAGGTGTCGTGCTTCCGGGGAAAGGCTGGGTGGTGCTCTCGGATGCAGTCGGGGCAGATGCCATGGCTGAAGCGGGCATCGGAGTTGTCGGAGATGTACTTCTCCATCTGCTCCCAGGATTCCTGCTTGTTGTTGATCTTCTTGCAGTGCATGCAGATGGAGATGATGCCCTCGAGGCGCTTGGTGCGCGCCAGGGTGGCCTCCAGTTCCTCTTTCTGTTGAGCCAGCAAGGCCCGGGCCGCTTCCCGTTGCCCGGCCTCCAGAGCCCTGCGGTGCCATCCGCGCTGGATCGCGATGGCGGCGATGATGGTCATGCCCAGAAAGGTCAGCACGAAGGCCGTCAGCTTCCAGGCTTCGAGGCGCCACTCCGAGAGGTAATCCCCGGTCGCGAGCCCCACGGTGATGAACAGCGGGCGAGGCAGGCCGAGCCGGCGCACCGAGATGGTCCGCTCCAGGCCATCGAGGGTGCTGAAGGTGGTGTAGGTGTGGGTGGCCAGGCCCCCCTCAAGCACCTGGCTCAGGTGGCTGGATGAGACCTTGCGCCCCACCCACGGGCCTGCGTCAGCGCCTGCAGGGTAGCGAGCGATCAGGGTCGCATCCGAGTCGACCAGGGCCATGGTGCCGCGCGGCCCAATGTCAAAGCTCGCGAAGCCCCTGGTGAGGTGCTCGATGGTGACGCCGGTGTAGACCAGTCCGGCGAAGCCTCCGCCCGGTCGGTTGATCCGGCGGGCCAAGACCACCATCCATTGCCCGGAGATCCCCCCGACCAGGGGCCTGGAAAGCACCAGCCCCACGCCAGGGTCGCCCTGCAATTGGTGGAAGTAGTCCCGGTGGGCCAGGCTCGTGGTGGTGGCTGCCAGGGCCTGGGGGCCGTAAATGGCATTCCCACTGGCGTCTGTGGCACGGAAGACCGCCAGCTCCGGCAGGCGGGCGTGCTCCCGGACGATGAAGCGGCTGAGGGCCGCCTGTTGGATGCCACCCGCAGCCAGTTCCCGTTCGGCCTCGTCCACCACGGCCAGCATGGCGATATCAACCTTGGCCACGATGCCAGTGATATTCTCATCCAGGATCTTCGCGAGGTTCTGCGAGGAATTGGTCGCCTGATCGACCGCGTGGATGCGACTCCGGTGCAGGGAATACCAACAGATCGCCGCCACCAGGACATTGAGGAGGACGACTCCCGCCACGAGCCGGATTCGGAAGGCGGTGCCAGGGCTCGGTTGGAGGCTTTTCGATGGCTGGGCGTTCTGCACGGGCATCCGGGGCTCATGGATTGGGAGTCGTGGCATCCGGGGCAAGCCCTGCTTCCACGGCGATCTTTCGGGTGTCGGTTCGTTGGGCTTTATTAAGCGCAGGCCTGGAGGGAGGATTCAAACCTTTGACGCCTGGCGTGCACCTAGGAAGGCGCACCAGCGCGGCTGCGCTGAACACAGCGGAACAGACCTTCTTATCCTGGCGTTTCCTCAGACCTTGAACCGAGCCACCAGATCGTCCAATTGGATCGCCAGGAGCCGGACTTCCTCGACTGTTCCTGTGGAGTCCCGGATGGTTGTGACCATCTGATCCATGGCGGTGGCATTCTGCTCGGCGATCGCGCTCAGACTGCCCATATTGGTCACCACCGAGTGGCGCCCCTGATTCTGGGCTACGCTCTGGTGCTCGACGGCGGCCAACCGCTCCGAGGAGTAGCTGATGGCGCTCTGGATACTCTCAAGGGCCCCGCCGGCGCTGTTGACCATGCGCGTGCCATCGGTGATGGCCCGGTTGGAGGTCTGGATCAGGAGGGTGATCTCCTTGGCGGCCCTGGCACTGCGATCCGCCAGTTTGCGGACCTCCTCGGCCACCACGGCGAAGCCCCTGCCATGTTCGCCGGCCTTGGCGGCCTCGATGGCGGCATTCAGCGAAAGCAGGTTGGTCTGATTGGCGATCTCGGTGATGACCGTGAGGATGTTGCCGATCTGCTTGGAGTTCTGGGTGATGGCCTGCATGCCCGCAATGGCGCCGCCGATGGAGGACCCACCCGTGGCGGCGGCATTCTGGGCCTCCCGGAAGAGCTGGAGGGTAGCCGCCACGTCGGCGTTGACTTCCTGGGAACCCCGGGCAATCACCTGGATGGTGCTGGTGCTCTCCGCCACGCTGGTCTTCTGGTGCTCGGCGGAGCGGGCCAGCCCCAGAGCTGCCTGGTGCATCTCACCCATGCCTGAGGACACGCGCTGGGAACCCGTTGAGATGGTCTGGGAGATGCCGGAGACCTGTTTCACAATGTGCTGAATGTTGTCCACGAAGTGGTTGAAGTGGCGGGCCATGCGGGCCAGTTCGTCTTCGCCGGTGGGATTGAGCCGGAGCGTCAGGTCGCCCTCCCCCTCGGCGATGTCCCGCATCCGCCCCTCGATCACTTCCAGCGGCTCAAGAATCCGCTGGGTCATGTATCGCATCCCCAGCGCTCCAGCCACACCCACCAGCAGCCCCAGCAGGCCCAGGATCAGCATCTTCAGGTTGCGCTCTCGGCGGGCGGGTGAAGGGTCCAGGACAGCCACCACCGCTGCCACCTGGTTCCCGCCTTCGAGGTGGAAGACCTGGCCGATGGGCATGAGCCCCCCCACCTCGGGAATGGCCAGGAGACCATCGCTGGATGGGGCGGGAGGCAGGGCGTTCACGATGGCGGACAGGTCCACGGCAGCCTCGTCGGGCTTGTGCGAGTAGGCGAACAGTTTCCAGGTCTTGGAGGGCTCGTCCCAGGTGCAGGCCAGGAAGCGTTGGATCGAGGCATCGTGGATGTTGTTCAGCTCCTTCTCGGTATTCTGCACGTCGTTGTAGCCGAGCCAGGTCTTGATGGACTCCGCCATGGACGCCACGGACTTGGAGCCCGACTCCTTCAGGGAGGAAGACAGCATGTGGCCGATCAGCAGNCCCGCCGACAGGGTCATNGCCACTGACAGCACCAGNGCGAGCANNAGAGAGCCACCGAAGAATCGGCGGCGGAGGGACCAGTGGCGCCACNTCAGGGTTACATTCTGCATACTGCTACATCGNCCACTTNCCCGGGGCCGAGGTGCCCTTNGTGTAAACTTGGCGTAACCCTTTCTCGAANNAANCCTCCTTCATGGAATGACCGNCTAACAGACCGCCAGCAGTCCCCGGCAGTGGGTCACCAGTTCGTCGGGTGTGAAGGGCTTCCGGAGGACGGGCACCCCCATTCCAACCAGNTCNTCCTCCATNGTCTTGCTGCCNCCATCCCCGGTGATGACCAGCACCTTGGAGAGCAGGGCCGGTCTGAAGTCCCGGATCCAGCCCAGGATGGCGAACCCGTCCAGACCTGGCATCCGCAGGTCCGTGATCACCAGGTCGAAGCTGGCCTGCTCGAGCCTCGCAATGGCCTCACGTCCCTCGTGCATGCGCTCGACCCGCCAGCCCAGCCGTCCGCCCAGCATCTCGTGGACCAGGTGGGTGACATAGTCCTCATCGTCGATGACCAGCACATCCAGCCCATCGACCAGGCTTTGGTGCACGGGTGGTGGTTCGGGTAGCGTCCGGGGCCGGAGGGTCTCCAGGTGGGGCCGAGGCTCCGCCAGGCCTTGGACCAGCGGCAGGCTCACTTCGAAGACCGTTCCCACGCCGAGGGTGCTGCTGACGGTGATCTCACCCTGGTGCTGCTGCACAATGCCCAGGCAGACGCTGAGGCCCAGCCCGGTTCCCCGATCCACGGGCTTGGTGGTGAAGAAGGGGTCGAAAATGCGGCGCAGCTTGTCCGCAGGGATCCCATGGCCCGTGTCCCGGACGGCCANCAGGGCCCTGCCCTCCCGGGCTTCGAGGCGCACCTCCAGTTCCCGGCACGCGCTGTGTTCCATGGCATCCACGGCATTGATCAGGAGGTTGATGACCACTTGCTTGATCTGGGCCGCATCGGCCTGGATATCGATACTGCCATGAGGGGTGATGAGCCTCAGGGCAACTTCAGCGTCTTTCAGCCGGAAGCGCATGATGGATGCGGCCTCTTCCAGGATGGCCCCCAGGTCTGTCCGCTGGAGTTCCATGGTGGCGGGTCTTGATAACTGAAGCAGTTGCCGGATGATCTTGACGGACTCCTGGGTGCTCCGGGTGATGGCCTGGCAATAGGTCTGGAGCACCTGGCTGTCGGCCTGCAGTTCCAACCTCGACAGCAGCAGCTCGGAAAAGCCCAGCACCGGCGCCAGTTTGTTGTTCAACTCGTGGGCGATGCCGCCGGCCAATGACTCGAAGAGGGCCGCCTTGTCATGGAGGGCCAGCCTGCGCTCCACCGCCCGCTGCCCCGTGATGTCCTCGAGGATGGCGCAGATCTGTCCGGTCTCCTCCACCAGGGAGAGGTGGAACCGGAAGAGGCGGGCCTCGGCCCCCGACAGCAGCAGCTCGAATTCATCCACCCGATCGCCGGGTTGGATGACCCCGGTGTGGTGCAGCTGCAGCAGTGCCAGGAAGGCGGCCCGCTCCCTGGGCGCCATGAGCTCGGTCAGGTTCCCGGGTGAGACCCCCCCGCGGGGGGCCAGCAGGGCCTGGAACTTGGAGTTCTCGGCCTGGATGCCGCCTTCCAGGTTGAGCAGGGCCAGGGCCAGGGGGCTGTGCTGGAAGAGCGTCTCATAGCGGCCCTCGGATTGCCGGAGCTGCTGAAGGCTCCGGACCAGGTCCTGGTTCTTCCGTTCCAATTCCCGGCGCTGGAGGCCAGCCAGGGCGAACTGCTCATTCACCAGGGAAGACTGGGCCCGCACCAGGCTGGGCACGGCGATGATGCCCACATAGCGGCCATCCGCTTCCACCAGGGGGATGTCGTGATAGAAGGCCTCCCCGGTCCTGCTCATGGCCTTGCCCAGCAGCTCCATCAGCGGCATGGCGGGGGTCACACAAAGCGTGTCTGGGAGCAACTGCTCCTGGATGGGGTTGTGACTGTGGAGGGGAAAGCCGAACCGGGTGCCCAGCAGGTTGCCTATCTGGCCCCTGGAGATCAGGCCCACATAGGTCTCCCCCCGCACCACGGCCATGAACTCATGGGCGTGATGCCGGAAGCCATCCGACACCTGGGTGACGGTCTGGCCCACCTGAACACACTCCCGATGGTCGACCAGGCCGACCAGGTCGACCGGGCTTTTCTGGGTGTGGGCGGCTCCCCAGGTCGAGCCCGATCCTCTTGGCATGCCTCTATTTCGGCCAGACCCGGCCACGGCCCGAGGGCCCAGGCGTAACGCCTCGGTAACGATTCAGGGTCGCCGCCAGCGCCGGACCTGGTCCACGATCCAGGGGCCGTCATCCAAGGGCAGGTCGTGCCCCGCGAAGGGGTGCACCCCGCGGTGGCAGCGCCAGCGCCGGGCGATCTCATGGGAACAGTGGGGATCCACCAGCTGGTCCCCCGCCCCCACCAGCACCAGGGTTGGGACCGGTGCCTGCCAGGGGGCCACGTACCGAGCCGAGGCCAGCAGCTGACGGAGGGCGTTTGTCATGGCCACCGGATGACTGCGGCGCAGCTCGGCCCAGGCCTGGATCAACGGTGCATGGGCCTCGGGGGGCAGGCTGCTGGTTAGACGGAACACAAGCCACTCCCGCTCCAGAGCCGTGGGGCTGAGGAGGATCCGGAGCAGGCTGGGCCAGGCCCTGGGCTGCAGGCGCTGTAGGAGGGGACTGAAGGCCCCGAAGCTGGTGTTGATGAGCACACAGGCAGCGACCTCCTGGGGCCAGGCCTCGGCCCAGGCCGTGGCCACCATGCCCCCCAGGGAGAGGGCCAGCAGGTGGTAGGGGGGCTGGAGGCCCAGGCGGGCGGCCTCTGCATGGCAGTGGGCGGCCAGTTCCCGCACGGTCGTGGGACTAGGTTCGGCATGGCGGACCCCGTTCCCCGGCAGCTCCAGGGCCACCACCCGCATCTCTGGATAGGCGGCCTGCAGGAGCTTCGGGAAGTCCCCCCAGTGCTGCGCCTCCCGCGTCAGCCCGCGCAGCAGGATCCAGGTGCTCATGGGGCCCCCTCCAATACCAGCTCGGGATACCACTGGGTCAGGGCTAGGCGCCGCTGTCCGTCCCGCTCCGGACACACGGGCAGCCAGCGCGCGTGGCTGCTGGCGGCCCGCACGAGGAATTCCAGCAGGGGCAGGTGCCGCCGCAGCACCCGCTGCTGACGGTGCTCGATGAGGGGGTTGAAGAGACCCAGGCGAGAGAAGAACTGGCGGGGGTTCTTCTTCACCCAGGTCCAGGAGCCCATTTCCAGGGTCAGGGGCAGGAACACTCGTTCCGCCGTTTCCTGCGAGCGCAGGTACAGGTGGTCCCAGAGGTCCCCGTGGGCAAGGTATTGGCCGCTCTGGGGCTCGAAGACGTAGCGGTAGTTGCAGAGGGTCTCTTCCAGCAGGTCCTTGAGGGCATGGACCTCCGCCAGGTGTCCGAAGGGCCTCCGGGTGTGGGCGAAGGGGAACCAGATCCGATCATGGACACCAAAACCCGAATGGCAGTCCACCATCAGGCTGAAGCGGCGGGGTTCGAACTCCGTGGCCACCAGGTCCGCGATGGCCCGGTTCTCCACTTCCATGGGCTGCCCTTCCCAGCCGCGGAACCAGGGCAATTGGGGGCTGAGTCGCTGGCCGCCCACCAGCCAGGGCACCCGCTCCACGGAGTCCACGGGGGCGTTGCGCATGAGATCCACGCCACTGGGATTGGCCCGGGTTCCGCGCCATAGCCCGCCTGGGTTCACGAGGGGCACGAAGACCAAGCGCACGGCTTCCAGTTGGCGGTTCAAGGTGGTGTCCCACTTCAGGCGGGTGGCCAGATTCCGCAGGTAGGCCAGCACCACTTCCGCGCCGATGCGCTCCAGGCCATGGAAGCCACCGAAGAAGCCCACGGCGGGCAGGGCCGGATCCGGGTTGCCGAGGGTCACCACCTGGACCGGCAGGGCCTGGCCCTGGCAGGCCACCTGACAGAGGGTCC
>TBL_comb47_HYPODRAFT_10005321_pt1 | contig 14392 bp, 10 predicted proteins | sample TroBogypolimnion_40_FD_10682 | JGI IMG/M metagenome (IMG submission 10682)
CAATAAACCTACCATCTCGTGGTGACCTGCTGTTTGCTACCACAATGTGGTAATAAGCATGTTGTTTACGGCCATGCCTTGCCAAACGAATCTTTACTGACATAACGTGTTACGTTAAAATTTATGTATTAAATTTGCGTGGCAAAGATACATTATTAATCGGGATAAAAAATCATCCGGATAAAATTGCAATAAATTATCACCCCGATGATACATCATTACAGAAATAGCTAATTTTGGCATTTATTTTGATAAGATAAATCTGCGACAACTCGAAAATTAGGTGCGGAAAATAAGATTAATTTTCAATCAGGATATCTCGCCACCATTAACAATCAGATCAATGATGCATGCAGAATATTGAAAAGGACTTGAAACACCATCATAAATTATTTAAAATTATTTAAAATGAGAAAATTACAATTGACAGTACTGGGATTATTTATTCTGCTGGGTTTTACGGGATGTAACAAAGGAACATCGGTTGATGTGGCATCGGCAGATGCCATTATAGAGTCAACAAAAAATCCGGCTGACACCTCTCAGACACTTTATGCGATAGTTAATGCGGTTATTTCCTATAACATAATGACCAGCGCAACCGTGGTTGCACCTAACAGCAGCACGATGCAGTTAACCAATTACGCCAATTTGGGCAATTCATTTTATAATGATCCTGTTTTTACAACCACTCCCCCGATGTCCGGAATTTATAATTACACCGTGAAATTTCAGGATGGACAAACTATTGCATATTCAAATTCACTGCTATCCACCACTATAGCACCACCATTTATCAAATCGCTAAGTAAGACTACCGCAGGTGATTCCATTAACATTGTATGGAAAGCTGTCCCCAATGCACAGGCCTACCAGCTCAAAGTGACAAAGGGAACGGGATCCTCTATGATAGAGGTATATTATGCAGCTCCATTTGTTGATGCAAGTACGCCTCTGCGGTCAATTCTGACTTACGGACTCCCTATGGGCTCTGTATCATCTTATGGTGCAGGAACTTATACATTCGAGATCGATGCCATGCTGTATGAAACCACGGCCTATACTTATATTCAGGCTATTGGAGTAACAACACAAAATATTACACTCTAAATGGTTCGGACACAAACAAGCAGGTCGTCAACACTATGATTATCAGGCAATTTAGATGATAATTTAAATTAGTTATCCCAAGCCCCGTTATTTCGGCGGGATTAAAAAGAAGAAGATCCGCGTGGACTTCTTCTTTTTAATTTCAATAGTTGATCAAAGCCAACTTAATCTATTTTAGTAACCTATTATTTTTTAATTTTGGGCAATGAAAAAATTATACCTATACGCACTTTTAAGTTTTGTCCTGGCAGGTCTGGGGGGATGCGAAAAAGCAACCATTGTGGATCAGGCAACCGCTGATGCTTTCATACAATCGATTAAAAATCCGAAAGACACAGCACAGGTACTGTTTGCTGTGGTTCATTCCGTATTTTCCTATAATCTTATGACAGGTGTAAGTGTAGTGGCCCCGCTGACAGCGGCAGCTCCGGATAGCATTACAACTCATCTGATTAATTTTGCCAATACGGGTAATTCCTTTTATAATAATCCTGTTTATTCAACAGCGCTGCCGGCTCCCGGCACTTATACATACACCGTGACATTTAAGGACGGACAGACACTCTCTTTCAGCAACACCTTGCTTTACAATATTTTGATCCCCCCTTACATTACTTCGCTGACAAAAAACGGGATAACCAGTGCAGTTGACATCTCCTGGAATGTCGTAGCAAACGCTCAGGCGTACCAGGTGAAAGTAACTAAAGGAACGGTGACGGGGGCATCAGCGACACAGGTATTTTATGCCGCCCCATTTGTGGATACAAGTAATCCGCCCCGATCAAACCTGACTTTAGAAGTCCCACTTGCAACAATAACCCCATACGGTTCAGGAACTTACACATTTGAAGTGGACGCTTTGCTATTCGAATCATCAGCAACCACCAGTCTTCAGGCAATTGGCAGCTCAATAAAAACTATTTCACTGTAAAAATTTTAGCGCCAATGGGGTACCATTTCAGGTAATTAGGTTTTGAAGGTTCAGGTATTGTAGAAAATATTTAAGCGCGTAGTTACGTTAATCAGAAAAGAAGAAGATCCCTGAAAGGTTCTTCTTTTTTATCTCCAATAGTTATTAACATCTGAAAGTTATCATCCAAAATTTCCTATTTTTAACCTTGCGTCAATTCACAGTGCCGGGAATCTATAATTCCATTCATCTATAAGTTTTTAACTATGGTATCGTTTACCCATCTTCATGTCCACAGTCAATATTCAATACTTGACGGAGCAGCCGCAGTTGCTGACCTGGTAAAAAAGGCAAAAAAAGATGGCATGACGGCCATTGCACTGACCGATCATGGAAGCATGTTTGGAATAAAGGAGTTCCACGAAGTATGCAAAAAAAACGATATTAAGCCAATTCTTGGTGTTGAAACCTATGTTGCCTCGCGGGGTATTCAATTCAAGGATAAAAGTGAGAAGGAGGACCGATCGGGAGACCACCTGATTTTGTTGGCAAAAAATGAGAAGGGTTACCGTAACCTGTTAAAACTGGTCACTGTTGCCAATACCGATGGTTTCTATTATAAGCCCCGGATTGATAAGAACTTACTCGAAAAGCACAGCGAAGGGTTGATTGTCTCCTCAGCATGTATCGGAGGTGAGATTCCCCAGTGTATCCTCAAAGGGGACCTCTCCGGAGCGGAAGAGGCGATAAAATGGTTCAAAAGTATTTTCAAAGAGGATTTCTATCTTGAAATTCAGCGGCATAAAACCACGGAGCCTCAATTACCTACTGATGTATATGACAGTCAGTTGATTGTAAATAGAGAGCTGATCCGTTTAGGTCAGAAATTTAACGTAAAAGTCATAGCCACAAACGACAGTCATTTTACCAATGGGGAGGATGCAGATGCTCACGATTTGCTGATCTGTCTGAACACAGGCAAAGACCTCGACGATCCGTCACGGATGCGTTATACCAAACAGGAGTGGCTTAAGACGACTCAGGAGATGAATGTGTTATTTGGTGATATGCCGGATGCCCTGGCCAATACACAGGAGATCAACGAAAAAGTTGAGTTTTTTGAACTCGATTCCGAACCCATCATGCCTGAGTTTCCAATTCCTGCATCTTTTGGCACCATAGCAGGGTACAGGGAAAAGTATCCGGAAGAAATATTAAGCGAAGAGTTTAAGGATATTCCCAAAAGGGCGGGTGGTTACGAAAATGCCTTAAGGGTTAAATTTGAATCTGATTATTTGACCTATCTGGTTTATGAAGGGGCAAAGAGCCGCTATGAACAGCCCCTCTCCGTTGAACTGACAGATCGCATTGAATTTGAGCTCGATACGATAAAAACGATGGGGTTTCCGGGATATTTCCTTATTGTTCAGGATTTTATTGCTGCAGCCCGCGAAATGCACGTTATTGTTGGTCCGGGCCGCGGGTCCGCTGCCGGTTCAGTGGTTGCCTACACAACCGGAATTACCAATGTGGATCCCATCAAGCATGACCTGCTGTTTGAACGGTTCCTTAATCCTGACCGGATATCGATGCCCGATATTGACATCGATTTCGATGATGACGGACGGCAACTGGTGCTCAACTGGGTTAAGGAGAAGTACAGCCGCGATAATGTTGCACACATCTGTACCTTTGGGACAATGGCCGCAAAAATGGCCATCCGGGATGTCTCACGTGTATTGAAATTGCCCCTTTCCGAGGCAGACCGGCTTGCCAAGATGGTTCCCGATACGCCAAAGATTACACTCGCAGAGGCTTATGCCAAGAACCCTGCATTCGAGGCCGAAAAGAAGTCGGAAAATCCGCTGATCATCAAAGCGCTCAAATATGCGGAGACGCTTGAAGGGTGTATCCGGCAATTCGGGGTGCACGCCTGTGGCATCCTGATCGGAAGGGATAAGCTTGACAATCATATCCCCTTGATGCCAACCAAAGATGAAGATCTGCTGACAACCCAATACGACGGCCATTTTGTGGAATCGATCGGCTTGTTAAAAATGGATTTCCTGGGATTGAAAACCCTCTCAATAATTAAGGAATGTCTTGAAAACATTAAGCTTTCAAAAAAATTAACCCTCGACATTGATAAGATTCCATTTGACGATCTAAAAACTTTTGAACTTTTCAGCAATGCCAATACCACAGCAATTTTCCAGTTCGAATCGACAGGAATGAAAAAATGGCTGCGCTTATTGCAGCCAAGCAGATTTGAAGATCTTGTTGCAATGAACGCGCTCTACCGCCCGGGACCAATGGATTATATTCCCAATTATGTAAACCGGAAAATGGGAAGGGAGGAGATTGTTTATGATCATCCGATTATGGAACAATTCTTGTCAGATACTTACGGGATAACCGTTTACCAGGAACAGGTGATGTTGCAGGCGCGTGCCCTGGGACTTTTCACACGCGGAGAATCAGATTCATTGCGTAAAGCGATGGGGAAAAAGAACCTGCCCCTGATGGAGAAGCTTAAAACAAAATTCACAGAGGGGTGCAAGAGTAATCCGGTGTTCGTGGAGGGGTGTAAAACCGTAGGAAAGCCGGCAGATACGGTGATTGATAAAATATGGAAAGACTGGGAAGCATTTGCTCAATATGCATTCAATAAATCACATTCAGTCTGTTACGCCTATATTGCCTATCAGACCGGATATCTTAAGGCAAACTATCCATCGGAGTTTATGGCTGCTGTTTTAAGTTGTAATCTGACTAATGCAGACAAGATCTCCATTTTTATGGATGAAAGTAAGTTCATGGGATTGGCCGTCATGGGACCCGATGTCAATGAATCCCGATCGAATTTCTTTATTAATAAAAGCGGAGGTCTCCGTTTTGGATTATCCGCAATCAAAGGGGTCGGTGCAGGAGCTGTTGCCGATATAACCAGGGAAAGGGATGCCAATGGAGATTTCAGCTCGATTTTTAATTTTGTGGAACGGGTTAATTTACAGACTATAAATAAAAAAAATCTGGAAGCCTTAGCGATGGCAGGCGCCTTCGACAGCTTTGAAAATATCCATCGGGCCCAATATTTTGGAGATAGTGGCGATGGAAGCAGTTTTATCGAAGCGCTCATTAAATATGGGAGCCGGATTCAGGGTGAACGGCAGTCATCGATGGCCTCATTATTCGGCGAACTTCATACCATTGAAGTTAAACTGCCAACGGTACCCAATGTTCCGGAATGGCCTAAAATTGTGGCTCTCGAAAAAGAAAAAAATCTGATCGGTATCTACCTCTCCTCCCATCCGCTTGACGATTATGCGTTGGAAATTAAGAGCTTCTGTACAAAAGACATCAATCTGTCACATCTTAACGGAGAAATCGAGAACCTAAAAAACCGCGAACTTTCCTTTGCAGGAATTGTAACCGATACACAGGAGGGGTTTACAAAAAATGGAAAACCCTTTTCCTCCCTTACCCTTACCGATTATTCNGATTCGTATAAGATGATGTTCTTTGGCAATGATTATGTAAATTTCGGAAATTTTTGCAAAAAAGGGTTATTTCTCCTGATTCGCGGTAAAATAGCCGCCAAGTGGCAGGGAGGCGACCAGNTNGAATTCAAGGCCGGCAAAATAGAACTCCTTCAGGAATTAGCCGAAAAATGTGATAGTCTGCGTATTACGGCAACNGTTGAGACTTTGACCCAGACCATGGTTGATAATCTTGATCAACAANTTAGCCAGTCACCGGGGAAAACATTGCTCAAATTCTCAGTTTACGATCCCGATACAAACATCCGGCTTCACCTGTTTTCCAGAACCCGGAGGATTGGATTGACGAGTGAACTAAAAGCTTATCTGCAAAAAATTCCGGATATCGTTTTTACTCTAAATTAATTCTTAAATTTGCTGATTAAATTTTTTCTGACTTTTTAAACAATTTAAAATATTTTACCATGGCAATAGAGGTAACAGATGCAAATTTTGACGAAGTGGTTCTTCAGTCTGCGCAGCCGGTTTTGGTTGACTTTTGGGCGGAATGGTGCGGTCCGTGCCGGATGATCGGACCACTTGTAGCCGAACTGGCTGACGATTATATTGGAAGGGCTGTTGTAGCAAAAATGGATGTTGATTCAAATCCGGGAACGGCGGCTAAATTTGGAATACGCAACATTCCCACTATCCTGTTCTTTAAAAACGGTGAAGTGGCCGACAAACAGGTAGGAGCTGTTCCAAAAACAATTCTCGCCTCAAAGATTGATGCGCTGTTGTAGCAGTTTCAGAATCCTCATATAAAAAACATACCCTCAAGGCTTTGAAAATCTTGAGGGTATGTTTTTTATAATATCTGCTATTCAACACTTAGCTGACAATGAATCGGAAAATGGTCAGAGAAAAAAACCCGGTCCCGATTATAGTTTTGTGCCGTGAACTTTGGGTCACAAAGAATATAATCTATTCTGAATGAGGGCAATTCCCCATTATAGGTATTCGATCTTCCCCATCCGGATTCAATAAAGGCATCATTCAGGTTGCCCCTGACCTGACGATAGGCATACGAAACCGGTGTATCGTTGAAATCGCCACAAACAATAACCGGATATGGCGATTTTCGAATATGTTCAGCTAATTTTCTCGCCTGGTATGCCCGCCATATGAATCCGTTCCTGAGTTTATAAGTGACTTTTCTCGCCTCTGCGATCTGATGGTTTTTTGTCGATGAGCCAATGGAATCGATTACAGAATAATCATCCGGATCGATGGAATAGGACTGCAAATGGCAGTTATAGACCCTGATGATCCGTTGATCACTTATTTTTATATCCGAAAACTGAACAAGGATGGAGGGAGCCGGAAATTTAAGCACTCCCCTGTTGATGATTGGATATTTGGAAAAGGTAACCAGGTCGGAATAACTGCCCGNGGGGACGACCTGGAAATAATTAATTTCCGGTAACGCCTCTTTGATACCCTGAGGGCTAAGTTTCCCATTTTTGAATTGAGTTCCCTCCTGCAGACAAATGATGGAAGCGCCGGTCGACTTTAAATATTCCACGATTTTCGGATTGTTTAACCGGTGAGCCCTCTGTTCCGAGTTAAAACCATGCACATTGTAACTCAGTACTTTAATTCCGGGTTTAGTAGAATTAAATATTGGAATAACCCGATAGGTATTTGTAAAATTGTTAAGACCGATCAAAAGGCATGCTAACGAAAGCACCATTTTTTTCGAGGATTTCAGCGCCCAGAATAGCAGAAATACCAGGTTCAGGAATGCCAGATAAGGATAGGCCAAACCGAAGAATGCGAGTGGCCAGAAGCGATCTGGCGGAACAAAAGGGGCTAAATAGGAGATCAGAAGCAGGAAGGAGACTCCCAGATTCAGCACCAAACCAAATTTCGTGAAAAATTGCCTCACCCCGCTATTTTTTTCTACCCATTTTAAATAGAATCTCCCGCTCCTCAAAGGTCAGACTGTCATACCCCGATTTACCAATTTTATCCAGTACCTGGTTAATTTCATTTTGCTGACTTACCTTCTTCCTGTTATACTCGTAATCGGGATTGGGTGAATTATATTTTATTTTAAGCTTCCGTCGCCTTCTGAACCAGGAAAAGAAGGTGTCTGTAATTCGGTCAAAACGTCCCGTGAGATTCCTTCCTGACATCAATTGAGACATATAAATCCACCCCCAGACAGCGCCCCCAAGATGGGCGAAATTGCCTCCGGCATTATCGCCTGAAAGGCTGATAACATACAGCAGAACCGAAACAAAGGCGATCCATTTGATCTTAACCGGACCTATAAATGCCAGATGAATCACATGGTTAGGAACATATACCGCGATTGCAATAACAATGGCGATGACAGACGCTGAAGCTCCAAGGAGCTGACTGTTGATAATCCGTTCATGAAAAACGGGTAATAAATTGTAGGCCATCATAAAAGCGAGTCCCCCGGAGAGTCCCCCAAAAATATAAAGGCTCAATAATTTCTGCTGATTATGATACTCCAAAAAAATCTTGCCGAACCAATAAAGCCAGAGCACATTAAAAAGGATATGCAGAAGCTCGAAATGGAGAAACATATAGGTAAAAATGGTCCAGGGACGTGAAATGAAAAGCTCAAAAGAGGCCGGCAAGGCCACCCAGCTAAGCATCAGCGAACCGTCAGAACCACTCAGCGAATAACCAACGAAGACCAGTCTTACAACCACCCATATCGCAATATTGATATATACGAGCTTTGTAAGATAGGTGCCATTTTTAAACGACAGCTTTATTTCATCAATTATCCCCATCCGATCAATAAAATTTTTGTGAATTTTTGCTCCAGTATTTCAATAAGATAAATCCGAATAACATTCCACCTAAATGGGCAAAGTGAGCAACTCCCCTTTGTGATCCGGTAACACCGAGGTAGAGTTCAATAGCCCCGTAACCCATAACAAAATATTTGGCCTTAATGGGCACCGGAGGAAAAAAGCAGCATCAGCTCAGTATTCGGAAACAGGTAACCGAAACCAAGCAAAATACCAAATACAGCACCAGAAGCTCCCACCGTAGGGACATTAATTTTCATCGTGTAAATTTCCTGAACCCAGGCCGTTGATTGTTGAATGTAATCAGCGTTTGTGAGTGAAACACTCCAATTATTAATCAGATCTGCAACTGCTGAAGGGTATTGCCCAAGATTTGACTTTACAAACGCCTGCAAGAGTTCCGGCGAGGGGGTATTTACAAATGCGGCGACGCTTTTCTGCAGAGATGACATTTCGAGGTAAGTCACATACGAATGAAGTACAGCGGCTCCAAGCCCTGTAACAAAGAAATAAACCAAGAACCTTCGCGGACCCCATACCATTTCGAGCACTTTTCCAAACATATACAGGGCAAACATATTAAACAGTAAATGGAAAAAATCGCCATGCATAAACAAATGGGTAACAAGCTGATATGGCCTGAAAAGGGGTGATCCGATATAATGTAATCCTAATTTTTCCGTAAGATCAATACCCATATTCATGAATGGATATTTGGCAATCCACATCAGGACATTGATCAGGATCAGGTTTTTGACAACCGGTGGCATCGAAAATGGAGATGTCTGATATCTATTCATTTTAAATATATCTTGTTAATGGTGCAAAATTAACGATTCAGTTGGATTGTGGAAGATTGTTTAAATTTTATTCAGATTATAACGGTTCACCGGATCAAATGTTCAAAATCCTGAAAAGAGACAATCGAGACGATTGTTTTCCCGGATGGGGAATAATTGGGAGTTTTACAGGCAAAAAGCAGGTTGAAAAGTTCCAGTATCTCTTCACTTTTCAGGGTGACCCCATAATTTATTGCCGAAGACTGTGAAAGGAGTAAGGCAATATGTTCCTTAATCTCCTCTTTCACATCAACCGGCCGGTTTTTAAAATCTTCAATGAGTTTTAAAACCAGATCGGAACCATTGAGGTGACTTAACAGGGCAGGAATTCCTTCAATATAATAGATACCTTCACCGTTGTGGCGAATCTCGAAGCCCAGCGCCTTAAGCTCTTCATCGAGTACAATCAGGATCTCCTGATCTACGGCATTTAACTCCAGCTTTGCCGGGAAAAGCTGTCGCTGACTGATTGCCAGATGATTATCGATGATCCGTAAAAAATTCTCATATAAAATCCGTTCGTGAGCTCTGCGCTGATCGATCACCATCAATCCCGATTTTACCGGAGTCAGGATATATTTATTTTTAAACTGAAGAAAGTTGTGATTTTCAACGGTGATCCCTTCATTCTTAAATTCCTGCTGCACCCCATCCGGATTACTCCATTCCTCCTGATCAGACTGGTCACTTCCCGACAGATTACTTTGCTCTGCTCCCCGTTCAAATCCGCGATAAAGCGCCTGCCAGTTATCGGCGTTCTGCTCATCCCGGTAGGATGTTGTACCGGAATAGCTCCGCTCCATGCTACGCTCCTTCTCGAACGGATTAAAATTTGGATTGACACGGATCTCCGGTTCCGGGATATTTGAACCACGCTCCGGACTAATCGGAATATCAATCGATCCCGCCTGATTGAAATCGATGGAGGGCATCAGGTTAAATTTACCCATCGCCTCGCGCACCGAAGCCTGGATAATATGCCAGGCTGAGCGCTCATCCTCAAACTTAATCTCCGTTTTTGTCGGATGGATATTGATATCTATTGTTGCCGGATCGACTTCAAAATAGAGAAAATAGGAGGGGAATGTTTCGGGTGGAAGAATCCGGTCGTAAGCCTGCTGTATGGCACGGTTAAAAAAAGGATGTTTCATGAACCGTCCATTCACAAAGAAAAACTGCTCACCCAGGGTCTTTTTCGCGCTTTTGGGCTGACCAATAAAACCGGAGATATTGATCACTGAAGTTTCAGTATCGACCGGGATCAGATTTTGGCTGATACTTTTCCCGAACAGCGATACAATCCGCTTGCGGATATTTTCTGAAGGGATATTATAGACGACTGAATTGTTATGATACAATGAGATAGCCAGTTCCGGATTGGCCAATGCCACACGCTGAACTTCGGTAATGATGTATTTTAATTCAGAACTGTTCGATTTCAGAAATTTACGCCGCGCGGGAATATTGAAAAATATGTTCTTAACCGAAAAATTTGTCCCTTCGGCACAATGATCAGCCTCCTGCTTCTGAATCGAAGAACCGAGAATATGAATATAGGTTCCAAGCTCCTCCCCGTGCTGACGGGTGCGAAGTTCAACATCGGCAACTCCGGCGATCGAAGCGAGTGCCTCACCCCGGAAACCCATTGTACGGATGGCAAAAAGATCATTGGCCTCCCGGATCTTGGAGGTGGCATGACGTTCAAAGGACATACGGGCATCGGTGGGCGACATCCCTTTCCCATTATCAATCACCTGAATCAGGGTACGCCCCGAATCTTTAATATTTATCGTTACAGCTGTAGCGCCGGCATCGATCGCATTCTCGACCAGCTCTTTAACGACAGAGGCCGGACGCTGTATCACCTCTCCTGCGGCAATCTGATTGGCAACCGAATCGGGTAAAAGTTGTATTATATCGGGCACGTGAGAATTCTTGAGTTACTTCATTTGTTGTTTAAGAACCATTTTCCAATCATATGCCGATTGGTTTACAAATATAACTCTAAATTTAATAAGGAGAGAGTCCCGGGTTCGACTGCCTTAGTATAAATCTCCTGAATTCGTAAGTGGTTTAACTATGAATGCACTTGCAAAATGGATTGTGTGGAGTAGTAAATAATTAGCAGCCAATAAAGCTGCCGTCCCTTTTCATCGCCATAACACCAGCGGCACCGGCGGATATTCCCTACATCGTCTCGCGATATAACACTCTATATCAATCTTTTGATCCTGAAGTTGCAGTCAATCTGGCAAAGTTCACATCCCAGTAGATGCGCTTAGCCGATAGGGTTTTGATCCTTTATTCAAGGTACCGAAATAACAATATTTTGCACTTACTTGTCACTCGTGGATTCCTTTGTAATGATCTTCTTCGCGTATTTCATTCGTATCTTTTCCACTCATTTTTCCCTCAATTAAGGATTATTCTCAGACATCTTGTGATGGTTTACCCGTCTTTCCTTCATCATTTTAACGGCATCAAATTCCCTATTATTCATTTTTATCAAATTTTAAAATTCCTTTTGGGGTCCAAAACTCTAACATCGAATACCCGTTTTTTAAATTCACTGCTTTATAAAGTCGGATCCTGTCAAGATTAACAATATGTTTAAAATTCCAGCTTGTCAATGCATCAATACGATTTTTTGTTGCGATGGCAATATGTAAAGCGTCTTCATAAAATCGAAATCAAACAGCCTTTTCTGTAATGTATAAATTGGCAAGTTCTTTGGATTCGGCATCAGATATTGGAACTTCTAAATTATCTTCAGATTATTTGTTGAAATTCATCCAAACATTAGCCGGAGCATCTTTTAACTCCTCTAAGGTTATATCAGATATTACGGCTTTAAGATTACCGTCGATAAATTCTTTAAACTCAATATCAAAACAGCCACCAGTAACCGAAGTATCTATGCATATTCTCTGTTTCATTGCCAGATAGATATGGAGCAGAAATACAAAAAAAAACAGGTCATATATTAAATTATAAGTATGATATTAAACACTTTAATTGAAATATATACCTGAGAAAAAAAATAAATATACATCGATTACAATCTAAAACTACAGGCCTCGACCTTGCTATCGGGTAACAGAACTTTGAGTTGCCTGCAACCAACGCTGAGGTGCGTTACTGCACCCATTTAATCCAGACTCAAACCTTTTTTGCCAAATATATTCACTTGGCGCGGCGAACTTACAAATCAGACAGTCACTTCCCGACAAATGGGATCGGATATTCGAACAGAGACACCTGTTCATTTACCATAGTGGTTGAATATTCGAACTCAAAGATGCAATATGGCAAAGAGGTTATAATATTGATAGATTATTCATTTATTTATTGTAAATTTAAACAACGATTGTTATTCACCCCAGTTATGCTTGTAAAAACATTCGGCAGCGCTGTTCATGGGATTGATGCGACAACGGTTACCGTGGAGACCGATGTCTCGAGGGGAATCAAATTTAATCTCGTAGGATTGCCCGATAATGCGGTAAAAGAGAGCCAGCAGCGGATCGATTCTGCTTTACGATTCAACGGATACAAATTGCCGGGCAAAAAAGTGGTGATTAATATGGCCCCAGCCGATATCCGGAAGGAGGGATCTGCCTACGATCTGCCTATAGCGATCGGCATTCTGGCTGCCTCAGAGCAAATCACCGCACCCGAACTGCACAAATACATGATGATGGGAGAACTCTCGCTCGATGGCGGGTTACAGAATGTGAAGGGTATCCTTCCCATTGCAATCAGGGCGCGGGAAGAGGGTTTCGAAGGATTTATCGTTCCGCTTCAGAATGCCCGTGAGGCAGCTGTTGTTGACAAGCTCAAGATATTCGGAGTGGAAAACATCCGGGAGGTGATCGATTTTCTGGGAGGTCGGTCTGGTTTGGTTCAAACAATTATCGATACCCGGGAAGAATTCAGATCCAAAATCAGTAATTACGACCTCGACTTTAGCGACGTCAAAGGCCAGGAGAATGTTAAGCGCGCTCTTGAAATCGCAGCAGCCGGAGGGCACAATATAATTCTCATTGGTCCTCCAGGTGCAGGTAAAACAATGTTAGCCAAACGAATACCAACCATTCTGCCACCGTTTACACTTAAAGAAGCACTCGAAACAACCAAGATCCATTCTGTAGCCGGTAAAATCGAGCAACACACTTCGCTGATGACTTTACGTCCTTTTCGAAGCCCGCACCATACAATTTCAGATGTAATTTTATTATTTTATGAGGGTCCAAAAATAATACGTATTTATTTATATATCAATATCTTACAGTGATATAAACACAAACCAAATTAATTTTTAAACAAATGGCTAATAATGATAACATAATAAATTCAGATAAGAGTTTAAAATTCGATAACAATATCATACCTGTATGTAAAGTACATTTAGTATATCATTACATAAGAATAAATAAACATACTATTAAATTTAATTACATATATATATTAAGACCCAAATATAGGGTAACACCTACAATTAAATATATTATAGTATTAAAAAATAATTATACAACAACACATAAATTTTTAAAATACTAAACGGATCATAAAGAAATAAATAATATCAATTCCATATCAATAGAGTAACTAACTAATTAAAATAAATTATAATATATTTTTTTATTAATAAATAAAATAATTATTCCAAGTAATTACAACAATCCTTTAAAACATTTATAATAATCTAAAGTAATATATAAATAAATATTATTTTAGATTATAATATACTGTTATCAATATAGTGAATAGGTATAAAAAAAAATACGAACCTAAAGTAATTATAAATAACTAATAATTAAAAATCTTATAAAATAATTTAGAAGATCAGAATAAAATAAATATAACACTATTGAAGTGATAATAATAATAATGTTATATTTATTTTGTGAAAGTAAATAGATGTAAAATAAAAATATAATTATTTACAATTTTAATTAGACCAAAAGCACGGTAAGCGGGGGGGGTGTTTAGAAATGACCCCTACACCCTGATACCAGCACTCCCCAGTTTTGAATAATATATCATATTTTGAGGGGTTGGTATAGGTCAAATAATCAATTATTTAAACCATATTATTATCAATAATTAGAGTTATTAGATACTAAATAATCAGTTTAAAACGTAATTATTAAAAATATATTAACCATAGAATAAATTCTTCAATTTAAATTCTTATATTCT
>TBL_comb47_HYPODRAFT_10005322_pt1 | contig 14391 bp, 14 predicted proteins | sample TroBogypolimnion_40_FD_10682 | JGI IMG/M metagenome (IMG submission 10682)
GTTGGGCGGATTGCTGGTGGGCATTCCCACGCTGCGGCTGCGCGGTGATTACCTGGCCATCGTCACGCTCGGTTTCGGCGAGATCATCCGCGTTATTTATCAAAACATGCAGTCCGTCGGCGGCGCGCGCGGCTTGAGCGTCCTGCACGGCTGGACGAATTTCTTCTGGGCGTTCGGTTTTGCCGCCGTGACAGTCTATGTCGTCACGGCGCTCGTCCATTCCACCTACGGCCGCGGCTTCATCGCCGTGCGCGACGACGAGGTGGCCGCCTCGGCGATGGGCATCAACCCGACCAAATACAAGGTCACCGCGTTCGTCATCGGCGCGTTCTTCGCCGGCATTGCGGGTGGGCTTTACGCGCACTCGAAACAATTCATCACGCCGGGCGGATTCAACTTCATGCAATCCATCGCCATCGTCGTGATGGTCATTCTCGGCGGCATGGGTAACACCATCGGCGTCATCATCGCCGCCGTGCTACTGACGCTGCTGCCGGAATTTCTCCGGCCCGTCGCCGAATATCGCATGATCATTTATTCGCTGCTGCTGATTATCCTGATGCTCACTCGTCCTCAGGGGCTTTTCAGTTTGCGCAAATCACCGGCAAAATAAAATGGCCGCATTGCTTCAACTCGACAAGACCACCATCCGCTTCGGCGGACTGACGGCGGTGTCGGAACTGGATTTGGCGATTGGGCGCAACGAACTCGTCGGTCTCATCGGCCCGAACGGCGCGGGCAAGACGACGGTGTTCAATCTCGTCACCGGCGTGTATCAGCCGACCGGCGGCGCGATCTCATTTGACGGGCAATCCACCGCGAACCGGAAACTGCATCAGATCACGAAGCGCGGCATCGCCCGCACGTTTCAAAACATCCGGCTGTTCGCTTCGATGACGGTGTTCGACAATGTGCGCACCGCCGCCCGGCTACATTGTGCGCGCGGCGTCCGCAACGCGCTCTGGCGCGGTCGTTCGTTCCGTGACGGTGAAAGGGAGATCACCGCCGAAGTCATGGAGCTGTTGGAAATTTTCCAGCTCGGAAAATTCCACGACGCGGAGGCGAAAAGTTTGAGCTACGGCGACCAGCGGCGGCTGGAAATCGTCCGTGCCCTGGCGACAAAACCCAAATTGCTCCTGCTCGACGAACCCGCCGCCGGCATGAACGCCACCGAAAAGACGGATTTGATGCGGCTCATTCAATTCATCAAGGCCAAGTTTCAGATTTCGGTTTTGCTCGTCGAGCATGACATGAAAGTCGTAATGGGCATTTGCGAACGCATCGCCGTGTTGGATTACGGCGTGAAGATCGCCGAAGGCACGCCGACTGAAATCCGCGCGAACCCGAAGGTAATTGAAGCCTACTTGGGTGAAAGCCCGTAGCGGCGTCTCGGCAGAGCGCCGCTGATTCAGTTTAATGTTTGCCGCGCTCTGCCGAGACGCGGCTACGAAGAAACAAAATGCTTGAGATCAAAAACCTGACCGTCGGCTATGGCGCGATTCCCGCGCTGCACGGAATTTCCTTGTCCGTGAAAGCCGGCAGCATCGTCACGCTCATCGGCGCAAACGGCGCGGGCAAGACGACCACACTCAAGGCGGTTTCCGGTCTGCTCAAGGTTCAGGCGGGCGAAATTCTTTACGAGGGCCGCAACATCGCCAATCTGCCGCCGCATCAAATCGTCAAGCTCGGCCTTTCGCATGTCCCCGAAGGCCGGATGATTTTCACCAACCTGACGGTGCTGGAAAATCTGCAGCTCGGCGCGTATTTGCAGCAGGACCGGCACATCGTCCGGCGCGAACTCGATCATGCCTTTGCGCTGTTCCCGCGATTGAAGGAGCGTGAGCAGCAGATTGCCGGAACGCTTTCCGGCGGTGAACAGCAGATGCTCGCCATCGGCCGCGCGCTGATGAGCAAGCCCAAATTGCTGCTGCTCGACGAGCCATCGCTCGGCCTGGCGCCGTTGCTGGTCAAAACCATCTTCGAGAAAATCGTGGAAGTCAACCGGCAGCAGGGCTTGACGATTTTATTGGTGGAACAGAACGCGAACCTTGCGCTGGAGATTTCCCATTTCGGCTACGTTTTGGAAACCGGCAAGGTCGTGCTATCCGGCGACTCGGCGGCCTTGCGCCAGAATCCGCAGGTCAAGAGCGCCTATCTCGGCGGCTGAACGAAGCTGCCCCGCTCGACAAAACGCGCGGGTCGGTTAAGGTTGCATCAAGATGAAAGGCGAAGTGGTCTATCTCTACGCGTTCGATGTGGCGAACGAAATCCTCACGCCGCGTGTGCCGGAAATCCTCTCGGAAAAACCGTTCCCGTTCGAGATCCGCATGGACCGGACTTTGCCGAAGGACATGCCGCTCTACAAACCCCTGGCCATTGAGCCGCCTCCGCTGACTTCAAAGCTGCACGGTGCGCCGGTGCGGTTGTTGATCCGCATTTACGACGTCGGGGTTGTTACGGTGATGATGCGGGTGGCTTTTGAGACAAATTCTCTTGGCGATCTAATGCCATTTCATAATCCGAAACTGGAGAATGGGCTGACGCTCGACACGGTGGCGGTGAAATTGTGCGCGGAAGCATGCGACAATCTCAAAGACTCCATCGTGGGCCGCACGGAATTCCCGCCGCCGCCAGAAGCTTACACGGTTTTTTGCCTTACGGATCTAGGCGGCGTGAAGGACGCGAATGCCTGGCTGGCTGAACAACGGCGCGCAGTGGCCGGTTTGCTCACGGAAACGGCGGCGGAAAAGTTGAGCGAATCACAAGTGGCTGAAGTGTTGCGCATCCAGCGCTCCTTCGAGAACACGGACTTGGCGGTAATTGATTGGGACGCGGCGCTGGTGGTGGATCTGTCGGGTTACGTGGACGACGTGCTCTATGCGCTGGAATTGGCGAACCTGCAACTGGAGGAATTCCGCATGATGGATCAGCGGCTGGATAAATATCTCGATCGCGCCTACCAGGATCTGGAACGCCGGCCGATGGCCTTGTTCGGTGCGGCGAACAAAGTCCTGCGCCAGTTGCGCCGTTTCCGGGTGGACGTGGCGAAACTCGCCGACGAAGTCACGCACATCACGAAATTTTTCGGCGACTGGTATCTTGCCCGCATCTATCTCGGCGCGCGCGACCGCTTTTATCTCGACCAATGGCGCGCCAGCGTGGAGCAACGCCTCGCCCAGCTCGACAAGCTCTACAGCGTCGCCCACGCCGAGGTGAACGAGCAGCGGATGCTGTGGCTGGAGATCATCATCGTGATTTTCTTCGCGATTGATCTCCTGATTCTGCTGCGCGTCGGCCGATGACTCCTTGCGGGCGATTCGGAGAATCTATTTCGCCGGGTTATTGCCGGACGTATTGGCCAGCAACTTCGCTTTTTGCGCCTGATATTCGGCGTCCGTGATGGCTCCTGTGGTTTTGGCCGTTTGCAGGTCAATCAATTGCTGGCCCAAAGTGGCGTTGGTCTGCTGACTCTTGGGGCCGGTGCCGATGGCGATGCAGCCATTCAGCAGGACGGCGAAGGTCAAAGCAACCACGGCGGAAACAAATAGTTTTTTCATAAGCATGGAGATGCTGAGCGGCTTGGTTTGGCGTCTAAACCTTGAATAATCTCGAGGTTCCTGTCAAGCATGCCAAATTCACTTAAATGACCTGTTGACTTCATCCGTCCATTTGATAGATTCCGCGTCCCTTTGTTGGGTTTTGAAATGAAAACGCATTTACCTAAAGTGAATTTGGACCAGCGCAAGTGGCACGTGATCGATGCCGACGGCGCCGTGCTCGGCCGCCTGGCTGTGCAGGTCTCGGATATTTTACGCGGCAAGAACAAGCCCGTTTACACGCCGCATCTCGACGCGGGCGACTTCGTGGTCGTCATCAACGCCGAGAAGGTCAAGCTGACCGGCAAGAAGGAGCTGGCCAAGGAATACATGAGCTACTCCGGCTGGAAGGGCGGCGAGAAATACGCCACCGTCGAGCAGGTGCGCGCCAAGCGGCCCGAATTCCTCATCACCCATGCCGTCAAAGGCATGATCCCCAAGAACCGCCTCGGCGCGGTGTTGCTCACCAAGTTGAAAGTGTTCAAGGGGCCGAAACATGATCACGCCGCGCAAATGCCCGCTACGCTTGCCGTCGCCAAATAATTTTTACCATGGCCACCAAAACCACTGAAGAATATCTCGGCACCGGCCGGCGCAAAACCGCCGTGGCCCGTGTGCGTCTCGCCACCGGCAGCGGCAAAATCACCGTGAACCGCCGGGCGTTTGACAATTATTTCCCGCTGGAAACCCAGCGGTCCGTCGCCACGCGCCCGTTGACCGTGGCCGGCGCTTTGGAAAAGTTCGATGTGCGTGTGACCGTCGCCGGTGGCGGGCCGAACGGCCAGGCCGATGCCGTGCGCCACGGGATCGCTCGTGCGCTGATCAAGTTTGACGCCGCCCTCCGTCCGCCGTTGAAGGCGGAAGGGTTGCTGACGCGCGACTCGCGCATGCGCGAACGCAAAAAATACGGCCAGCCGGGTGCGCGCAAGCGCTTCCAGTTCTCGAAGCGTTGATCGTTTCGGAATTTTCAAACCCTGCTGGATCAATCCGGCAGGGTTTTTTGTTTTGAGTTGGACTCGTCCTCGTCGTCGTTCTCGTAATCGTAATCGAAAATGAAAAATCGAGGACGAGGACGAGAACTAGGAGGAAGAATTTTTCGTGTAGTCCCTGTATTTAGCGGTTAAATTTAAAAGATGAAAACGAAGAAAGTCGCCATCGTCGGCGCGTCGGGTTATTCCGGCGAAGTGCTGGTGCAGTTGCTGTTGAACCATCCGCACGCGGAACTGGTGGCCGTCACCTCGCGCCAGAATGCCGGTCAGACGCTGGCACAGGTCTTTCCCAAATTCGCCAGCCATCCCAAATCCAGGACGCTCCGCTTCAGCGAGCCGAACGCGGAAGTTTTGGCAAAGCAGGCGGACATGGTTTTCCTCGCGCTGCCGCACGGTGTCGCCGCCGAGTTCGCCATGCCGCTGATCAACGCCGGCTGCGTCGTCATTGATCTGAGTGCGGACTTCCGGCTCAAGAGCGCGGAGGTTTACAAGGAATTCTACGCGCACGACCATCCCGCGCCGGAGCTGCTGGCGAAGTCCGTTTATGGCTTGCCTGAGTTTTATCGGGACGACATCAAAAAGTCATTGCTCATCGCCTCGCCGGGCTGTTATCCGACGAGTGTTTTGCTGCCGGTGATTCCACTGCTGAAAGCCGGGCTCATCAAGCCTGCCGGCATCATCGCCGATTCCATGAGCGGCGTCAGTGGCGCGGGCCGGAAGGCCGAGCTTGATTATCTCTTCTGCGAATGCAACGAAAGCGTCCGGCCCTACGGCGTCCCGAAGCACCGGCATTTGTCGGAGATCGAGGAACAGCTCTCATTCGCCGCCGGAACAAAAGTTGTGATTCAATTCACGCCGCATTTGATTCCGGTGAATCGCGGGATCCTCACTACGCTGTATCTGGCACCGTCGGAACATTTCAACGATGCCGCCGGCGCGGCCAAACTCGCGGAGAAGATTTCCGCGTGTTATCAGTCGGCCTATGCGAATGAACCGTTTGTCCGTTTGCTCGAAGGCAAGGCTTTGCCCGACACCAAAAATGTAGTCGGCACGAACGTCTGTGAAATCGCCTGGCGGCTCGACCCGCGCACCGGCCGGCTGATCGTCATGAGCGCCGAGGACAATCTGGTCAAGGGCGCGAGCGGCCAGGCGGTGCAAAGCCTGAACATCGTTTGCGGCTGGCCGGAAACGGCGGGGCTGGTTTAAGCCATGCCGCCGAAAATTGTTCAATCTGCAAAATGGAACGCGGCGGATTACGCCGCGAATTCCGTCGTGCAACAAGCCTGGGCGCGCGAGCTCATCGCGAAGGTCAAGCTGCGCGGCGATGAGCACATCCTCGATGTCGGCTGCGGTGATGGCAAAGTCACGGCGGAGCTCGCCCGGTCCCTGCCGCAAGGCTCGGTCACGGGCATGGACGCCTCACCGCAGATGATTGAGTTTGCCAAGCAGACTTTCCCCGCCGCCGGGTTTTCCAATCTGAGATTCCGCGTCATGGATGCGCGCAAGATCCAATTCGACCGGCGATGCGATCTCGTCTTTTCCAATGCCGCCCTGCATTGGGTGGATGATCATCAGGCGATCCTGCGCGGCGCGGCGGCTGTGCTGAAAACCGGTGGCCGGCTCGTCGTTTCCTGCGGCGGGAAGGGCAACGCCCATGAAGTCTTTCTCGCGCTCCGCCCGGAGATGCGGCTGAAGCGCTGGCGCGTTTTTTTTCGCCGGATGCCGATGCCGTATTTTTTCTACGCGCCTGCTGAATATCAAAAATGGTTGCCGAAATTCGGCTTCCAAATCAACCGGCTGGAGCTGGCGCCGAAGGATGCCACTTACGCCGGGGCGGAAGGCTTTGCGACCTGGCTGCGGACGACGTGGATTCCCTTCGTCCAGCGCGTGCCGGAAGATTTGCGCGAGGAATTCATCGCCGCCGTGACGGTGCGTTACCTCGCCAAGCATCCGCCGGACCAATCCGGTCAGGTCCATGTGCGCATGGTGCGGCTGGAAATTGATGCGGTTAAGATTTGAAAACTGTTCGCGGCTTTTGCAAATTCACTTTCAAACATGAGCGAAAAATCGTTTAAAGAAATTCCTGGTTCCATCGTTGCGCCCCAAGGCTTTCGCGCCAGCGGCGTGTTCTGCGACATCAAACGGCTCGGCACCGGCAAAGGCTCCAACAAAGGCCCGAAGCGCGATCTCGCGCTCATCGTTTCCGAAACGCCGGCGACTGTCGCGGGCATGTTCACCACCAACCAGGTTTGCGCCGCGCCGGTGAAGGTTTGCGTTGAGCGCGTCAAGCAGGGAACCGCGCAAGTTGTGGTCGTTAATTCCGGCAATGCGAATGCCTGCACCGGCAAGCAAGGCATGGCCGACGCCCGCGAAATGGTTGCGTTCACCGAACGCGCGCTGAATTTTCCGAAAGGCTCGGCGCTGGTCGGCTCGACCGGGCGCATCGGCGTGACGATGCCGATGGATCAGGTCCGCGCGGGCATCATTGAGGCCGCGACGTTGCTTGGCTCCGCCGTTGAAAATGCCGACCACGCGGCGGAAGCCATCATGACCAGTGATTCGCGGTCGAAACAGATCGCGATTGAATTCAAGCTCGGCGGCAAGCCGGTTCGCATCGGCGGCATTTGCAAAGGCGCGGGCATGATTCAGCCCGGAATGAGTCCGACCGGCGCACGTCCGGCGACCTTACCGCATGGCGGACTCCACGCGACGATGCTTTGCTTCATCACGACGGACGCGGCGATTGAGGTGAAGGTTTTGCGGGCGGCCTTAACCGAAGCCGTCGCCCACAGTTTCAACCGCATCACCGTGGACGGCGACATGAGCACGAATGATACGGTGCTGGTGCTGGCGAATGGACTGGCTGGTAATGCAAAATTTAAATTTAAAAATTCAGGACTAAAAACTTTCCAGTCCGCCTTGAACCACGTCTGCCTCGAGCTCGCCAAAAAAATTGTGCGGGACGGTGAAGGGGTTCACCGCGTGGTGACGGTGCGCGTGAATGGCGCGAAGACGATTCAGGATGCCGATGCCGCGGCGCGCGCGGTGGCCAACAGCGCGCTGGTGAAGACGAGCTGGCACGGCGGCGATCCGAACTGGGGCCGCATCATTGATGCCATCGGCTATTCACGCGCGACGGTGGTGGAGGAGAAAATTGACATCGGTTACAGCGCGGTGGGCGGGAAGAACATTCTCTGGAGCCTCAAGCGCGGACAGCCAACGCCGGCGACATTCAAGGCATTGTGCGCCGCCGTCGTGCCGAAGGAATTCGAACTGCATATCAACCTGAATCTTGGTCAGGCGAATGCGGTGATGTATGCCGCCGATTTGACTGAAGCTTACGTGGACTACAACAAAGGTGATGTGACTGATCCGGCTACGCTCGGGGGTTGATTCTCCTGTTTGATGCCCATTGGTGTTGGCTGGAAATTTGTGATGTGTGAGCCACTTGCCGCTGGGCCACTCCTCCGCCGGCTCATCGCTCTGGGCGCGCTATTATTAACTCGGCACCGACCGGCCGATTTTCGGCGACCGGGACAAGACCATCCACGACACCGTGGACGAAATTTCCTATGAACGGCGCAAGGGCTATTCGTGGTTCAAAGACACGCCCAAGCGCGTGTTGGAACACTACGTCCGCTGGCTTAACAAGCATTCGCTCGCGATGAAATAAATGGCGGTTTACTTCTCCGGGACAATTTCTGAAAGCTGATCGTTAAAATTGCTTTTGCTTCAAGGCAGGAGAACTCCGCGATAAAACCGCGCTGAATTGGTGGCCGTGGTGTCAGTCCAAACGTAAGGCGTGTTGGTCAATTGCAAGGCGGCGTTCGTGCGCCAATTGCTTGAACCGGCTGCCAAAGTATCGGCAGATTGGATTTGATAGTTGCGGCCAACCAAGCCGGAAATGGCGACTTTCGGAGACGGATTGTTGGTCATGCGGACTGCGACCAACGGGTCGGAAGTGTAAATGAAGCCGTTATAAGAAAGAATGGAGCCGGTTGCGCTGCCGGTTACCAGGCGCGTGCCGTCCGTTGCCAGACTGACGTCAAAGTCTGCAGTGTCAGGTATTGGACAGTAGTTGGGCAACAACTTCGCATACTGAAACCAGTTGGTTCCGTCAGTCGAAGTCGCCAGATAACTTCCAGACCGGGAAATGCCACATTGTGCCATGTAGATGCCGTTGCCATAAGTCACCGCACCCAATTGATTTGTGAGCCCGGTAGGCATTGCGCTCCAACTGGAGCCGGTAGTGGATAACAAGTTGGTTTTGTTGTTGAGCGGCACAAAAAACATCCCGTTGGCTGAACTGATACTGCTGCCGCCGAGGATGGTGTTTTTAGTCCAACTCGTGCCCGCAGAAACCGGTCCGGAAGTGTAAACATTACCATCGTTATTGCCGATGGCGGCAAACCTGTTATTGCCATAAGCCACGCCGTTGATTGGTCCGCCGGGAGTTGTGCTGGCCCGTCTATAAGTCCATGTCGTTCCATCGGGCGAAGTCATTATGCTGGCAACGTTGTTGGTGGAACCCGCGACAACATACAAACTGTTTCCGTAAGTAATAGCCGATGGAGTGAAACCAGAATCCACAAAAGAGGTTGTCCAATTTGTCCCATCCGCAGAAACATCCATGGCGTTAAAACTGGATGACCGAGGTCCTACTGAAGCGAAGTGGCCGGCCGAATAATTCAAGGTGACGTTCCAGGAATTTGGCTCTGTATATTGGAGCTTCCAATGCAAACCATCGGCTGAAGTATAAAATGCGCCGTAATCGCTATACTGGCCAACGACAACGTAAATGCCATTGCCGTAAACAATGTGGTGGAAAGCAGCGGTATTGGTGCTGATCTGGTTGGTCGTCCAGTTGTCCATCACGTCGGCCCGCGCGCTACTCATGAAACTGATTTGAAAAACTCCGGCCAACAGAACGATGAAGATGCAGTGTTTCATAGCTGTTTATTTATGGGTTCCTTTGAGTGATTCACACGTTACCCCCCTGTATTTATTTCAAGCAGAAAGAATTACTCCGCGCAGGCAGCAGCATTGTTCACGTTAGCCATTACCAAGCTTAAATCGCAGCTCACTCCACGCTCAAAATCTTCGCCGCCTGTTTCGTCCCGCCGAAGGTGAGCTGCGGACATTCGCCCGCTTTCCGGCCCATGAGCTGTTCGCCCAGCGGCGATTGCGGCGTGATGACGAGAATCTCCTTCCGGTCATGCAACACCTCCGTGCCGCCGGCGCGCGGGCCGACGAAGTAGAGGGAACTTTCGCCGCCGTGTTCCAGCGCCACCAGCGCGCCGATGCCGATGACCTCCTCCGCGCCGAACTTTTTCACCGGCAGCTTTTCAAACTCGGAGATGGACGCCTCGAGTTCCGCCGCCTGTTTGGACTGGCCGCGTGCGAGGTAGGAGGCTTCCAGGCCGCGCGTGTCGTATTTGCTCTCGGCCTTGCTCGACTCGTGCGTGGCCTCGGCGCGGGAGAATTGCGCCGCGCGGAAATAGACCTGCAACTCCTCCGTGAGCCGGGCGGTGATTTTCTGGATGATGGCGCGTTTGTTCATGCGGTCGGGAACTACCTTATTTGAGTGAAATTTTCAGTTTGGAGCAAAATCCTCATCTTGGTCCGGATTTTCGACGGAAGAGGATGACGCCAACCACGCAAACCAGTGCCACCAGTCCCATCGAAACGGAGACATCCTGTGTGAAGGCCAGCAATGGAGCGAAGCGAGGTGTCATAAACAAGATTCATTGGCAGCGTTTATAAATTGCCGGCCGCATTTATTCATTCGGTTTCGGCAGGTAAATGACACGGCTCGGCTGCGTCGGCGCATAGGCATTGCGTTGAATGATGTTCGCGCGATTGAACGGCTTGTAATCCTTGATCGCCCCGACGTGCGCGATGTTGACGTAGTTGCGCAGCACGCCGTGACCGTTCTTGGTGGAATCGCTGAAGTGCGCCTGCGCGTAGCCGAGGCCGTTGCCGGAAAGGTTCGAGGAAAAATATTTGAAGCCGGTGATCTTGTTGGAGTCGCCCGCCGCATCGCGGAGCCAGCCGAGGAAAATGACCGCGTGCCCGCCGGAGGGTGTGGAACTGTAGCTCAGGAAATCGCCGGGCCGCGCCTCGTCAAAATTGGTGATGCTGCGGCCGAGGCCGTAGCTGGTAACGGCGCGGGCTTCGGAATCGCCCCAGCCCTCGATATACCAGAATTGCAGCGCGTTGAAGAGGTCGTTGAAGGTCATGCCGTTGAAATCGTCCGGGTCGAGGCCGTTCTGGATGTTGCGCAGTTTCATCGCGCGGATAAACACTTCAAACGTGAAGCCGCAGCAGTAGCTGCACCGCGAGCCGTCGGGATACGCCTTGGCGACGACCATGCCGCGATACCATTGGTCCTGCGTGACGCCGTTGTAGATGTCGTATTCCCACGGCTTCCAGCTGCAATGATATTGATACGAGCCGTCGAGCGGATAGCCGGAGATGACTTTCAGGACGAACGGATTCAGCGAACCTTCATCGTCGTTGGTGACAATCTCCTCGCGGGCGTAGGCCTTGGCGAGCGCCTTGTCCACGGGCGAGAACCCGCGTTCGTCCACCGGATAAACGCGCGGGATGTAGGTGGACTTGCGCAGGCCGGGGTCTTTCTCGCGCGGCGGAGGGACATTGGTGGCGCTGGGCGCGCTGGCCGTGGCCGGCATCGGCGCGGGTTTGGTGGTGGCGACGGGCGCATGCGCGCAGCCGTTAAGAATCAAAAGGGTGACGGCAAGAATCGGGAAAATAGGTTTCATAATTATCTGCTCATGGCGGCGGGCATTCCTTAATGCGGCAATTATCCGCTGGTTTCAGATGAGGGCAATCATAATTTCAGCGGGGAGACACCGTGCCTCACGAATATCCCTTGGCCCGGCGGTTGGCGGCTTCGACTTCGTGGGTCTTGAAGGTGTTGCAATACTGGCTGGACGTCGCCACCGGGAGTTTGTCCGCGAGATCCACGTCGTTGGCGCTGCTTTGCTTGCCCCAGGAAAAGACCCGCTCGAAATAGGGCAGCCATCTGCTGTCCTTGATCTGCTCCAGAAAAAAGACTTCGTGCTCCTTTTCCTTGATGCCCATCTCATAAAAGATTTCGTCGTGCTCCTTGATGCCGAGCGCGTGGAAATATTTCATCATGACGAAATATTCGCAGACGTTGCCGCTCTCCAGTTTGCCGGCAAAGAAATAGGGCATGAACCAGCCGATGACATGACAGCTCGCGGAAATGACCCGGCCGATGACATGGAACTTGATTTCGTAAAACCCGAAACGGGAATGTCATATTGCCGCATGATGACGAGCACATTCCGGCGGTGGCCCATTCGTCGTCTTCGATCTGTTTCACCGCCGCCTTGGCGCTGGGATTTTTCAGCGAAGCCGCATGGCCGATGGAGGCGAACGCCGCGGCGTTCTCGGCGGAATAGGCGCGTTGCAGGAGTTCCACCAGTGCTGGATGATTCAGTTTCATACACTCTCTCGCATGGCGATTATCTGCCGGTTTGAAATTGGAGCAATCTTTTTTGATGCGGAAGCGTTTGCGCCGCCATCTTTCGAAGTCACTTCGCGCTGTATTCACGCCGCCCATCGCGGCATGATTTTTCCTGATGAAGATAAAGAGGAGCCCGTCTCCGTGGGATGCGTTGCTGGACGGCCGATTCGATTCGGCGCAGCCGGGTCGCACGTTGTGGCGCCTCTTCGCCGACCAGCGCGGCAAGGTCTTTGGTGCGGTCGCCTTGTTCGTCATCAAACAATCGCCCGCGTCGCTGATGCCGCTCGCGGTCGGCTTGATCATCGATGCCCTGACGCCCCTGCGGGACAATTCATTTCATCGCGTGCTATGGATCGCGGGCGGTTACCTGCTGTTGCTCGCGCTGAATCCACTGTTCCACACGGCGTTCGCGCGGATGATGAGCGGCATGGTGCGTCGGATGCAATTCAACCTTCGCAGCGCATTGGTGGAACGGTTGCAGCAGCTCGCGCTCACCTTTCACGAGGAGAAGCAGTCCAGCGCGTTGCAGACCAAAATCCTCCGCGACGTGGACGCCATTGATTCGCTGTGCCGCTACCTGATGCTGAACGGCATGAATGGATTGCTCGTGATCATTTACGTCACGATCATCGCGCTGGTGCGGCAACCGCTGCTCGCGCTCTATTTTTTGCTGACCGTGCCGGCCGGCATCGCGCTGCTGAAATTATTCGACCGCCGTTTTCGCGAACAATACCAAGCCTTGCGCGTCGAGACTGAGCAGATGAACGCCCGTGTCACCGAGATGTTGCTGATGCTGCCGGTCACACGGGCGCACGGGCTTGAGGAGCAGGAGACGCGCAGCGTGCGCTCGGTCTTCCAGCGGCTGCGCGAACGCGGGTTGCAGGTAGACACGCTGACGGAACTGTTCGCGTCCAGTTCTTGGTTCACGTTCATCGCGTTTCAACTCGCGTGCCTGGTCTTTTCCGCGTGGCTGGTCACGCGTCACCGGATCAGCGTGGGCGACGCCGTCATGTTCAACACTTATTTCGGGATGCTCATCGGCGCGGTGCAGCAAACCCTCGGCGTGTTTCCAGCGCTGGCCCAGGGTCGCGATGCCATCCGTTCCATAGGTGAAATTCTGGAAGCGACGCAGGTGGAGAATCATGAGGGCAAGCCGTCCGCGCCCATGCCGTTGCGGGGCGAAATCATTTTTGAAAACGTCGGCTTCCAGTATCCCGGCGGACGGGAAGTGGCCTTATGCGACGTCTCCTTGCGCATCGCACCAGGCGAGACGATTGCCTTTGTCGGCGAATCCGGCGCGGGCAAATCCACGTTGGTGAACATGGCCATTGGATTTCGGCCGCCGGGCAGCGGACGCGTGCTGCTCGATGGGCACGATTTGCGTGACATGGATTTACGGACTTACCGGCGGCAGATCGGCGTTGTGCCGCAGACGACGATATTGTTCAACGGCAGTTTGCGCGAGAACGTCACTTACGGTCTGGAGAATGTGAGCGATGCAACCTTGTGGCAGGTGCTGGCAGAAGCGAATCTGGCCGACTTTGTCCGCAGCCTGCCGCAGCAGCTCGACACGCCGCTAGGCGAAAGCGGCACGCGACTTTCCGGCGGTCAGCGTCAGCGCCTCGCCATTGCCCGCGCCCTGGTGCGCCATCCGCGCGTCATTCTGCTCGACGAAGCCACCTCCGCGCTCGACACGGAATCCGAGCGGCTCGTGCAGGAAGCGCTCGTCCGGCTCACGAAAGGCCGCACCACGCTGATTGTGGCGCACCGGTTTTCCACGATCCGCCACGCCCATCGCGTCGTCGTGCTGCAGGGCGGGAAAATTGTTGAGGTCGGCACACAGTCGGAACTCATGGCCCAAAACGGTCACTTCGCGCGGCTGGCGAATCTGCAATCGTTCCAGGCCGCCGGTTGAGCTTGGTCACTTCGGCTGGAACACGGATTTTAAGTAGGCGGCGTTGGCGCTGAAATTCCATTTCACATTACGCGGGTCTTTGGCGTCGCGCGAACGTTCGATGACGAGCCAGCCGCTCCAGTCCATGTCGTCGAGCGTCTGTTTCACCTGGGGCATGTCAATCTTCGGATCGTTTTGCAGCCACGCACCGTCTTCGTCCGTGCAATGGATCTGGCAGAGCCGATCCTTGCCGAGCGTGCGGAGTTCCTGGGTCAGGTCACGTCCGTTCTGGATCGCATTGGCGAAATTGAAATAGCTTTTGATGGCGGGCGAACTTATCTCATCAAGCAACTTCACTTCCTCGGCGGCGGGCAGGGGCGTTTCGACGCCGATGACTAC